>Ga0208639_1000316_pt1 | contig 38701 bp, 30 predicted proteins | sample ETNtaG_33_FD_185772 | JGI IMG/M metagenome (GOLD analysis project Ga0208639, IMG submission 185772) | Marine microbial and viral communities from oxygen minimum zone, Eastern Pacific Ocean - ETNP201310SV76 (SPAdes) (version 2) | ecosystem: Environmental > Aquatic > Marine > Oceanic ...
GTCTCATGTAGCAGAGTCATCCATATTCCAGGTCGATAATGAGAAACCGGTGGTTACCACACTTTTTGAGACTATGGAAGGAAAAACTGATGATATTGACTGGTTTGCCCCTGACGATAAGATTATACACCGTTTTGCCGGCACGGACAACGGTGCCATCCTTAAATACGAGTTTGCAATAGGTACCACGGACAGCACCGATGATATTATTGCGTGGGCTGTAACAGCCAATGACAGCTCAGACACTACCGTTACAGATACACTCGAAGAAGGAATACTTTACTACACCAACCTTAAGCTCAAGGACAAGGCCGACAACTTGGGCGACATTTTTTCCAGTGACGGTTTCCGGATTGATGGATCTCCCCCAAAATCCGGCCAGGTAAGTGATGGTGCTTCCGAAGATATAGATTTTTCAGAATCAACTACATCCGCCATAGTGAACTGGTCCGGATTTTCGGATAACGGGAGTGGAATAAGCCACTACCTGGTTTCTCTCGGTACGACCTCCGGTGGTGAGGAAGTGCGCCAGCCGGTAGATGTCGGCGATGCTAGTAACTATTTGTTTACTGGTCTGTCTCTTGAGCACGGTGTTACTTACTACAGCTCTGTGTCAGCAGTGGATTCTGTGGGTAATGGATCTATAAGTGTTTCCAGTGACGGTTTCACCATGGATGTCTATCCCGGTCCTCCCCGGGTGGCAAGTAGTAAGCCCGATGAAACGACTTTCCTTTCTCTTATCGATGGTGGCCATCTTGTTTTCAAATTTTCGGAGCCTGTTGAAAGTGCTGACCTCTCTATCTACTCCAAACTCGGCAACGAGCTCCAATTTGAGCGGATTGATTACAGTGACAGTATTGCCGTCAGCGTGTCGGGACCGCTGACCAGCCTTGACACCATCCAGGTTGAGATGAGCCATTTGACTGATGAGAGCGGCAGAGTCGGGAATGATACACTTTTTTCATTCTATAATGAAATGATAGCTGATTATAATCATGATACAGCCATCGATGCGTCTGACCTTTCCATGCTGGTTACCGGCTGGACAAGCCAGGACTATTTCTATGAACTTGGCCCTGTTGAAGGTGAAGCACCCTATTTTGTACCCATAATAGATTTGGAATACGACTTGCGGGATCTAATGGCCTTTACCCGGATGTGGCACTGGTATCACGGTTCTCCTCAACTGCTGAATCTTGCCAGGGTTAACTTTGGTGATGAGCTTGACGTGACGGTAAATGACAAGTCGCTGACCGTCATGATCCCCGAACATGTTATTGCGGGGCAGCTGGCTTTCCAGGTGAGTGATAGTGAATTGTCTGTTACCCTCCCAGAGGAAAAAACAGGAGATGTGATACTGCTAAGTCACACCGAGGCCGGTCTTTTGCAAAGCGTCATGGATTTCGCATACTTCAATGAGGATGGAGAAAGAAATTTTGTCCTGCCCCTTGAATATGGGAGGCACTCTTCCACACTAACTCTTTCTTATGCGCTTTATGGCACAAATGGAGTCGTTACCGGACAGGGAGTAGTAACGATGGACGTTACGCCGGTGCCGGCTGAATTCGTCCTGAATCAGAATTATCCCAACCCATTCAATCCAACAACTCAGATAGAATATGGCCTTCCTGTTGATGGGCAGGTGAAACTGACTGTCTATGACCTGCTTGGCCAGGAAGTCCGCTCCCTCATCTCCGGTCTGGATCAGAGTGCTGGGTACCATAACATTATGTGGGATGCCAGGGATAACAGGGGTCTTGCAGTCAGTGCCGGCGTCTATATTTACCGTCTCGCAGCCAGGGGAGAGGATGGTCAGAAATTTTCCAGGACGAAAAAGATGGTACTCTTGAAATAGGTCTCATCAACTTCTCCTTCTTTCTTTTTTCTAATATAATTTCCACATAATTTGAGTCCCTATGGATTTTCTTAAAGATCTTACTATCGGTATTGAGGAAGAATACCAGATCGTGGATAAGGAAAGCCGCGAACTGACCTCGTTTATATCAGATTTTATGGAACAGGGGGCGGTCCTTTTCCGGGACCAGGTAAAACCGGAATTCCTCCAGTCACAGATAGAAGTGGGTAGCAAGGTTTGCAAGAATATACAGGAGGGACGAGAAGAGATATGCCGCTTGAGAAATATAGTGGCGGAGATTGCGGAGAAAAATAACAGTCTAATCGTTGCTGCAGGAACACACCCATTCTCAAGCTGGCGGGATCAGTTGGTGACAGACAAGGAGCGCTACAGAGGATTGGTCGATGCTATGCAGCTGGTGGCGAAACGCCTGCTCATCTTTGGTATGCATATCCACGTAGGTATTGAAGACAGGGATCTGCAGATAGATATCATGAACCAGATGAGTTATTTCATGCCACATATTCTTACACTGTCAACTTCATCCCCTTTCTGGCGGGGTCAGAAGACAGGATTCAAATCTTACCGCAGTATTGTATTTGAAGATCTTCCCAGGACAGGAATCCCAGAAAAGTTCAGTTCATCGCGGGAATATGATGATTATGTGAACACTTTGATCCAGTGCGGAAGTATAGATGAACCTACCAAGATATGGTGGGATATTCGTCCTCACCCGAAATTCCCCACGCTTGAATTCAGGATTTGTGACTGTACAACTAAAGTTGATGAGGTTATTTCTATAGCTGCTATTGTTCAGGCGATTGTTGCCAAACTTATTCAGTACCGGAGAAACAATCAGACCTGGCGTACCTACAGGACTTCCATGATTGCTGAAAACAAGTGGCGAGCCATTAAGGATGGAATTGATGGGAGTCTCATCGATTTTGGGAAAAAGACGGAAAGTCTTATCCCTTCACTTTTTGAGGAACTTATTGAACTGGTTGATGATGTTCTTGATCCTCTCGGGACAAGGGAGGAAGTGGAGAATATCCGGACTATATTCAAGAATGGAACCAGCGCTGACAGGCAGTTGGCCTGTTATGAGAAAACCGGCAGTCTGGAATCGGTTGTGGATCAGTTAGGGGCTGAGACTTTGGAAGGAATCTGAAGCGACACAACCGTGATCTTTCGCTTTGAAACCCGGTCTTACCAGATCGGGTTTCTTGTTTTCTGACCTGTTTCTATCTGTTATTTTCTGGCTCGTGTCAATCCCGTTTTTCAAATGTCCAACTCACTGAATATAATATCCATTTCTTCATTCATTATTGCGACGGGTACTGTCGCAATTGTTACCTATATCATTGTTAGTCGAATGAATAAATCAAAAAATGCAACTGAAGAATATTTTACAGGAGGTAGAGCACTGGCATGGCCTGTTGTAGCTGGATCACTGCTTTTGACAAACCTTTCAACAGAACAGCTGGTAGGATTGAACGGTGACGTGTTTGGAGACAAAGCTTTGGTTGGAATTGCTTGGGAAGCCCTTGCGGCCTTTGCCATGATTGCAACGGCGTTATTGTTCTTGCCTACCTATTTAGCAAGCGGTTTCACAACGACGCCAGCTTTCCTGGAAAAAAGATTTGACAAAATGACTCGATCCATGGTCTCAGGACTATTTTTGTTTGGATATATAACAGTGCTTTTACCAGTCGTTTTATATACTGGATCTTTGGCGCTGATCGGCATGTTCGATCTCAATTTACCTTTATGGCTGGTGGCTGCTACTATCGGAGTGCTGGGGAGTTCTTACGCTATTGTTGGAGGGCTCAAATCCGTAGCGGTCAGCGATACTCTTAACGGCATTGGTCTATTGATCGGCGGGCTTGCGGTACCTATTCTGGCTCTGATTGCACTAGGTGGCGGCTCTCTGTTTGACGGTCTGACCATATTAGGAAGTGAAAATCCCGATTACCTGGCCGTTCTTACACAAAACAACAGTGATGGTAAGATCGTAACGGTTCCCTGGCCTACACTTCTTACAGGAATGATGTTTATTCAAGTATTCTATTGGTCTACAAATCAGGTTATCGTTCAACGGGCAATGGCGGCGCATAGCCTGGAAGAAGGGCAGAAGGGGGTATTATTTGCGTCGGCAATGAAACTGGTAGGTCCAGTTATGCTCTGCTTACCTGGCATTATTGCCCTTCATTTACCTCAATTAAATATCGAAAAACAAGACCAGGTATACGGGGCAGTGGTTCGATACGTTTTGCCGGATTGGTCCCTTGGTCTTTTTGCGGCCGTACTTATGGGCTCTATCCTGAGCTCATTCAACAGCGCCCTGAACAGCGCATCTACACTGTTTTCACTGCAATTTTACGAGGGTTATATCAACCCAGGTGCACGGGGAGACCAAACTGTTAAGGTAGGAAGGATATTCAGTATAATCCTGGCTATAGCAGCAATAATTATTGCGCCGCTACTGGCTCAGCTGGAGTCAATTTTCCAGTATCTTCAGCAGGTTAATGGTCTTTATAGCGTCCCCATTATCGGAATATTCCTTCTTGGTATCCTTACCAAGCGCGTCCCTGCTCTTGCAGCCAAGGTGGGAATGCTGGTTGGTATGGGGAGTTACTCATTTTTTACTTTTGTAAACCTTAAATCTGTTCCGTCATTTTTCGCAAATGCAGATGGCGAACTGCACTTCTTACACGGTTATTTCATCAGTTTTGTGGCTGCCGTGGGCGTAATGCTGTTCATAGGTTGGATTCGGCCTCGTTCTGAATTAGAAATAGCATCCAGCCAGGTCTCTGTTAAGTCTCCGGTGGATATGACCCCCTGGTCCCATGCCAAGACTGCCTCTTGGGCTATCATGGGCATTACTGTTTTAATATATATATTCCTTTCTGGGATTTCAGGATAGCAATAATTCAAATGGATCTAACTGACGTTTCAAAACTGGGGGATTGGCACCCACCGAAAAATTGGTTGAAGATAACAACACTTGATGTCCATACAGGTGGTGAACCTTTACGAATTATTGCAGAAGGTTTTCCTGCTTTGGAAGGCACTACAGTTCTGGAAAAAAGGTCCTGTGTCCGTGAACATTACGACCATCTTCGTACCTCCCTTTTGTGGGAACCGAGAGGTCATTCTGACATGTATGGTGCCATCATTGTCGAACCCAATTCCCCCGAGGCTGATTTTGGTGTTATTTTTATGCACAATGAAGGTTACTCCACAGGGTGTGGGCATGCGGTGATTGCGCTGGCGAAAGTATTTGTGGAGACGGGGCTTATTCCCATGAAAGGCCCCATAACTCCTGTTGTTATGGATGTCCCTTCCGGGAGGATCCACGCCGATGTACTTTCTGAAATAGGGAAAATTACTGGCGCACGATTCAGGAATATTCCGTCCTTTGTCCAACACTTGGATAACATAGTTGACGTACCGGAGCTTGGTCCTGTGAAAGTTGACATTGCATTCGGCGGTGCATTTTATGCCTATGTTGATACTGAGCAAATAACAGTCGACTGTTCTCCTGAAAATGTTTCGAATCTTATTGAAGTGGGAATGGCCATAAAGAAAGTGGTGTCGCAATCGGTGGAAATGGATCACCCAGTTGAACCGGAAATGAATTATCTTTATGGAACCATTTTCGTGGGGAAAAGTGACAGTTCAGATTATCACAGTCGGCATGTTTGCATTTTCGCTGACGGGCAGGTAGATCGCTGTCCCACTGGGACGGGCGTCAGTGGCAGACTGGCAATTCTCCACGCCAGAGGTGAGATAAAAAAGGGGCAGATGATAACCGTTGATTCGATCCTTGGCACCACGTTTACCGGACAGATCACAGACGAAGTGAAAGTAGGGAAGTATGATGGTATTATTCCCGAAGTGGGCGGGAATGCTTACATAACCGGTCGCCAGACATTCTTCATCGATCCCGATGATCCTTTGAAAGATGGTTTTATTCTCAGATAGTAGAAATTAATATGTCACAATTTTTCTCTATGGATTCAGGTGACAGGTGGTATCTCTTAGCCATCACCATTTTCTCAGTTTTGGCTTTCATGCCGTGGGCAAGGACGGTGGAAGTGGGAGGGATGGCCCTTTTCGGCTGGTTAATGGCAATCCTTATGATTTTCTCGCCGGCAATTGCTCTTGCCCAGCTTTTCATTCGCCGAAAACGGGGAGAGAACAGTGGCTCTTGAACGGACGCTTGTCATTTTTTATCTCCTGGGATGTATCGCCATAGGTGTGCTCGCTTCACGAAAAGTGCTGGCGTCCCGGGATGAATACTGGGTGGCCGGCCGGCGAGTCGGTACTTGGGTGAACGCCATGGCCATTATGGCGGCGCTTGCCAGTGGTGGTTCCATTATTGGTGTCATGGGTCTGGCCTACGGTCGGGGCGTTCCTTATACATTGTCACTTTTTGCAGGGGCTGTTCTCGGTTTCCCATTGGCATCTATTCTGGTAGCTAAGCCGCTCCGAAAATTCGGGAAATTCACCATCACAGATTTCCTCACATTCAGATATCCCCACGTTATTGTCCGTTATCTTGTTCCTACTCTGATTGTTGTGAGTTTCACAGTGTATATTGTGGCACAGATGAAGGCGGCGGGAATCACCGCCCAGACTTTGCTTGGAATCCCATACCAGCAAGCTGTTACCCTTTCGGCTGTTGTGTTTGTTCTATACGTCTCCATCGGCGGAATGCTGGCCATCACCTGGACGGATGTTGTCCAGGGAGCCCTCATGCTGTTGGTGATTCTTGGGACTGCCTTCGCCATGATGATGCAAAACGGAACACCCATAGATATCATTGCCCAAGCGTCAGTTAAAGCGCCTGAACTGGGTCAGGTAGCTAATCAGCCGCTGGCCAGCTATCTCGGTTCATTCGTTATTTGGGCCGCGGCCATTCCTGTTATTCCTCACATTGTAATGCGGGTGTTTACCGCCAAAGATTCGGAAGGGGCGCGGCTGTCTCTCAATATCGCCATGGTGATGTACAGCATTATGATCCTTGCAGCTGTAATGGTAATCGTTCCGGTGGGAAAGATGTCCTTTCCCAATCTTCAGGATGCAGACCAGATCTTTCTGGAAGTAATGAAAAACCAGTTTCCACCCCTTATCAGGGGTCTTGCGGTGGCGGCGGTTATCGCTGCTGTCATGTCCACTACCGACGCTTTGCTGTTGGCTTGCAGTTCGGCCATTTCCCATGATCTCCTGGGTGATTATTTAAAGGAACATGTTTCAGAGAAAACTGAGAACAGAATCAATGTGGCCATTGTCTGGGTTGTGGGGATAGCCGCCATGATTTTCGCCTATTCACCTCCAAAACTGATCACTGAATTTTATTCCGCTGCCATCGGCATGCTAAGTGCCGGACTATTTGTTCCGGTTGTTGCGGGATTGTGGTGGAAAAAGGCCAATCTTTTTGGTGGTATTGCTTCTATTGTCATGGGAGTGGGTGTCTATCTTACCGTTCAGTTCAATCCGGATGCTCCGCCTCTGGCAGCTATCCTTTACGGATTGCCGGCGAGTGCCTTGGCCATGGTAGTCTTCAGTCAATTCGGTTCGATTACCTCTAATGATATCCAGTCAACAATAGAAGGTCTCCACCGTTAACAGATGAATTCCATGGATCCCGCCATACTTTTTGGCATTAGCCTCTACCTGGTCGGCATGCTTGGGGTGGGGTTCTATGCAAGCCGAAAGATCAAGGACTCAGACGATTTTCTCATCGCCGGTAGGCGACTTTCCCTCTGGCTATGTACCGCTACACTGACAGCAACCTGGATGGGCGGTGGAGCCATTCTGGGCGGCGGCGGTGCTGCCTATGAGCGGGGATTCCTCGGCGTTATTGCCGATCCCTTTGGTGCATCCATCTGTCTTTTTCTTGCCGGTCTTTTCTATGTAAGGATGATGCGGCGGATGAAACTGGTGACTGTTATTGATTTTTTCGAAATGCGATTCGGCCGGACCGCCGGTCTATTTTCATCCGTCATAATGATTGTTGTTTTTATCGGTTGGACAGGCTCCCTGCTTGTTTCTATCGGCTTTGTTCTTCATGCACTGACGGGAATCCCGGAAAATGTGGGGATTGTCATCGGTACTGTTATTGTTCTTATCTATACTGTAGCAGGAGGTATGTGGGCTGTTTCCCTGACAGATTTTTTTCAGGTTATCATTCTTATGACTGGGCTGGCTGTTGCTTTTCCTATCATTGCCCATCAGTTCGGTGGTATACGGGAATTTTTTGCCGCGGCACCGGAGGGTAGTTTCCGTATGATTCCTCAGGATGCCACATTTCCGGAATGGCTCGGTTACATCCGAATGTGGATGGTGGCGGCGTTCGGCTATCTTGCTGGGCAAGACTTGATCCAGAGGGCACTTTCTTCAAAGAATGAAAATGTGGCACAGAATTCAGCATACCTGTCGTCTATACTCTATTTGATATTCGGACTGCTTGCTGTATTGATGGGTATTGCCGGAAGTGTCCTCATGCCTGGTCTTGAGAACCCGGAGCTTATCATCCCAAAGCTGGCAATGGCTTATTTGCCACCGTTGCTCATTGTCGTTTTCATCAGCGCCCTTCTGGCCGCTGCCATGAGCAGTGCCGACAGTTCTATTCTCGCCACTGCCTCTGTTTTTGGTAATAATCTTCTTCCACATCTGCCTGGTGGTCTTAGGGCAAAAGGGACTCTCTGGTGGACACGTTGTACTATTCCGATCTCGGCACTCATCTCCATGTTGGTAGCTCTTTATGTAGGGGAGGTGTACAATCTGCTATTGGACTCCTTTTCTATTCTTCTGGTTGGATTATTCATTCCAATGACCGCAGGAATCTGGTGGCCTAGAGCTAATACGCCAGGAGGAGTTGTCTCCATGTTCAGCGGAACTTTAGCATGGATCTTCTTTATGTGGGTCACACCTGAACTGCCCGCTGACGTAATCGGGTGGTGTGTTGGACTGGTCATGTTGATAATTGTTACTCTCATCACTTCAAAGACTTCACCCGCTCTTCCTCTTACTGACGCAAACGGAAACAGGATAGAATACAGGGGCCGGTTGGGTACACTTTCTCCTTTTAAAAAAACATCGGTGATATAGGAGGATATAACTGTGACTGAATCGGTAATTATTGATGCTGTTCGTTCACCAATTGGAATAAAACGAGGCCGAATGGTAGGCAACATCCGGCCCGATGACCTAACAGCTCAAATACTTAAAGCGTTACTTGAAAGAAATCCCGATTTACCACTAGAAAATATAGAAGATGTCGTTTTAGGATGTGGTTATCCTGAAGGGAGTCAAGGGATGCTTTTGGCCAGATCAGCGGCGGTGCTGGCGGGAATACCCATCGAGGCTGGTGCCAAGGTGGTGAACCGCCTGTGCGGCTCATCTATGGATGCAGTTCATCAGATCAGCAGAGCGGTTGAAATTGGTGATCTTGAAGTGGGAATTGCCGCCGGTGTTGAGGATATGTTCAGCATACCTAGGGGCGGTTTCAATCCAGTTTATAATTCTGAACTGGAAAAGCAGAATTATTATATCGATATGGGATTGACGGCGGAGAATCTGGCGGCAGAGCTCAATATCTCTCGTGAAGATCAGGAGACCTTTTCTATTGTGTCCCACGAAAAAGCGTTGACGGCACAGGATGACGGCCGCTTCCACAATGAAATTGTACCTGTGAAGTTGGAGGACGGAACAACTGTTGAAGCAGATGAAGGACCCCGTTCTCCTGACTTGGAGAAGATTCATTCTTTAAAACCTGCATTTTCGGAGAAGGGTACGGTAACCGCCGCCACAAGTTCTCCCTTTTCCATCGGGGCCGGTGCTGCCATTGTAACCAGCCGTCAGTTTGCTAAAAAGCACAGTCTGAATATTCGTGCTGAGATCGTATCACGGGCTGTGGTGGGTGTGGAGTGGGAAAGGATGGGTATGGGTCCGTTACCGGCTACTGAGAAAGCGCTGGACATAGCTGGACTAACAATGGATAATATTGACATTATTGAGCTGAACGAGGCATTCGCCGCTCAGGCTCTTTATGTTATCAGGAAAGGTGAGTGGCCGGAAGAGAAGATCAATCTCCATGGAGGTGCCATTGCCCTCGGTCATCCACTTGGTTGTTCAGGTGTTCGTATATTAACCACACTTATCAATGTGATGGAATTGAAAAAGGCAACATACGGTCTCGCCGCCATGTGTATCGGTAAGGGACAGGGAATTGCCACCATTCTTCGGAGACCTATCTGATTTTCGCTAAATTGTCATTGAACTAAAGTGAAACGCTTATCTAAAGCAATGCGTAAGCAAAAAGAGTTAAGAATCTGAAAATTGATGGAGGGGGTTTCGAGATGAAAAAGACTGTTATCATCTTCACAACATTGCTTTGCACACTGGTCTCGGCACAATCGAACCTTGAAAAGGGAAATGAATGGTATAATCGGCGGGCTGAGGGGGTAAGCGGCTTTATGGCCGCATCAGCTCCCATAGATTCTGCCATTTCATATTTTGAACGCTCACTTGATGGTGGAGATGAAAAAGAAGCTGCCCTCATGCTCGTCAAAGCTTTCTATTTTAAAGGTGAATACACCACAAATGACAAGGAAGAGAAAAAGACTATTTTCGACCGCGGAAAGCGGTTTGCGGAAAACTATATAGATCGTTACCCTGACTCAGCTTCGTTTCGCTATTGGTACTTGGTTAATCTGGGAAGTTGGTCAAAAGCTTATGGTATTCTTACTGCTGCCCGGGAAGGAGTAGCGGACCTTATGAAGGAACATTCTGAAAGAATTATTGCACTCGATCCCGGGTATGAGAACGGCGGAGGCTATTTCATGCTCGGAGCTGTTCACTACGAATCGCCCTACATACCATTTCTACTTTCCTGGCCGGATAATGACGATGCTGTGGTATGGCTCCGGAAAGCCGTAGATACAGGAGGTGCCCGTTTAGTTCAAATGGTATATCTTGCGAAAGCGCTTTACAAAGACGGACAAAAGAGTGAAGCAATTTCGTTACTAAAAAAGGTAGCTAATTTTGAGCCGTCACCCTATGCCCTGGTTGAAGAGAGGGATGATATTCGCGAAGCGAGAGAGCTGTTGGGAGAATACAGATAATTACTGAATCGTATTGAACTCTCAATGGAATCGTTATAAATTCCTTGACGTGAAACTGAGAATGAAACCTCGGAGCATATTCATTCCGGTTTTGGCTATCACAGGGATACTCATTTTTAACTCTGTCTCGGCTCAGACCGGTGAAGATATTCTTGGAATGCGGCTATCCAAGCCCGTTTATGGAATGTCCCTGGAAACCGGTGATTTCGGGAATGGGGGGAGTATTTTCTTTTCGCGTCCTATCAACATGAAATTGCAATGGTTTGGACAATTCAAAATGATGGATGTTACTGGTGAAGCAGAAATGCCTGTTGTTGATTACTGGACAGGGTATGTTTATAAGGCTAATCCGTTCAACCTTTGGCTCCTGCCGGCATTGACTGGTTTTAAGTTTCATCCTTTCATTGGTCAAATCGCCAATAATTTTTCACCTTTTATTATGGTGGAAGCGGGTCCTGTTATCATTATGGATGTGCCTGAAAACGGAAAGTTCAGTTACAAGATGAGCAATATTGAAACAACATACAATGGTGGCTTTGTTGTTGGTGCCGGTATCGATTTCATGATGGCGCCCCAACGAGTTATGTCTCTTTTTCTCGGCTACGATTATATTAGTATTGGCGATGTGGTTGAAGGGCGGGATCACTATGGAGGAACTGTCCTGAAGATCATGATCGGCCGAAAATTGAAATAGCTTTGCCAGAGCACAGACATTTCATCATTAATCCCGAAAACCTTACCGGTGACCGGTTTATCTTGAATGGTCAAGAGGGTCATCATGCGGCCAGAGTTACAAGAATGAATTCGGATGATGAAATTACCTTGCTGGACGGTTCCGGTGCTGCCTACGGAGCAGTTGTAGATACTGTAAATGGTGACAGGATAGAGGGTAGGATTATTGACAAAATTGACAGATACAACGAACCGACTATACACATCCATCTTGGGGTCGGTATTTTGAAAGGTGTGAAGATGGATACGGTCATTGAAAAGTGTACTGAACTGGGCGTCCGGTCTGTTACACCTCTGGTTCTGGATAACAGTGTTAAGCAAAATATCAACCTGCAAAGGCTTAAAAAGATTTCACTCTCCGCTATTAAACAGTGTGGCAGAGGTCTTCTCCCTGATGTGAACGATGCGCAGACACTTCATGAGTGGTCTGAAAATTCTTCCGGAGAATTAAAATTCATGCTTCACGATTCGCCTGAAAGTGCTCCTCTTATGGCTCAGCTAATGGCGTCCAACCCCCATTCTGAAGTTAGGCTTTTGGTCGGTCCGGAAGGTGGGTTTTCGCCTGCGGAAGTAGAGGCTCTTTCCGCCGCCGGTTTTATACAAGCATCATTGGGCCGAAGGCGCCTCCGGGCTGAGACGGCCGCCATTATGGCTGTGGTTCTTTCTGAACAAATTCTAAACCAGGGTCCGACAGTTGAGTGATTGCCTTTTTTGTAATATTGTTGATGGAGAGATCCCTGGTGATATTGTCTACGATAGTGATTCCGTTCTCGCATTCAACGACATCAGTCCCGAGGCACCACATCACGTTTTGATCATACCTAAGAAACATATTCCAACTTTGAATGATGTCTCAAATAGTGACCGTGATGTAGTAGGAGAACTTCATCTGGTGGCAAAAAAGATTGCTGCTGAGCGAGGCATCTCCGGAAGCGGTTACAGGACAGTTTTCAATTGCAACAGCGATGCTGGTCAGGCTGTTTTTCATATTCATCTTCATCTACTTGGAGGGCGAAAAATGAGCTGGCCGCCGGGCTAGGTTTCTCAATCGCGGAGAAATTTTCAGGATGACACCTCGGACTTACCTTTATAAAATAATCACAATTAAATCTTAAACAGGGGCAGGAATGTATATATCAGAACTGGCGTTGCACGGTTTTAAATCATTTGCAACCAAACAACGTTTGTCGTTTGGAGAAGGGATTACTGCGGTGGTGGGTCCCAACGGATGTGGAAAAACGAATATTGTGGATGCCGTTCGCTGGGTTTTGGGAGAACAGAAAATCCGCACGCTTCGTTCAACCCGCCTCGATGACATTATCTTTAACGGATCGGATGCCAAGAAGGCATTGAGTGTCTGCGAAGTTTCTCTCACTGTCCACAATAACAAGGGGATGCTACCACTCGAGTACAACGATGTGGAGATTACCCGTCGCATTTTCCGCAATGGTGAAAGTGAATATATGATCAACCGCAACGGCTGCCGTCTGAAAGACATACACAATCTTTTTGTGGATACGGGCATGGGCGCCGATGCCTATTCTGTTATTGAACTTAAAATGATCGAAGATATTCTCAGTGAGAATGCAGATGACCGGCGCCGCATGTTCGAAGAGGCCGCCGGAATAAACAAGTACCGGCATCAAAGGCGGGCAACACTTTTAAAGCTCGACGCCACCCACGCGGATCTGGAACGAGTCGATGATATCATCAGTGAGGTGGAAAATAAGGTGCACAGTCTGCAACTTCAGATGAAGCGGTACAAACGGCATGCAAAGCTGGTAGAACAGTTGCGGGACAGTGAAATTACCCTTGCATCTCTCAGGCGTCAGTCCATCCTGAAAGAATTGGATCCACTCAGGAAAAATGTTGACACCTTTGGCAAACAGTATACTAACCGTATGGATGAAGAGAAAGGTCGGGAAGGCACTCTTGAAATATTGCGCAAGGAATATGAGAAGCAGCGGGAAGAACTGTCTAAGATTCAAACTGAAATCGATTCATTTTCCGAGGAACGCCAGATCTGTAGCAATCAAATGCTTGTTCTTTCTGAGCAGGAACGAGGTGCTGAACAAACCATTGAGCGCCTTAATGATGAGAAGACTGATGGTGAGCGAAAGAAAAAATCTCACTATCAACGCATAGAAGAGTTGGAAGCTGAGTATGCGGCAGTGGAACCGAAAGTTAAATCGGTGACAAAAGAGTATGAATCCTTAATAGATGCACTGGAAAGGAGTGACGTAAAATACAGCGATGTCCAGAAGCGGCTCGATTCTTTATCTGAGGCACAGATTGAGCATCTGAAAAAACTGAACAATTCACGTTCTCTTCGGGAAAGGACAGAGGAAATTGTTGATGAAAAAATCCAGGCTCTTTCAGGGTTGGAAAAGCGCTCTGCTGATCACGATGAAGACAATAAACGGCTTAAGTCGAAACAGAAATCACTCATTGCTGAGAGAAAAAAGTGTGAAAAAACTGTTGATGAGAATAAAGTTGAAATGGAAGAGCTGGAATCATCAATTACTCAGTTTAGGGCTGAGAAACATGAGAATACACTGGAGTTTCACCGCATAGCGAACCGTGTGGAGACGTTGGAATCTCAACTTCAGTTTTACAGGGAAGTGGTTGAAAGAGGAGAAGGCTATTCTGGTGGCGCCCGTCACATTCTGAACAACAGCGAAAAATTTCCCGCTGTGCTTGGTACCGTAGCTGATGTAATTGATGTGAAGGAAAAATACCGCCCTGCGGTGGAGGCGGCGCTAGGTCCTGTCTCTCAAAGCCTTATTTGCGAAGAGAGAAGTGACGCCATGAAGCTTATAGAGCAGCTTTCAGATGAAGGTATGGGCAGAGTGTGGATCATTCCGCTGGACGCCGTTCGCAACAAAGTATCGACTGTAGAAGAATCCCTGACCGGTGTTGATGCATCATCTGTTGTAAAGTGCGAAAGCAAGTACCAGCCTATCGTTGACTGTTTTCTTAAAGGGACTCCCATTGTAAAAAAATCAGCCCATGCCGAAAAGTGCCTCGCCGAAGGTGATTATTTCAGTAATGTGGTGGACTTACAGGGTAACCTTTATTCAGGTACAGGTCTCATTATGTCACCGGAGAGCAGTGATGGGATTACACTTCTCGGTCGCAAAGAAAGGATCGATTCTTTGGACAGAGAGATCGGCAAACTGGTTAGAAATAGTGAAGAAGTGAAATCGAAGATTAATTCTATGGACACGGCCCTTGATCATGCTGAGAAAAAACATGAAAAGCTATCAACGGAACTTCGAGAAGCTGTTGATCTATTAACCCAAACTGAAAACAATATCAACAAAATAGAATATGGTATTTCACAAAATCTTGAAACACAGCAAGCTATAACCCATGAAATTATCTCCGCGAAATCTGAATTACTTAACTATCAAAAAAGTCTGGATAACCTTATCCCTATTCTGAGAACGGAAGAAGAAAAGCTAGCCACATTTCAGACAAAACTGGATGAGGCGAAAAGGCAGGTGGAAGCAGCCCAAAATGAAAGGGAAGAGAAAAACAATAATGTCCAGGATTGTAGAATCCAGCTCATTTCTCTTGAAGGTAGTCGGGACAATATTGAGTTCAGAATCAAAGCATCCGGTGAGGCTATAAAGGAAAATGATGAGAGAGCTGATGCCATAACAATGGAAGTTTCATCTTTAGGAGACCAGATTGAACGGATGAAATCCGAGAGATCAGACGCTGAAAAGAACCATAAAAAACTTTCAGCCAAACTGAAAAAGGCGCTTTCGGTAAAAAATCTTAAGGATGATGCTTTTCGGGAGACATATCGCCAAATTGAAGAGGAGGAACGGATCATTCGGGAAGAACAGCGTGAACGGGAGCGCATGGCTGAAGAAGCTAAAAGAATTGAACTCCGCATTGCCGATCATGAAGGTGAGCTGCGCCGTATCCAAGAGAGGATTCAGGAGAAGTATAGTGAAAAGATTCCCGATGTGGTGGAACGAAACATATCGGACAGCGATCTGGCGCTGGAGATTGACAGGCTTGAGCGAAGTATTGAAAGAATTGGTCCTATCAACATGGCCGTTAAAGATGAGTTCGAGGATGAAAACAACCGCCTGGGATTCTTACAGCGCCAGCAGACCGACCTATTGGAATCGGAACAGAAACTTCTTGAAACAATGAATAAGATTGACACAGCTGCCAGAAAACAGTTTTTGAAAACATTTGAGCAGATTCGGACCAATTTCAAAAAGACATTCACCATGTTTTTTGAGGGAGGTGAATCGGATCTCGAGTTGTTAGGTGACGATGATCCGCTGGAAGCCGACATTAATATTCTCGCCAAGCCACCTGGAAAACATACTAGAAACCTGCGGATGCTCTCATCAGGAGAGAAGGCGCTGACAGCTATTTCGCTTCTTTTCGCTATCTATCTTGTGAAGCCCAGTCCATTCTGTATTCTCGATGAGGTGGACGCACCTCTGGATGATAACAATATTGCCAAATTCACCCGCGTACTTGGGAAGTTTTCCGGACAGACACAGTTCATCATTGTGACGCATAATAAACTGACGATGGAAGCGGCGCAATTTCTTTATGGTGTCACTATGGCCCAGTCGGGTGTCTCAAAAATTGTTTCTGTTCAGCTCGACTGAATACTCATATTTATCTCAATCTCTGTTTGTATCTTTTACCTTTAGTACGTAATTATAGATAATGACTCGTCTTGAAGTCGCCTCGCCGCCGCAGTGGAATTACCATGATCTAATTGCCCATCGTGTTCATGAAATCCTATTGGTAGCATCCCCATATGATGCTTACATACTGGAAGAAGACGGCCGCATAACAGAACAGATTCTCACTGAATATATAGGGATGCATCTTAATTATGCCCCTCATGTGTCTCGCGCTTCTACAGCTTCCGAAGCCATGAAAATGTTGGAGAAAAAAAGTTATGATCTAATTATCACCATGATGAGGATTGCGGACATGGATCCCATCACCTTTGGGAAACAGGTGAAAAAGGATCGCCCTGATTTGCCGGTTATTCTATTGGTATTTGATGCCACAGAATTGCAAAGAATGAAAGAACTCTTGAAGGGTAATGCTATTGACAAGGTGTTCGTTTGGAGTGGCAATGCGAATGTTCTTCCGGTTATCATAAAATATGTTGAGGACAGGAAAAATGTTGAGAGCGATATGGAGATGGGAGATATACGTGTTATCATGGTAGTGGAGGATAGTCCCCGGTTTTACTCCATCATTTTGCCGCGCATTTACAGAGAAGTAATGCATCACACCACATCCCTTATGGATGCAAGTTTGAACGATACTCATAAGCTACTCAGGTTGAGAGCGCGGCCGAAAATTCTTCTTGCCTCTAATTATGAGGAAGCTATTGAGTTAATTGATCTGTGTGGTGATAATCTTATGGGTGTTATCACTGATGTCAGATTCCCAAAAAATGGAAAATCAGATATTGAGGCGGGATTCAAACTTGCTCATTGGATTCGGAACCGTGAAACCGCAATGCCCATTCTTTTGCAAAGCACAAGGCCTAAGGGAGAGTTTCGGGCCAGGAAACTTGATGCAAGATTTCTCTATAAAGAGTCATCGACCTTTTTACAGGACATGTCTGATTTTATTCGTCAGAATTTCGGATTCGGTGATTTTGTTTTTCGACTTCCTAGTGGCAAGGAGGTGGGAAGAGCTTCAACGCTCAAAGAAATGGAAAAACTTCTTGAAACGGTATCGCGCAAATCCATTAAGTATCATGCATCCAGCAATCATTTTTCGAATTGGCTGGCCGCTCGCAGTGAATTCTGGATCGCCTCCCGTGTTAGAAAGGTTAAGACATCAGATTTTGAAAATGTGGAAGGCTTGAGGCAGTATCTTATTGAAGTTATGGGAATGACCAGGCAGGCCAGAGTACATGGCCGTGTGATCCAGTACCATGGTGGTGATGAGGACACGACTGCTGATTTTGTCAAGTTTGGAAGAGGTTCTTTGGGAGGCAAGGCTCGCGGACTTGCATTTGCGCAGTCCCTTGTGGAATCAGATGAATTAAAACAGAAGTTTCCTGACATCAATATCAGGATTCCTAAGGTCGCTGTTATTGGCACGGATCAGTTCGGAATGTTCATGGACGAGAATAATCTTTGGGCTACAGCACTGAAAACAAAGAGTTCAAAGCGTTTGGCGAAAAAATTCTTAAGTGCATCCATTCCCAAAGAATTGATGAGTTTTATCAAAGCTTATTTAAAAGAGATGAAATCACCTATTGCTATACGCTCATCGGGGCTGTTTGAGGATATGCAGTATCAGTCACTGGCTGGCCTCTATTCAACATTTTTACTTCCCAACAATGAGCGTTCACTGAAAATTCGTGTTGCAAAGGCTGCTGATGCCATCAGGTTGGTGTACGCATCCATGTTTTCTCACGAAGTGAAGAGCACCACCGCCTCAAGCGGTCATCACTTGGAAGATGAAAGGATGGCGATAATCATGCAGGAGGCCGTAGGGCAGAGACACGGTTCCCGGTTTTATCCCACTTTCAGCGGCGTGGCACAAAGCATTAATTATTATCCCATATCATACATGAAACGGGAAGACGGTGCTTCATACCTGGCTCTCGGATTGGGCCGGATGATTGCTGAAGGGGGGAGAGTTCTTCGCTTCTCTCCGAAGTATCCGCGCCTTATGCCGCAGTTTTATTCACCTGATGCCATGTTGGAAAATTCTCAAACAGAGTTTTATTCACTTTCTCTTGATACTGAGCAGAATTTTCTGAGCGACGGAGAAGATGGCAATCTATCGAAAGAACCGCTCTCAGTAGCGGAAGAGGATGGGGTATTACGCCATGTGGCAAGTGTGCTTTCCACAGAGGACAACATTGTGAGAGATTCTCTCAATTATGACGGTCCTAGGATTGTTACTTTTTCGCGCATCCTCCAGTCCCGCGGTTTTCCGCTTCCTGAACTGATCAGTGAAATACTGACCCTTGGTTACGACGCTATGGGGTGCCCTGTTGAAGCGGAGTTCGCATGTAATTATTCTGTGAAGCCCGATGTACCATCTGAGTTCTGCTTGCTTCAGATCAGACCCATGCCCAGCGATACATTTGACACTAGTGTTAAGTTCAAGACAGGGGACAGACACGATATTGTCTGCTCCAGTAAACTGGCTCTTGGTAACGGTTACCTTAACGATATCTACGATCTCATTGTTGTAGATCCCGAAAATTTCGATTTTTCTAATTCAAACAAAGTTGCCGAACAAATAGAAAAGATTAACAAAAAGATCAGGAAGGGAAGTTCAATTTTGATCGGTCCTGGGCGGTGGGGAAGTGCTGACCCTTGGCTTGGTATTCCTGTCCGCTGGAATCAGATCTCCCGAGCGAGGGTAATTGTGGAAGTGGAGCTATATGGAAAGCCTATTGATCCGTCATTTGGCAGTCACTTTTTTCAGAATGTCACTAGTTTCAGGATAGGCTATTTTACTGTGACGGGAAAAAATGACCGTATAGACTGGGACTGGCTCAGGTCTCAACCGACGCATGAATCCTCAGATCATGTCCGGTGGATCAAGCTGAAGAATCCTGCTGCAGTCTGGATTGACGGTAAAACAGGCGATGGACTTATATTGAAAAACCGTCTCGAGTTTTCAGAGAACGGCCACCAGAGCGCCGCCGCTTAAACGACTCCCTGATCCAGCATTGCATCGGCTACTTTAATGAATCCGCCAATGTTTGCACCTTTTACATAATCGACTTTTCCCTCATTATCTCCGTAGCGGACGCACTGATCATGAATGTTTACCATGATCCTTTGAAGCTTTTCGTCAACTTCTTCTCTAGACCACTGAATGCGCATGGCATTCTGACTCATCTCTAACCCGGAAACAGCCACACCACCGGCGTTGGCGGCTTTACCAGGTCCGAATAGAACACCATTTTTTTGGAGTATTTCGACAGCATCGGGCTCTGTGGGCATGTTGGCCCCCTCAGAAACACAGAGGCAGCCGTTGTCAACGAGCATCTTCGCTTCTTCGGTATTGATCTCATTCTGTGTGGCTGATGGGAGCGCCACATCACATTTAACTTTCCATGGGCGCTCAGCTTCAAAGTACTCACAGCTGTACTTTTTGGCATATTCCTGAATGCGGCCGCGCCGCACATTTTTAAGATCTATAACGTAGTTCAGTTTTTCTTCATCGATACCATCAGGATCATGGATGGAACCGGAAGAATCAGAAAGGGTCACCGGTTTGCCTCCTAACAGGTTCACCTTTTCAGCGGCATATTGTGCTACATTGCCCGAACCTGAGATAGCCACTGATTTTCCTTCAAATGATTCGCCTTGGGACTTAAGCATCTCCTCAGCAAAGTAGACACAGCCGTAGCCCGTCGCTTCTGGCCGAATTAGACTCCCGCCCCAGTTGAGTGCCTTGCCGGTCAGCACACCTGTAAACTCGTTTCTTAATCGTTTATATTGGCCAAATAGAAAACCAATCTCACGAGCGCCCACACCAATATCTCCTGCCGGAACATCTGTGTTTGCTCCAATATGGCGCTGAAGTTCAGTCATAAACGACTGGCAGAAAGACATTACCTCATTGTCAGACTTTCCCTTGGGATCGAAATCAGAACCACCTTTGCCACCACCCATTGAAAGAGTAGTTAGACTGTTTTTTAGTACCTGTTCAAAGCCGAGAAACTTGAGGATGGAAAGATTAACAGAAGGGTGAAATCGGAGGCCTCCTTTGTAAGGTCCGATGGCAGAGTTGAACTCCACTCGGAAGCCTCTGTTTACTTCTATCTCTCCACGGTCGTTTCGCCACGGCACGCGAAACATCAAAACTCGTTCTGGTTCCACAAGCCGGTCAAGAATCTTTGCATCCATGTAATGGGGATTTTCTTTCAGGAATTCCCACAGCGATTCTGCCACTTCGAGGACTGCCTGGTGAAATTCAGCCTCACCAGCATTTCTCGACTTAACAGAATTCATGAAATCATCAACTGAGCTGTACATGATTTATCTCCGAATATTAGATTATTAACCGATCAAATTACTGTTGTTAAAATTACAACACATTGGCAGAAGCAAAAAAAATCTTTTTCATAGAGGTGACAGTTCCCAGTAGTTATGTAAATTTCACAGAGGGTTGATTGTATGCTGACTTCATTTCCGAACTCACTGATAAAAACAGGATTATTTGATCTCCTGTATCCACCTTTTTGCCGCTTGTGCGATCAAAAGATCACCACAGATGAAATAGTTTTTTGCGGAGCTTGCCTGAACAGCCTTGAGGCGACCAATCTCAGAAACTGGATCGAAAAAATAACATTCCGCGATTGGCTTGATGAGGTTTACAGCGGATGGTTTTTTGACGAAAAGATGCAGATAATTATTCATGCTCTCAAATATGATGAAATGGTGGTAGTAGGTGATCTGCTGGGTACGAGACTGGCAGAAATGTTTCGAGACACTCTTTTTTCACTCCAGCTCAATGTTTTAACAGCCGTTCCTCTGCACTCAGTGCGGCTGCGTGAGAGGGGATACAATCAGAGCAACCAGCTGGGTGAAGCCATCTCCAAGCACCTTAACTTGCCCTTTTCAGCCGGTCTGTTGCGACGGTGTAAAAACACGAAATCACAAACTAATCTGACGGCGAGCGAAAGGATGGACAATGTCACTGAAGCTTTTATATCAATTGCTGAGCCGCCTGAAAGAGTTTTGATCATCGATGATGTTCTGACGACCGGGTCTACTGTTTCAGCATGTGCCGCGGCCATGAAGAGGTCCGGTACGAAATTTGTTGCAGTATTGACAGCAGGGACGCCTTATTTTCACGGCCTGGATTCGCAAGGAAAAACATGAGATCGCTGGAGTCTCTGGAGTTTGACAATGATAGGGCATTAATCAGGGTTGATTTTAATGTTCCTATGAGTGAGGGAAAGGTGGCTGATGATTTCAGGATACAGGCTGCCTTGCCGTCCATTAAACATTGTATCGATCACGGCGCATCTGTCGTTCTCATGTCCCATCTTGGAAGACCGGGAGGAGTTCCATCGGAAGATTTGAGCCTCATGCCGGTGGGTGAGACCTTATGCGATCACCTTGAAATGTCCATCAAGTTTTCTCACGACTGTGTTTCTGATGATGCTATTGATGTCTCTCATGAACTTCAGGCGGGGGAAGTACACCTATTGGAAAACCTTCGGTTTCATGCCGGCGAAACAAAAAATGACCATGATTTTTCTTCTCGACTTGCACAGCACGGTACATGCTTTATTAATGACGCTTTTGGCACAGCACACCGTGCCCACGCTTCCAATGTGGGGGTCACTGATTTCCTGCAAAACTGCACCCCGGGATTTCTTATGACTGAAGAATTCAAATTTCTTCACTCTGCTGTAATTCGTCCTAAACGGCCTTTTACAATTGTCCTTGGAGGTGCAAAAATAGGGACAAAACTTCCGCTTGTGACCCGATTCATACGTGAAGCTGATAACGTAATTATAGGCGGTGGTATGGCTTTTTCGTTCCTAAAAATGGCTGGTTACGAAATTGGTAAATCAATTTATGATGATTCATTACTACAAACAGCTAAACAAATAGTTGAAATGTCGAAATCACTGAATTGTGAGTTCCATCTACCAAGTGATATTGTAGTTACCGAGGATATATCTTCAGGTCAAGATTCAGCAGTTCGTAAGGTATCTGAAATAGATGTCAACGAAATTGGAGTTGACATTGGCCCTGAAACAATAGATCAATTTTGTGAGACCATTAATGGAAGCAGCACCGTTATCTGGAATGGTCCTATGGGAATTATTGAGACCGAGGCTTACAGCGGCGGTACCAAGGCTGTGGCGGAAGCCTTGGCACAGATGACCGGGAGAGGGGGGCTTTCCATCATTGGCGGTGGCGATTCAGCATCAGCTGTCCGAGACTTAAATTTATGGAATGAAATGACGCACATTTCGACAGGCGGCGGTGCGTCACTGGAACTGCTTGCTGGAAAGGAGCTCCCGGCCATGAAAGCTTTGGAGATGGTATAATGATAAAACCTGTTGTAGCGGCAAACTGGAAGATGTATAAAACGATAGAAGAATCGGTGAGCTTCGTCGAGAAACTAAAGAAGAAGCCTTTGGATTGGGATGAGGTCAACATTATATTATGTGCTCCTTACACTTCGCTCTTTGAAATGGGAAATTCCCTTCGAGGGGATAACTTTGTGAGTCTTGGCGCTCAAAACCTGTATTGGGAACAGGAAGGGGCATTCACTGGCGAAATATCCGTCAGAATGCTCAAAGCCTGTGGTGTTGATTGGGTCATTGTCGGCCATTCGGAAAGACGAATACTGTTTGGCGAATCTGATGAAGATGTCTGTCGTAAAGCCGATGCGGCACTGCAAAATGGTCTTTCGGTCATTTTCTGTGTTGGTGAATCACTTGAAGAGAGAGAGAATGGCAAAACTTCCAGAGTACTCCAGCGTCAGGTGACGGCTCTCTTGTCTCAATTGAACGAACAGTTGTTAAGGATGGTTGTTATCGCTTACGAGCCCATCTGGGCGATAGGAACTGGATTACATGCCACAAGCGACCAGATTGAAGATTCTCACCGATTGATTCGCGGGATTATTGAAAAAGAATTTGTCGGTATTTCAGGGGAGGTTTCTATCCTTTACGGCGGGAGTGTTAACTCCGGGAACTGTAGGGAATTAAGTGAAGTTAGTGAGGTTAACGGCTTTCTGATTGGCGGCGCAAGTCTGGACGCCCATCAGTTTGCTGAAATTGCAACAACAATCACTGAGGTGAAAAAAGAATAGATGTATGGATTTCTGGTATTTTTGCATGTGATCGTCAGTATTTTGCTGGTAATAGTTATTCTCATGCAAGCGAGTAAAGGTGGCGGTCTTGCCGGTACCTTTGGTGGCGCGTCCACCGCCATTTTTGGCGGACGGGGTGCTGGCAGTTTTCTCAGCAAAGTTACGGTGGGCTTGGCGGCAACATTTATGATGCTGGCCATTCTCATCAGTCTTGTGAATGTGCCTACTGATAGCGGCGATTCTATCGTAAGAAAAATGGCTGGGGAAGAAGTTGTTTCTCCGGCGGCTGATCTGCCTGTGCCTCTTTCTCTTCCGCAGGGAGACGAAAAGGAACAATGATATCATCTTCAATACAGTTTGCCGAAGTGGTGGAATTTGGTAGACACGCTATCTTGAGGGGGTAGTGTCCAACAGGACGTGCGGGTTCAAATCCCGCCTTCGGCACAGCGTTAAACATAAACAGGGTTAAGAATGAAAAAAACAGTACTAATAACGATTTGGTTAATGGCAATCTTAACAGCTCAGAGCAGTGACCAACTTTTTTCTGAAGGTAAGAAGTTGTTTGAAGACGGATTTTTGGCTGAGGCTGAATCCCAATTCCTTGCTGTTGTGCAGGTTGATCCAGCTGCCGCTGAGGCACACTTTTTCCTCAGCAAAGTTTACCTACGTCAATATGATCTGGATAAAACTCGTGAGTCTCTTAGAAATGCCATTGAATACGATAAGGCAAATCAGGAATACCGAGATGATTTCGATCATCTGAACCAGCTGGCCTCATCCATGGCGAACGCCATGAGGTCGCTGAATGGAGGCGATTCTGACGGTGCCATGGCAAAATTTGAAAAGGTGATTGAGGACTATCCTGAGTTCACCGCCGCTGGAATGTATTACACCGGCATCGCGCTCATGCGTTCAGATCAGGCTAGCGAAGCATCAAAATATTTCCGGGAGTCGATGAGTTTTGATCCCAACTATGAAAGGCCGAGAGTTGCATTAAAGGGTTTGACAGATCGAGCCTACAATGAAGGGAATCAACTGCTCCGGAGAGGTGACTACGAGGGAGCTGAAAGATTTTTTAATGAAGTGTTGCAATTGAACCCTGACTATTATCAGGCCTACTTCCAACTTGGCTACCTGAACACAAAACTTGGAGACTATGAACTGGCACTGGTAAACTATAAGAAAACAGTGGATATGAATCCCGGATATGCCAAAGGGTGGTTTGCGTTAGGTCTTACTTATCAGCGTAACGGTGATTATGACAATGCACTTAAGGCGCTTGATAGTGCTGTGGATGCCGACCCTACCTATGCTAAAGCGCTTGTTCAGAAGGCTAAAATCCTAATGAAGCAAGGAGACTACAAAACAGCTGAAGGCGCTTACAACCAGGCCATTCAGGTTGATCCTTCTTACAGCACGGCGTACGCTGATCTTGGCCAGATTTATGTGAGCCAAGAGCGGTGGGAAGATGCCACCAGTGCGCTCTCTACAGCTACAGCTCTGGATGCGAAGCTCCATAAAGCATGGTTTTTGCTTGCTCAGTCGGAAAATGCGAGTGGCGATTGCGATAATGCAAAAGAGGCAGCCCGATCGGCCCTCGATGCGAGATCAGATTATGCACCAGCATATTATGAACTTGGCATGGCTGAGGTCTGTCTGGGTAACAAGACAGCCGCTCTGGCTTCTTTCGAGAATGCAAGAAAAGACAGATCGTGGCGCAAGAATGCAGAGTATGAAATAGACAAAATCAAAAATCCTGAAAGGTACAAGAATCCCTAAACAGTTTAAAGGGGCGCTTCGGCGCCCTTTTTTTTATCTACTCTTCCGAATCTGAATTGACGTCCTTATTTTTATCTTACTATGATTAAAGCAATTATCTTCGATCTCGATAATACACTTCTCGATTTCAAGAAAATGAAACAGCATGCTATTTTAGCAGCTGTTGACGGTATGATAGAAGCTGGGCTCCAACTTGACCAGAAAAAGGCATACGATCAAATTATGGAGCTTTATGAAACAAGTGGTTGGGAGAACCAGGAGATTTTTAACGATTTTCTGAACAAATCTACAGGAGAAGTGGATCATAAATATCTGGCAGCGGGAATTGTCTCATATAGACGGGCAAGGGATGCTGCACTTACCCTTTATCCCGGTGTAAAAAAAACACTCATTACGTTGGCGAAAATGAGTATTAAGCTTGCCATTGTTTCCGATGCACCCAGGCGTGAGGCTTGGCTCAGAATTTGCTATCTAAACCTTCACCATTTTTTCGATCTGGTTCTCACCTTTGATGATGTGGGTGAAAGGAAGCCATCTCCCAAAGGCTTCAACATGGTGTTGGAAAAATTCAATTGTTCCGCTGAGGAAGTGCTTATGGTAGGCGACTGGCCCGAACGTGATATGGAGGGAGCCCATCAACTGGGGATCCGCACAATATTTGCCCGCTACGGTGACACTTTTGGTACTGTGGAGTCTGGTGCCAACTGGGATGTAGAAGATATTTTCGAGATTGTTGGAATTATTAATTCACTGAATGAATCCTGAGAGCAACAAAGTCGGTACCGACATTGTGGAGGTCTCACGGATTCGTCAGCTGGCCAATGAGCATGGAGAACGATTTTATCGTCACGTGTATACAGAGGCTGAAGTGAAGTGGTGTCAGGGCCGTGCTGTACCTGCAATGCACCTAGCCGGACGTTTTGCCGCTAAAGAAGCTGTTAAGAAAGCGCTCTTGGCTTCAGGAGAAGAGAATATTCCGCTTAGTGGTATTGAAATTATCCGGCAGGAAGGTTGTCCACCGGAAGTATCTCTACATCTTGATTTAATAAGACCGTACCACTGTCAGGTTTCCATCTCTCACACAGATTCGCTGGCAACGGCAGTTGCCATAGTGGCTCCGCAATGAGAATTCTTTCAGCACAGGAAGCGAGAGAAGTGGACAGAGTTGCCATGCAAGAGCAGGGAGTACCCGGCGTCACACTCATGGAAAATGCCGGGCGTGCTGTGGCTGAAAAGGTCGATTCAATGGCCGATGGTGGAAAAGTGGGCATCCTTTGCGGAAAGGGCAACAACGGCGGCGATGGATATGCATGCGCCTCTTTCCTGAATGAGATGGAAATAGAATGTGAACTCATATCAATAATTCCTGAGGGAGAAATAACAGGTGACGCCAAACATTTCTATGATGAATGTAAGGGTAAGGACATCAGATTCTGTCACGCTCAGCATGTTAAGGAAGTCGATCTTGGTCACTTTAATCTTATTGTCGACGGTCTCCTCGGCACGGGAATTTCTGGAGATGTGAAACCTGATTCAGCTGAGTGGATCGAAGCCATGAACTCCGCATCCTCAGCAATTCTTTCTATTGATATCCCTTCCGGCATAAACGGGACCAACGGATTTGTTTGCGGAACAGCAGTACAAGCTACCGCCACTGTTACCATGGAGTTCCTGAAGCAGGGAATTGTGGTTCAGCCGGGCAAATCGCTGGCAGGGGAGATTACAGTGGCTGATCTCGGCTATCCCGCCACCGCTTTTGAGAATCTTGAAGTAAAAAAGAAAGCTTTTGATGAGGATTTTGCCCGAAAATATTTATCCCCGCCGCCTGCTGAAACATATAAGCACCGTCAGGGTAAACTGCTTGTTATTGCTGGGTCAAAAGGTTTCACGGGGGCGGCATGCCTGGCCGCCGAATCAGCCGTGAGAAGCGGTGCTGGACTGGTAGTTGCAGCCGTGCCTGAATCCCTTAATTCAATCTTTGAGAAAAAATTGACTGAAACCATGACGTTGCCCATTCCTGACGATGGAAACGGATTTCTGAACATAAATGCCCTTGATTCGCTTCATAAGTGGTTCGGCTGGAGTGACGCTCTTCTTATGGGGCCGGGAGTTGGAACAGACCCCCAGGTGGGGGAGTTGGTAAAGGGTATTGTTCACAAGTACAAAAAGCCACTTGTTTTGGATGCTGACGGATTAGGACACATCAAAGACGATCTGGATATTCTTTCTCAGTTGGAAGACGCATTCATCCTGACGCCCCATCATGGTGAAGCTTCCAGGTTATTCGGGGTCGAGCAAAAGGAGATCAGTGATGATCCATTCAAGTTTGCCACTGAAGCTGTGGGACGGTCAGGGGGTGTGCTGGTTCTCAAAGGCGCTCCTACGCTGACGGCTTTCGGAAATGAGGTTATTGCCAATACATCGGGTCATCAAGGGCTGGCTACAGGCGGTACAGGGGATGTCCTCGCAGGAATTATTTCCAGTTTTCTCTGTCAGGGAATGCCGATTGAGATAGCCGCTCAACTAGCGGTTTTTGTTCATGGTCGGGCTGCTGATCTGCTCTTGGAGGAGAGAGGGTATCGTGGTCTTGCGGCTTCTGATCTAATCGAAAAAATTCCTTCTATTATTGCCGATTATGAAACAGGCAGATAGACACCGGGCGGCGACGTATGGATAAACTGGTTATTCAGGGTGGTCGCCCACTGAACGGATCTGTAAAGGTCAGTGGTGCGAAAAATGCTGTCTTGCCTATCATGACTGCCACCATCATTACACCCGGCAGCTACAAAATCAAACGTGTTCCTGATCTTCGTGATACAAGAACGATGATCAGTCTTCTGAATATCATCGGTGCTGAAGTGAACTTTGAGGATGGGACACTTCATATTGATACAACCAGGTGCGACAATCCAGAAGCACCATATGATCTGGTAAAAACAATGCGTGCCTCTTTCTACGTGCTGGGGCCGTTACTATCGCGATTCGGTTACGCCAAAGTTTCCATGCCCGGCGGATGTGCCTGGGGTCCGCGGCCTGTCAATTTTCATGTTGATGCTATGGAGCAAATCGGTGCTGACATAATTCTGGAAGACGGATACATTATTGCGAAAGGCGAGAATTTGAGTGGAGGAGATGTGTTGTTTGAGGTTTCTTCCGTGGGTGCTACGGGAAATGCTGTCATGGCTGCCGTTAAAGCGTCTGGCCGGACGACTATTTCCAATGCTGCCATGGAGCCAGAGATTACATGTCTTTGCGAGTTTCTGAATGCTATGGGCGCCAGTATCAGCGGTATTGGTACCAACAAACTTCAGATTGAGAGTGTCAGTGAAATGAAGCCTGTAGATACTGAAATCATACCTGACCGGATAGAAACAGCTACCTTTCTGATTGCCGGAGCAATGGCAGGCGAAAAAGTTGAGGTGGTAGGGGCAGAGCCAAATCATCTACAGGTGGTCCTGAAAAGACTTCAGGAAGCAGGTAGCGAACTTGAAGTGAAAAAAGACAGCATCATCATTGAGAGAAAGGGAAGACCGCGACCTGTCTCAGTGGAAACAGCCGTTTACCCTGGATTCCCCACAGATGTCCAGGCCCAATGGATGGCGCTCATGTCCCTGGCTGATGGCAATTCCACCATCACGGACAGCATCTACCACGATCGTTTTACTCACATTGCTGAACTGAGCCGATTAGGGGCTGATATCAGATTGAAGCATAATGTGTCGGAAGTGAAAGGAAAGGAGCGGTTGCTGGGAGCCCCTGTCATGTCTACTGACATTCGTGCCAGCGCATCGCTGATTCTTGCCGGCTTGGGGGCGGAAGGGCAAACAGAAATTTCCCGCATATATCATATTGATCGTGGCTATGAGAAGATCGAAGAAAAATTTCAGTCCCTGGGAGCTGAGATTTCCAGAGAATCTGAACAATAGCTAAAGACTTTTCAATACTTTCAGAATTTCTTTTGCAGTTACCTCAGGGGTTAGATTGTCTGTAGCCACTCTTACATTTGCCCGCTGGTAATACTTTTTTCTGTCATCCAGCATTTCTTGAAGAATATTTCCAGGATCACCACCACCCTCGATGATCATCTCCTTCGATTCCATTCTTTCTACGAGATCAGCAACAGGTGTATCGAGCCAGATAGTGGCACCTGTGGTATCCATGGTCTGGAATTTGCTTTCTTCCAGAACGGTATCACTGTTACAGGCGAAAACCTGATGCTCTCCCTGGGATAATTCCTGGAGCATGGTCGCCTCCATTGTTCTCAGTGATTCTTCCCCGAAGGTTGCAATGATTTCCTGCAGCGGTCTGCTGTAAATCGCTTCCAGCATTTCATTTACATCAATAAATGCCCACTTGAGATGATTAGCAAGGATACGTCCAATTGTTGATTTGCCCACACCCATCATGCCGATGAGGTAAATGTTTCGAAGTGCCCCGTTCATATTGCTTGGTATGATAATAACCATAGTTTCACATAGGAATCAACTCGGACTCAGAATAAATTGATCTCATTATTTTGAGGCCAATCTCTTTCGAAATTTGCTTCGGGGATCAATTGGCTGAAGAAATTTGGAGAGGTGGCCGAGCTGGCTGAAGGCGGTCGCCTGCTAAGCGACTGTAGGGGGAAAACCTCTACCGCGGGTTCGAATCCCGCCCTCTCCGCGCTTTTGGGTTGGCTATCTTTAATAAAGGCTTGACAGATTATTCACGAAAATGTGAAGGGAAATAAGGTTTCTTCCCCTTTTTTCATTATATGGATCAGTTAGTAAGAGGTGGGAGAGGAATACACCAATGTTTTGCTATTTTGGTCTCCAAATTTGCCCGTGTGTGGCAAAAGAGCGGTACATAGTGTCCTTCAGCATGTCGGAACTTCCAAATTCTGTCCACTTCGATTATGGGAGATTTCATTTTGAGATAAAGATCTTCCAGTTCACGGGATCTCTGTATTGAAGCATCTCTATCACTTGGTTCGAGCAATGAAAGTAAATCAATATTTAGCAAGTCACGTTTCATATAACCGAGTACATCTATCCATTTATAGGCTGTCCCATCATAGATATTTCTAACAGGATAACTAATTTTTTCTGTCCCAACATCTAGATCAAATTGTAGCTGCATCCATCCTGAGAAGCCGACATACCAGTCGATTTTTGATACACTATCTCCATTCGGTGATACCTTGAGATTTTCAATTTTTCTTTCCAGTTCAAAAATTCTATGGAGCAGACCTCTTGCAATATCCTGATCGAATTCACCAGAAGCAGATTCAGGCACATCGCGAAATTCACATTCCGATCGACCGTTGTTTTTCCAAATAACCAGCTTGCCCAGCGCCGTGGCAACGGCTTCAACATTACTCGGTCTTATGGAAGTGACACGACCGTTGAGCCAACGATTGATGGCAGTGGGAGTGAGTCCGGTCCTTCTTGCAAGTTCCGTCTGCCTAACTCTACTTGATTTAATTAGTTCGACCGTTTTACTATAACTATCCATGCTGCGTAAGTATAGAGCTCTTAGGTTATATAAGTCAATAACTACACAACTAATGTATAGATTCTGAGCAGGTCGTTTATCTCGAATACCAGGAAACGCTTTGTCTGAATATGACGATAAGTGTAAGCTCAAACATCTCTGGAGGTGTGGCAGAGTCTGGTTGAATGCACCGGTCTTGAAAACCGGCGTCCGCCTTACGGCGGGCCAGAGGTTCGAATCCTCTCGCCTCCGCGAATTCCCTGAATATTTCCTTTTGACGGGAAACACCACTTTCTTTCACTTTTTCTCGATTCACGGCTAACTTTAACCATGCCTACCGCTCCGAGAGTTCGTTTTGCTCCCAGTCCTTCAGGTGAACTGCATCTTGGAGGTGCCCGGACTGCTCTATTTAACTATCTTTTCGCCAAAAAAAGAGGTGGTAAATATTTTCTTCGAATAGAAGACACTGATATTCAGCGTTCTAAACAGGAATTTGTGGATCAGATCTGCTATTCCCTGGAATGGCTCGGTCTCAAGTGGGATGAACCTATTGTTTATCAATCTAAGCGGCGGGACCACCACCACAATTCCGCCCGGCAACTCCTTCAAGCTGGCGGAGCCTATAGGTGTTTCTGTACAGTAGAAGAGTTGGCGCTGGAAAGGGATGAAGCGGCCAAAGAGAAAAAACTGTATCGCTACTCAGGCAGATGCCGGGATCTGACGGACGATGAGCTGAAACTACGATTGAATAGAGCCGATCCTTTCTGTGTCCGCATCACTGTTCCGGGAGGAAAGACCAAATTCACTGACTCTGTTTACGGTAAAATTGAAGTGGATCACAAGGAAATAGATGACTTCATTATCCAGCGGACGGACGGGTCATCTACTTACAACTTTACTGTGGTGGTGGATGATATGGATATGGAGATCAACTGGATTATCCGCGGTGAAGATCATCTGGCGAACACCCCAAAGCAGATTATTGTTTATAAGGCTCTCGGATCAAAACCGCCGCGATTTGCTCACTTGCCCATGATTCTAGGCCCGAACGGCCAACGCCTCAGCAAACGCCACGGTGCCACAGGGATCCAAGCCTATCGGGATATGGGATTTTTGCCTGAAGCCCTGCTCAACTATCTCGCTCTACTGGGGTGGTCACCCGGTAATAATAGAGAGGTTCTCTCCTTCAAGGAATTGACAGAAAAGTTCTCTTTGAATAAAGTAGTGAAGAAGGGAGGAGTCTTTGATGAAAAAAAGCTTAACTGGGTTTGCGGCCAGCATATGTCGGACAAATCTTCACAAGATCTTCTTAACACGATGCGTGAGCTGGATCCAGACTGGCACAGTGATCAAGATGAGAGCTACCTTCTCAATGTTATCGAAATGGTGAAATCGAGAACCAAATCGCTCAGCGAACTCAACAAATTTTCCGATTACTTTTTTACCGATCCCCAATCTTTTGATGAGAAAGCAGTGAAGAAACGTTGGAAAGATACCTCTGTGACTGAACTGATGAACCGGTACTGGATGAGCCTTCATGAGCTGACAAAGTGGGAGCCTACCGTCCTGGAGGAGCATCTTCGGACACTTGCCGAGACAGAAAACGTTTCTGCAGGCAAGTTTATTCACCCCGTGCGGATCGCTATTTCTGGACAGGGAGTAGGGCCGTCTCTGTTTGATCTGATGGCACTTTTAGGCCGTGAGCGTGTATTAAGGCGAATGAATTATGCAATTGATAATTTGCCGCCATCCTGATAGATTGATCTGAGATGAGACGTTTAATCATTACACCTCTTGTTGTTTTCAGCCTGACAGTTTCACTGCAGGCCAATTCTCGATGGCTTAATCTGTATATTCCGGAATTTGACAACCTGCGAAACGATCCTTCAGTGGCATGGCTAAGCTCCGGATTTGTGGACATTCTTTCCAAGAAGTTTACTGAACTTGACGGCGTACGCGTCTTCGGCCGTCCGGCACTGGAGAAAATACTTCAGGACAAAACTGTTCTCCTGACGCAGCGTGCAGGTACAGACAATATCCTTGTTATGGGGACTTACAGCAGAGATCTGGACCAGGTGACAGTCAATGCTCAAATAATTAATATCTCCAACTGGGCTGAACTGGGGATGGTCCGGACGGCAAGCTCCATGACTAATATCACGATTATGGGAAATGATCTTTTTGCCAAACTGTCTGAAGGTCTTAAAGAGCGCCTTCCCCCTTCGCCAAAAGCTGATGAACTGTATCCTCTTGGGGGAGGCTATTCAGATGCGCCAGAAATGAACCGACAGACGAAAGAGGTTGGAGAATCGATTGATCAGGCGCTGGAAGGTTTGGAGAAAGCGATGGACGTTTTCATCGGCGCCCGAGGGGTGGAGAAAGGAACTGTCACTTCCCACGGAAAGTTCAGTCGGGAACTCAATTTTGGCACCAAAGAGACACCATCAGAACCGGCCACCAAAGAAGCCATGATGCTGGAGGAGATCCTTGAGTTGGTTGCGGCAAATCCTTACGGCGTTCAGATCGGCGAACCTAAAGTAGAGGTTGATCCGGAGAGCAAGGGGAAAACGGTATTTCTCTCCCTTCCGGTAAAGTATTCACTGAAAGAAAACCTTATCAGTGACATGTTGCGCTCCTTGCCCTATACTGGTGTCCGGCAAGAGGGGACACTTACTACCATCGAATTTGCCCGGAACAAGTTTCCCATTTCCGGTGAACTGAGTGATCGTATTACAAAAGGTGAATTCCGCGTTGTGCCGGTGGTGCAGTTTCTGGGTCAGAACGGAAAAGTCCACACCGCAATTCTTGACAGTGGTGATCCGTACTGGCACAGCCAATCCAGAAAAAAATCGAATACCAGAACAGAACATATTTTTTCACAGCTGGTTGCTTTTACCGTAAGTGGCTGGTCGCTGCAGGTCACTATGGAAGCGGTAGATATCAATGCAACATATACGGTAGAGATGCCGAGAACTGAAGTAGGGCTATTATCGCAGGTTGTTGTCGAATTCGTGCCTGAATCAAATTTGAAGAAGTATCTCTCCAACGTCTTATAATATATCATCAGGGATAAACCTGATTATGATGCGAATCGTTAAGGCATCTGCATCATTTTCTAACGTTTTCAACAGTTGAAGGAGCTTAGCATGAAACAGAATGTTGTGAAGATAGTTTTGGGATTGTTTTTTATGGCCCCGGGTTTGGCATTTGCTCAACCTGGTAAGATGACGTCGGCCAAGAAAACAGCGGCCAAATGGGTTGACAAGAATAGCAAGTCCATCCAAAAAGCTTCCAAAACAGTTTGGGATTATGCGGAAATCGCTCTTAAAGAGCACAAGTCGGCAAAACTCCTTTCCGGCATGCTTGAAGAAGCAGGGTTTAAAGTAGAGCGGGGTGTTTCGGATATGCCGTCTGCCTTTGTTGCCGAGTATGGAAAAGGTAAACCGATTGTGGCGTTCCTTGCGGAGTATGATGCCCTGCCGGGCCTTTCCCAAAAGGTTAAGACAACTATTGATCCAGTTGTGGAAGGTGCCGGGGGACACGGCTGCGGCCATTCCCTGTTTGGTGCTGGAACCATTGGTGGTGCACTGGCACTGAAAGAAGCAATGGATAAGCACAAACTGAAAGGAACTATCAGGGTTTACGGCACCCCGGCCGAAGAGCAGGTGGTGGCAAAAGTGTTTATGGTTCGGGACGGTCTTTTCGATGATGTGGACGTCTGCTTCGATTGGCACCCGTCCAGTAAAAACCGAGTGAGTGTTCTCCCGAGCAAGGCTCTCAGGTCTTTTGAAGTGACATTTTTCGGCCGGTCGGCCCACGCCTCCGGCGCGCCGTGGGAGGGGGTTTCGGCACTGGACGCTGTGGAAGCGTTCGAGACCGGCGTGAACCTTCTTCGGGAGCATATGCCTACTACGGGAAGAATTCACTATGTGGTTACGCAGGGTGGCGGGGCACCTAATGTTATTCCGGCCAAGGCTTCTATCTGGCTCTACAACCGTGCCAAGGATTGGCCTGAGGTGATGAAGATATACAGCCACGTGGAGACCATTGTAAAAGCTGCCGATATGATGGCCTGGGGTGAGGAGTACGGCGATCCCAGATCAGGTTTCAAGCCGGCGGAAATCAATATGCTGACAGGTGTTTATGAATACAACCATAATCACGCAACTGCTAAAGTCATACATGCGAATCTCTCTCTTATGGGTGCGCCGAAGTATACAATAAATGAAGAGAAGTTTGCTCGTGATCTTCAGGAAGCGTTTGGTGTTGATGTGGAAGGCTATCACACGGAAGTAGCTGAGTTGAATCTTGATCCGCCGAGGGAATCAGGCGGTTCTACCGATGTTGCCAATATTTCCTGGACAACGCCCACCGCTTCGTTCGGCGTCAGTAACTGGCCGCAAAATATTCCTGCCCATTCATGGGCCTCTACGGCTGCCTCAGGCAGTGAGCCGGGATTGAAGGTAATGCTCAATGCATGCAAAGTACTTGCATTCAACGCTATAGATGTGATGTCTGACCCGGGCCTTATTGAGCCCATGAAGAATGAATTTGCTGATAGCAGGAAGAAATTTGATTACATGCCGCCAGTAGGTCCTGAAGTGAAACCCGGCTTACCTTCTCACATGAGGGAACAGTAGAGATTGACCGGTTTGTTTCTTTAATTGTCTTCTCATTTAATTTGGGTCATGAGGCTTCCATTTCCTCTTCTGGTCTTAGTGAATTTACTAGCGGCCCAGACCTATTCAGTCGGCGATACTGTCGAGGATTTTTCCAAATCCGTCTGCTCCAACGGTGAGGGAGATATTTCCTTTTACAGCTACAACGGTGCCGAGAATGGTGGAGACAATTTCGTTATCTGGATCAACTTTTTCACCTCCTGGTGAACGTCCTGCCAGGCGGAGGCTCCGTTCACGGAAACGATTTACCAGCAATTCAAGGATGACGGATTAATCATGCTTGGTGCCGGTTCTGACTGGGGGCAACCTTACAACTGCAGTCAGTGGGCTACTAAATTTGATCTCACCTACCCAATATTGGACGATTCAGGGTCCAACTTATTTTTTGATTTTGCCTGGGACGGCAGTTCGCAGGCCGGGAACCAGTATTACATTCCCATGAACATCATTATTGATCATACCATGGTGGTTAGGTATCGTGAATATGGTTTTAACGAAAATGGAGTAAAAAACAAGATTGACGAATTAATAGGGGAGATGAAATCGACTTCAGTTGTCGGTGATGAAACTAAACATATTCAACCTTCATTCGTCACGCTCCACGCCGCTTATCCCAACCCCTTTAACCCGTGGACCAACATCAGTTTCACCCTCGCTGAAGAAACGGTTACCGATATTATTATTTACAACAGCCTCGGAAGTGAAGTGGCCGAGCTGGCCAGCAGCGAATTTTTTGATTCCGGTAGCCACACACTCCGGTGGGATGCCGAGGATGTCCCATCCGGTGTTTATCTTATCCGGTTGGCAACGCCGAAAACATCCGCCACCACAAAAGCGATCCTGATTAAATAAATAAACCCCTCGTTTCTGAGGGGTTGGTAGCCCGTAGGGGAATCGAACCCCTGTTACCGCCTTGAGAGGGCGGCGTCCTAACCGCTAGACGAACGGGCCTGCGTACACCCGGGAGGACTCGAACCCCCAACCTCTGCGTCCGTAGCGCAGCGCTCTATCCAATTGAGCCACGGGTGCAATCTTGCTGGGGAGTAGGGACTCGAACCCCAATTACCAGGGCCAGAACCTGGCGTCCTGCCGTTAGACGACTCCCCAATTCTGGTCGAAAAACAGGCCGATAAATTTACCCGTTCCGTCGGGCCTTCACAAAAGGAAATCCCCTCAAATTAACCTCCGAACGCGTAACAGTAGTTTTATTGCTTTGATTCTCAGAGAACTTTATATTCTTAGTTGACAGCGTCTGTCGACTAGAAGAGGTAAGGTACGTTCAGACATCATGGAGTGGGAGAATGAAAAAACGTCTCGAAATGACGACTAATATTCGAGTGATGAGACTATGTACTATTGTTATTGCCCTAACGGCCACCGTCTGGGTGCACCCTCTTTATGCCCAGGAGGAAGAAGAGGAAGAAGGGATTATCTGGGGTGAAGAAGAGGAAGGTTTTGATGAGGACTTCTTTGGCGAGGATGACGAGTTCTTTGATGAGGGAGAGGAGTCGTTTGATGATGAGTTTGGTTTAGAAGATGAATTCGGAGACGAGATGGATGAATTCCTTGAAGAGGATGAACTGCTGGAAGAGGAGTTTGAGGAAGAAGAGTTTGATGAAGAGCCTGTTGATTTCGGTTACAACGTTCGTTTGTCAGCGGCCTCCCCAAGTTTTGTGAACAATACACTCATGACGTGGAACTCCTTTTTGGATGTTCGTCTGGGAGCTGACCTGCCGTTCACATTTAGCCTGGGGCCCATCAGGATGCGCCTCGGCGCTGAAGTGGTGACGTACAAGTTCGAGAACTATCTCCCGGAAGGCGGCACGTTCAACGGTGTGGGGATCTACGGGATGGTAACTTTCCCAGCCGGTCCTTCAGACATGCATGTGGGGGTGGGTGTTCTTGGATCATCTCCGGCTGTTGTGTTGGGACAAAGTTTTGGAATCCCCTATACAGACAACATTATCCTCAAGCTGGGAACAAGGGTTACTATGGCTGCCAATCCTCCGGAGCAGATAAAAGAAATCGGTCCCGCTGCAGCCTGGCTGGAAGGCTTTTTCACGGTGGTTTATTCACTAGAATGAGTGGCGAAAAATTCATGAGAAAAAGTATCCTCTGGTTCATTAGCTGTTTTCTTTTCTTTGCTGTTGTTCCCTGCCAGGCGCAGGAAGAAGAGGAATTTTTCGAAGAAGAATTTGGTGAAGAATTCCTGGATGAAGAGTTTTTGGATGAAGAAGGTTTTATGGATGAGGAAGATTCTTTTCTGGAAGGAGAAGAATTTGGAGAAGATGAACTGTTGGATGAAGAAGATCAGCTGGGAGATGAAGATTTTGGCGGTTTTGGTGAAGAAATGGGAGAACCTCTTGAAGAAGATTTTGAAGGCGATACCCGCCTGGGGTACACCATTATGGTTTCCGGGGGAATGCCCACATTTCGCAACAGCACTCTTTTGCCGTGGCTTGGGTCCCCTAACGGCCGCATCGGTGTGGACCTCCCGTTCTATTTTTCGCTGGGACCCATCGGTTTTCGTGTTGGTGGCGAAGTGGGTATGTACGGTTTTGCCTATGATGAAACAGGATTGGAAGTTCAAGACAAGAAAGTGCTGCCACTTGAGGGGCAGTTTGGTGGTATCGGTTTTTTCGGTATAGTCACTATCCCGTCCGGGCCGGCGAACCTCCGTTTTGGTGCTGGGATGCTGGGAACTTCACCAGCATATATGGCAGTTCAGAGTCTTGGAGTTGCTGTTGGTGATATAATGGATCTCAGGCTTGGTGTCAGGGCAACCGCAGCCTATAATGTGCCCGATGGCCTTACAACCACCGGTACTCACATGTCCTGGGTGGATGCGTTTATGGCTTTGGGGCTCACCTTTTAGAGGAATTATTTGAGTGATATGTATCACAGGTTCTGGAGTTGTTACCAATTAATTTATTGAGAAGATGATTTCTTTAATAAAAAACGGAAAATTATTTTCAAGAGCTTTTCTAAAGTTCGCTGTCATCATCATTTTTGTTTACAATCCTCTTGGTGCTATTAAATGGGTGTTTTCAACTTATTATGGTAGTGGGGATACTGATGCTCATTATGACATACTTTCAAAAAATGATGGCAACGGGGGGGTTACAATCCAGGTCACGACAGTCGGAAGTGGTGATGGAACAACTTCACTCGCTGGATTAAATTCTTATTACCTCGTACAAATGAAAGTTGGATCCGGAGGTACTTTTTATACA
>Ga0208639_1000318_pt1 | contig 38443 bp, 28 predicted proteins | sample ETNtaG_33_FD_185772 | JGI IMG/M metagenome (GOLD analysis project Ga0208639, IMG submission 185772) | Marine microbial and viral communities from oxygen minimum zone, Eastern Pacific Ocean - ETNP201310SV76 (SPAdes) (version 2) | ecosystem: Environmental > Aquatic > Marine > Oceanic ...
TGTAACTTGGTTAGGAACACAAGAATGGAGTAATGGAAATGTTGGAATTGTTGGAAAATCATACGATGGAACTACACCTTGGCAAGCTGCAATGTTTGGTAATCCACATTTGAAAACTATTATTCCTATTTCAGGATTGATTGGTGTCCACGATTTAATGTGGCGAAATGGATCAATGGAAGCTAGAGGAATAGCTATGCATAATGGTGTATACGGTTCCTTTGGATGGGATGGTGATAGTGATGACTGGCAAACTATGTGCAGAGGATATGCTGAAGGATATGCAAATGGACCTGCAGCATACTTAGCTGGTGACGAGGTTAATTATGCAGGTAATACCTACTGGGCTGATAGACATTTCTTAGAAAGAGCAATACAGAATTATAATGGATCTATATATTTCATTCATGGGATGCAAGATTGGAATGTAGACCCACATATGGCATTCCCTGCTTACAAACAACTACAAACAGCTGGATTCGAAATTAAGGGATTATTTGGTCAATGGGGGCATCACTATCCAGATAGGCCAGGTGATCAGAATGGAATGTCATCTGGACGAGGAGCTGAAGCATTTCCATCTTCTGTAAGATATGATTGGGCCCAAGACTTATTGGAATGGTTCAATTACTATTTGTATGAAGGAAATATGAAACCTGCACTGCATGTTGAAATGCAGGATAATATGGGCGGGTGGAGAGTAGAAGAGACTTGGCCTGTTGATGACCGAGAATATTTACAATTACCAATTGGTGAAGGATTGAATGTTGTTTCAGGTAGTGGATTAGTTGGACCGACAAATACATTGATCTTAGAAACTGGCATTTTTGAGAATGAAACGCGTATCTCTGGTATGCCTACTTTCCATGTAGATGTTACAATACCACCTACTCAAACTTCAGGTCACTTATTCATCGAATTATCTATTGCTAATGGAATACATCTGGGACATGGTGTAATGGATCTTAGATATCATGAAGGTGGAAGAGATTGTGGACAACCATGTACAGTTACTGGAACAGTGAATGCAAAGATGCAAATGTTTGCAATGGATGTAATAGTACCTGCAGGGAGTGCATTAGAATTAGTAATAAGTCAAACTAATGACGATTATGTACCTTCTCCAGTAAGTAGTGGATATGTTACAATTGGAACCAACCAAGATAGCATTTTAACACTCCCAATTATTGAAAGAAGTCCAGAAGATTTGTTTACTCCGCCTATTTGGTACACTGAAGAATAATGTTATTTGTTTTAGGATTTCTGTCTTTCTTTTATTTCTTCAATTAATTTTCTTGTTTCTGCCTCTTCAGCTTCTAATTCAGCTTTCCTTTCCTCAGCTATTCTTGCGGCTTCTTCAGCTTCAATTCTCGCCTTTTTCTCTTCTTCCAATCGTTCTGCTTCTTCGACCTCTAATCTAGCTTTTTCCTCTTCAGCTTTTTTTTCAGCCTCTTCAGCCTCTAATTTTTCTTTTTTTGCTTCAGCCTTCTTAGCTTTCTCTTCAGCTTTCTTTTCTTCCTTCTCGGCTTTTTTTGCTTCTCGTTCTGCTTTCTTTTCTTCCTTCTCGGCTTCTTTCCTAACTTTCTCTTCTTCTTTCTTTCTTGCGATTTCTTCAGCCTCTAATTTTTCTTTTTCTTCCTCTGCCTTCTTGGCTGCTTCTTCAGCCTTCTTTGCTTCTTTCTCTGACTTCTTAGACTTCTCTTCTTCAGCCTTCTTAGCTGCTTCTTCGGCTTCCTTTGCTGCCTCTTCAGCTTCCTTTGCTGCCTCTTCTACTTCCAATCTAGACTTTTCTTCTTCGGCTTGTCTTGCAGATTCCTCAGCTTCTTTCAACTCTTCTTCAGCCTGTCTTGCTCTTTCTTCTGCCTCTATTCTTGCTTTTGTTTCAGAATTTGAATCTTTTGCTGACTCCGTTACATGTTTCTTAGATGATTGAGAAGGTTCATACAAATGAACATCTCTTTGCGGGAAAGCAATAACTATTCCCTTCTCTCTTAATTTAGTGAAAACTTCATGATGTATATCTGAATTAATCTGTCTAATCTTAATTACATTCTTAATCCAGATTACAAGAGCAAAATTCAAAGAAGAGTCTGCAAATTCTTGAAAACGAACAAGAGGTAATCGTGTAGGGTCGTCTTGTTCAACGTCTTTGTTCTCTTTTGCCACGTCAATTAAAGCTTCTTCGACTTCACGAGCATCAGAATCATAAGAAACGCCAACTAATATTCTCAAACGATAATATCTATCTGGTTTTGTAAGATTTACAATATCTTGATTTGCCAAAGCATTATTGGGTATGATTATAATTACATGATTAATAATATCATAAATCTTTGTAGAACGTAAGCCTACTTCTCGAATTATACAGTACGTATCGGAAAATTTAATCATATCTCCTGTTTTGAAACCCTGATCTAACAATAGAAGAATACCTGAGAAGAAATTGCTCAATGTATCTTGTGCTGCAAGTGCTATAACCAAACCAACAACGCCAACTCCTGCAATTAATACGCCAAAATCAACGTGATATGTTGAAAGAAAATTTGTAACTCCAAATACTATAATCAATATTGATCCTAAAATTTCCAAAAGTGGACCATACTGTGTATCTGATTTTCCTACTGTTAACCAGTCTGCGACTGCTGGAACAACAAAATTAGTATAAGCTTTGAGGCAGAATACTGTCAAGAAAATTATAGTGATTGAATCTACAATATCAATCATAATTGCTAAGAAGTCTGTATAGCCACGATTTGTATTTCCAAGTTCGGTAAGGAACATAGAAAATCCTTTAGTAACAAGCAACCAGAAAACAACCTCAGTAGGATCCCATTCCCACTTTGCTAATCCTCTAAAATAAAGAGATAATGGCAGAAGAAAGAATACTATAAGAAAAATAGCATACACTAGAGATATAAGAATCCAAATTGACAAATCTGAAAATTCAAAGATTATTTTACATTCTTCGCCAGCTACACATACTGATGGTTCTGTAATTGAAATATTATCGGAATGTTCTTGTAGAATCTCATTAATTATCCCTTGTGAATAAAATATAAGACATAAAGAAAAAATAAGACCAATGATTGTAAAATAAGGGAAATCTTTTCTAAAAGCAAACCCAAAATTTGGTATTCTTTCTGAAGGCAACACGATATTCCATTTGAAAATAGTTTATAAGTAAGGTGGGAACCTGTAAATAGGAACGTAGAATAAGCTGCTATGGCTGATTTATTAAGCGATGAAAATGTTGAAAAATCATTGAATGGCCTTGATGATTGGAACTACAATGATATGGGGACTTCAACGCTATCCGGTAGACAAATTCAAAAGCAATTCAGTTTCAATAGTTTTGAATCTGCTGCAACGTTTGTACAACATGTCGCCAGTATTGCAAGTGAATTAAGTCATTATCCTGAAATTCATATTAAAGGATCTGGTGTAACTATAACCTCTACTACACCTGATGTTGATGGTGTAACTGATAATGATATAGCTCTCGCTGAAAGTATAGAAATACTAGTAACTGGTTAAGCCTTTAATTTTAAGATATACTTAGTTCTTTGACCACATACTCTTCCGAATTCTTATCAATATATTCTATCAAATCTGATACGTGTGGGGAGTCAAGCAAAATCTCATTGGATTCATGGTCAATTATACGAAAAGGCATTCATTACACAATACACTAATTTATATATAATTAACGAATGCAGAGTAACGCTTTATGGCCCCTTTCTACTAGGTGCATGTGAAACAATACTTGGACTTAGTACAGGAAGTTTTAGACCGAGGAACTAGGAAAGAAAATAGGACTGGGGTCGATACAATCTCGGCTTTCAATATCAATTACTCAATCGACCTTAATGAAGGATTTCCACTTTTAACAACAAAAGAAATATCATGGAAGAATATAGTTATAGAAAATCTGTGGTTTTTGTCTGGAGACTTGCACATAGGACTATTAAAAAAGCACGGTTGTAAATTTTGGGATTACTGGGCTGATGATGAAGGTTATGTACCTAGTGCATACGGTAATTTTTGGAGGAAATTTCCAATACATGGGAAACAAAAATACAATGACCAAGTACGTTATGTTTTAGATACACTCAAAAAGAATCCAAATAGTCGGCGAATGGTGATTACGGCATGGGCACCGGGTAACGCTCAAACTAGTGGTTTGCCTCCTTGTCATCTAATGTTTATCTTTAATGTTCAATATGACAAAAACAATGAACCAAGGCTTTGTGTTCATTTAACTCAACGAAGTTGTGATGTTGCTTTAGGCGTACCTTACAACATTGCAGGATATTCATTTTTATTACACTTATTTGCACACTTATCTGGAATGAAAGTAGGAACATTTGGACATACTCTAGTTGATGCTCATATTTACACAAAAAAAGCGGATGGTTCTATGGCAGAATATGATCATATTCCTGGACTTCAAGAACAACTGACAAGAAATGTTGGTAAATTACCTGAATTAAAAATTGATCCAAGCACCAAAACATTGGATGACGTAATGAATTTGCTTGATGCAGATACAGATACCATAATTTCAAAATTTAAATTAGAAAACTATAATCCAAAACCATTCATTCCGTTTAAGGTCGCCGTATGAAAGGAATTTTGGTTGCAGTTTCTCCAGAAGGTATTATTGGAAAAGATAATACCATACCGTGGCATTATTCTGCAGACTTAAAACGATTCAAAAGATTGACAACCGGCAATACTATCATCATGGGGCGTAAAACTTGGGAATCTTTACCAATAAAACCACTTCCTGAACGCCGGAATATAGTGATAACTAGAAGTTCAATAAAAGATGTAGAATGTTTCCGAAATATCGATGATGCATTACAAACTTGCAAAGGTGATATTTGGTTTATTGGAGGTGCTGGAATTTATGAAGAAGCAATGGAAAAAGCTGATGTAATTGATATGACATTAGTGCCTGATAAAGTCAATGGAAATAATTGCGTTTATTTTCCAAAAATAGATGAAACATGGAAAGAAAGGGAAACAAAACCTTTGGATAATCACCCCAAATTAAAGCACAAGAAATACACCCGTAGGGTGTAAACGTATCTTTTATAACAAGTTCGTTTCACCAAGTTTAGAGCGACTATGTCACGTAAACTAACTGCTTTCTTGCTAGCTATACTAATGTTGCCACTATCTGCTATGAATACAATAGCTGATGAAGGTGACCCTGATTTATCAATAAATGAGATAACATTTAGCGACAATTCGCCTACTGGTGGTGATACAATAACGATTACTGCTGAAATTGCCAATGATGGTGGAGCTAGTGGATTGGTAAGCGTGACTACCAATGTTAGCTTTTACTGGGATGGAAATTATATCGGAAAGGAAAGTATCACTGTTCCTGGAAGTAATACTGCTGATGCTGAAATAGACTGGAGAACTGTTGGAGGTTCACATACTATCAAAGTAATTGTAGATGAAGAAGAACAAATTCGAGAATCAGACGAAGAAAATAACGAAGAAGAAGAAGATATTGATGTCGCCTATCCTCCAATTCTTTTATTGGATGACGACAATAGTGACAATAATGGAGGATTAAAAACTGAAACCGATAGTTATTACGTTAATTCATTAGACAATATGACTACGGAAATGGGATATGATATTATTAGAGTAAACAGTGGAGAAGATGCTCCTGATTATGATACTCTTAGCGAATATAGCTTGATTATCTGGGCTTGTGGAACAGACTATCAAAGCGGAGATACAGATATCACATTTACAAACAATGATAAAGAAAATGTTGCTGATTTCCTTGAAGGTGGAGGAAGCTTATGGGCTATCGGACAAGATATTCTATACGATTTTAACACTGCAGACGGAGAACGTAGCGAAGGTGATTTTGAATATGATTATTTCGGAGTTACTTATGTTGATCACGACAGAACTACTCCTGCTGTATTGCAAGGTGTAGATGATGATCCTATCTCAGATGGTGTACAATATAATACAGATGCAATTTCTTCTGATTTTGCTGATGATATTAATCCAAAGTCTGGATTTGAAAAAATATTCAGTTCTGGAGCACCAGACGATTACAATATTTCATCAATTAGAACTGAAGAGGATTTCAAATTAGTCTTCATGACTGTAGATTTCAGTTCTATAACAAATAGTGAAGATCGTGATGAATTAATGGAACTTGTAGTTGAATACTTAGTTGAACAACTTGAGAATGATGTAAGTCTAAGTCGTTTCAACACTCCTAAAGATGGTGAAACAGTTGAACCTAATGTTGAAAATATTGTGAATGTTACTGTTCGAAATAGAGGAACTGAAGATCAAGATAGTGTGCAAGTTTCTATAGATATAAGATGCTTGAACAACACATACCGCTTTACTGATTCTGAAACAATATCATTAGACACTGGTGAAGGTGCATATGTAGAATTTGAATGGGAAACTCCTGATGATGAGGATTATGTATACGAAATTAAAGCTGAGGCTACAATTTCTAACGATGAAAAAGAAGATAATAATGAAAAACAAATTGCCGTTAACACTTACGTAAATTACGACGTAGCACTATCTGAACCTAGAGTAGATCCGATGATTGCAGAAAAAGATACAAATCGAGAAATGAGTGTGGTTGTAACTAATACTGGTGACGTAACAATGAACTCTGATATCAGTGGAAAAGTGTACGATGGTGCTGGTGGAACAATGTACAATGGTGGAACTCAATCTACTGGAGATTTGAGTCCTGGTGATTCTATAACTCTAGATTGGGAATGGTCACCTGATGAATATGGAACTTTCTGGTTTGAAGCCGAAGTACATGATGATGATGATGAAGTCTCTGAAAATGATAAATCTACAGCACTTATGAGAAGCGTTGACATTGAATTTAGTGACGACATGGAAGAAGGAACAAATGGATGGACACATTACAAATCATTGTCAAATCCATGGCATTTAATTGATACTGATGAAGATGAAAACAGAGAAGCTTCGAGCCCTACGCATTCTATGTGGGTTGGAGATGGATCTAAAGGGGATGGAGAATACGACAATAATTGGGATTTCTCTTTGTATACTGCAGACAATCACACTCTAGGAACTAATCCATCTATGTCTGTAGAAATATGGTATAGTACTGAATTTAGTTGGGATGGAGGAAATGTACAAATTTCTACTGATGGTGGAGCTGAGTGGGAAGTTATCACACCTGATGGTGGATATCCTGATGATGCTGTGGTTGGTTTGGACAACGAACCTGGATACACTGGAACATCAGGTGATGATCCTGATGGAGAAACTGCTTGGGAAACGGCAAATTTTAACCTTGGAAATTACACGAACGAAGATGTAAAATTCAGATTTAGATTTGGAACTGATTCTTCTGTGGAAGGCTATGAAGGATGGTATATCGATGATTTCAAGATTATTAATGGAATAAGTACCCAATTTGAAGATGATTTTGAAGACGGTACTAGTGATTGGGAATCTGATGTTGTCCTAAGTGAATGGCACTATTATTCAAAAGATGATGAATATGGAAAAGCCTATTCTGGAGATTATGCTTGGTACTTAGGAAATCCTGACACTGGAGCCTATAGCGCCTCTTTGAATGATTCCTTAGAAACACCAACTATTGATTTAGGAGATGGGTCTGAAAAATATGTTTCTGCTATGGTTTGGTTTGGAATTGATGGACCATACGACTTTGTTGCTCTTGAGATAAATATGTCTGGTGAATGGGAAACTATTGATACATTCCCTGGAGATGATGGTGATTATTCTGAAGAATATGAAGGTGCTGACGAAAATGGTTGGCTATACATAGAAGCTGATGTAAGTGAATATGAAGGTAATACTAACTTCAGACTAAGATTTGTATCTGATACATACACACAATACAACGGATTGTATGTTGACGATTTTACACTATACAGTTTACCACCAATACCTAATGATGTTGGAACTAAAGATTTGAATGCTCCCGATACTGCAAAACCAGGAAGAGCTGTATCTTTTACTTCTAATATCTATAACTTTGGTACTGAAGATCAAGATTCTTTTGATGTAAGAGGAACTGTAACTAGAGATGATGGAACTGAAGTTTACAACGAAACCCAAGAAGTTGACAGTCTTGGTTCTAAAGATAACACTACTTTAGATTGGACTTGGGAAGGAGGGCCAAATGGAACTTATACGATTAGAGTTGAAACTTTACTAGAGGATGATGAAAGAGCTGGAAATAATCCAAAAGAAAAAGTAATTGATGTTGCAGAAAGTGGATATCAAGTAGCCTTGGCTGTTGAAGAACAGGCTAAAGAAGTTCTTTCAGGAGAATCTGTATTCTTCAACTTTACTGCTACAAATACTGGAGAAAATAGTGGATATTACGACGTTACTGTAGATTATGTTAGTGAACAAGATGAATGGAAAATAATATCACACATTACTAGTCTCTATCTAACTTCTGGCTCGAGTCAGGACTTTACAGTTGTAGTAATTGCACCAACATTAGCACCACTTGGAGATGAACATTCATTCTCAGTCACTGTAACTAGTAGAGATGATCCAGATACTGAAGATACACAAGATATATCTGCAACACCATTATACTACGAGCAAAATGGAGGAGACAAAGTACTCTTAATCGATGCTAACTTTGGTAAAAATAATGGATATAACAACTACTATGATGTTGATGACATAGATGTCAGAATGAAGGACACCTTGCAAGAATACTTTGGTGAAGGTGAAAGTCGTGGTTACGATGTTTATACAATTCCATATGATAATGAAGCTGGCGATTATGGGGAACTTTATCCATATCCTACGAACGAATTGATGACAAATTATGACGTAGTAATATGGGTACAAGGAGACCATAACCAAAGAAACTTAACCAGTTGGAAAAATTGTATTAGCAATTACTTAGACGCTGGCGGAAGTATGTGGATTATGGGGCAACAATTCTTAACTGCTCTTAACAGTTCTACAGGCTCAAGAGAAGCCGGAACTTTTGAACATGATTATCTAAAAATAAAATATGTAAGTGATAGCTCAGGAACTCCAAACCCAATGAAGGGGGTTGAAGAGGATGAAATATTTGACGAAGCTGAATATGATATGGGAGATCGAAGTATCTATCCATATGACTATGCAGATTGGATTCGTCCAACTGATGATGCAGTGGGTGCTTTCTACACCAGTAAAGGTAACTGGTGGCATATTGTAGATACTGAAGAAGATTCAAACCGAAAAGCAAACAGTCCAACGCATTCAATGTGGATTGGAGATGAATCAAAAGAAAATGGAGAATACCGCAGCGGTTGGGATTACTCCATATATACTTCAAATTCATATAATTTGGGTGTTGGAGGACAATTAAGATTCCAACATTATTATGCTACTGAAAGTTCGACATATCCTTATGATGGTGGAAATGTACAAATTTCTACAGATGAAGGAGAAAACTGGGAAGTAATACATCCAAGTGGAGGATATCCGGCAGATTCTGTTACAGGACTTGATGGAGAAGCTGGATACTACGGTGATTCCGGTGGCTGGGCGCAAGCATCTTTTGACTTAGGAAATTTCTCAGGCGAAGATGTAAGTTTCAGATTTAGATTTGGTGCTGATAGTGTTGTAGATAATTATGAAGGTTGGTATTTCGATGATGTGGAACTAACTGATACCTCCGGATCATTATTCAGTGATGATATGGAATCTGGAATGAGTGATTGGAATGATTCACCTCAAATTTACAACATGTCTCTGCATTATGATGGAGATTATCGACTTATTGTGTCACCGTTCACTTTTGCTTTTGTGAATAATAGCGAAGATAGAGATGATATGGTTGGCAGAGGTTTAGATTGGTTAAGGGCTGCTGCTGCTGCTGATGACGTTGGTGTCAAATTATTAGAAATCGAAAGTGCAACAGAAGAAAACTCTACAATTGCTTTCTCAAGTATAATCAAAAATTACGGTTCTGAAGATCAAGCTGCGTTTAATGTTGAAGGACGCGTAGTTGATTCTGAAGGTAATGAACTGTGGTCTCAAACACAACTTGCTGGACCTTTACAATCTGGGGAAGAAGAAACCTTAGATTGGGAATGGGATAGTGGAAATCCTGAAGAAGTAACTGTAATTGTTGAAACTCTAAAAGAAGATGAAAATCATCGCAACGATATCAAAGAAGAAAATATTGATATTGTAATGATTTGCATACCTGAAGTTACTACATTTAATGATCACAAACAAGGTCAGCCAGGAGATGATGTAATGTTTGATTTAATCATAAGCAACAGAGCCTCAGGAACTGATATTATGGAAATAGATATGACTGGAAGTGCTTCTGGATGGGGGCAAATTGCAAATGAAATGGAACTCAAAAGCAATGAAAGTCGAGATTTAGAATTGGCTTTAAAGATTGATGAAGATGCTGAATATGATGATTATGATTTAATCATAATTGTAACTGCAAGTGATGGAACTGTCGAGGAACTTGAATTACTTGTAACCGTTACAGACAATCCTGTAAATTATGAAGTTGAAATTGAATTAGATCCAACAAACGCCGAAACTATAGCTGGTCAAGATATTGAATTCACAATAACTATCTATAATAATGGGGATGAACAAGATACATTTGATCTTGAAGCTAGTGAAGAATGGGTAACATTTGACGATAATGAAATTACAATTGGAGCTGATGGGCAGGCTACCGTTGACGGAATAATTAGTGTTCCTTCAGATACTGGAAATGGTAATTCTTACATTGATATAAGTGCAACTTCAAGGAGCGATCAAAGTGCTTCAGATGAGAAAACCATTAAGGTCGTTGTAGAAGAATTAGAAAATGGAGCGACCTTACGAAGAGATACTGGAGGTCTGATTACTATTGCTCCTGGTGAATCGGGTGCATTTGACTTTACTTTGTTAAGTGATAGTAATGGCGCACAAAGTCTTTCAATTGTAACAGCTGCCACTGCAGGTGAATGGGCTACATCATCAATAACTGAAGTAGATTTGGAAGCTGGTGAAGGAACTACATTCACTGTAACTGTCGATGTACCTGCTGGAACTTCTGAAGAAACTTACAGATTAGAAGTTTTGATTATGAATGGAAATGAAGAACTCGCAAAATCTGTTTCAAACGTAATTGTTCAAGAAATTGTTGAAGAAAATATGGAAATTATGTTTTGTTTAACCGATCTTAGTGGATTCTGCTTAAGCTCAGGCAATTTCGAAGTTACCATTGAAGCCGAGAAAATACAAACGGCATCAGTGGGCTTTTCAGTTGAAAATTTAGGTAATATTGATACTGAAATTGCATTTGAAGTAGTAATGCCAGATGGAACGACGGGTTCCGAAATTTACTTTGACGAAAATCTCAAAGAATGGAGAGTCGCTCTTTCACCATCGGAAACTGAGTTATACCCAATAAGTCTTGATGCAGGAGATTCAATGGACTGGGGAGCTGTTGCTGTAATAGCCAGAGAAGTTTCACCTGGTTCCTATACCTTTACAGTAAATCTATTGAAGGCTACAGAAACCAGTACAGGTAGTTACATCTTCGAGAATCTAGAACAATTATCAATTACAATTATTGTTGAAGGTGAAGCAACTGAAGAAAATGTTGGAGAGGAGGAGGATGACTCTCTACTTCCAGGCCCTTCATTCATTTCAGTTATAGCAATGTTAGCAATAATAGTCTATAGAAGAAGAAAATAATTATTCTTCAAAAGTACCTTGAAAGATTAAAGTAGGTATAATTACGAAATAAGACATGTAGAGCAGAAATGCTGCAAACCAAATAGTTTCCCACAATTCATTATCAAAAAATCTAAGAACTACAGTTAGTAAAAGAACCAAGATACCAAATAATATTGGTTTAAGAAAACCGCCTCTAGCTTTTGCATAAGGTATAGTGCTAACTGTGAGTAAAGATACAATACCTATCAATAATGGAACTAATACATTGTCAAATCCATTAATCAATGAATATTTTATCGAAATTACTACAATAAACATTGTAAGTCCAGGAGATGGTAAACCCTCAAAATATTTGTTTGAACTTTGGTCACCTATAGTAAATCTAGCTAATCTAAAAAGACTGAGTAGAGCAATCATCAAAGATGCTGTAATTGCAACCAAATTTTCTATATCATAGATAAATTCAATCTGCATATCATCATTCAAAATATCTAGAGCAGGACCTTTGCTAATATCATAATATAATGAATAAACTAAGATTGATGGTGCTATTCCAAAACAAATTGAATCTGAAATAGAATCAAGATATTTGCCATAATCATGTTTTGTACCGAATTTACGAGCTAGAGCTCCATCCATTCCATCAATAATTGCTGAAATTGGAAGTAATAGTAAAGCAACAATATAACTTTCGACCGTACCGTCAATAATGTATGTAATCGCTAGAAAACCTAGGGTAGCACTAGTAAAAGTTGCTAAATCTGCATAAGAAATAAAAGTTAATGGCCTAAAAAATCTCTTAAGAATATTCAAATTAATCAAAACCCTCGGATGCCGTAGCTTTTATCTTGGAAAGAACTCTTTTAGGGCCTTCTAATATTTTTTCAGACACTGATAATGAAGACATGGGAATAAATGTTGCCACTGTCTGTCCTGCTAAAATACGATCACCCTCCTTAACTTTCAATTCAATGCCCGATTCTTCAAATGATAAATCTACACGAGAACCAAAATGAATCAAACCTAACCTTTCTCCTTTAATCAAATTAGAGCCTTTTTCAACGTAACTTACAATCCTTCTTACAAGAAATCCTGCAATCTGAATTATTTTTACAGTTCCTAATTTTGTATCTAATTTGGTAATTAATCTTTCATTTTTATTTGAATCCTTGTAGAAAGCTGGAGTATATCCTCCTAGTTTATGTTTCTGTGAAATAACTTTTCCATCAATCGGTGATCTGTTCACATGCACATTTTGAAGATTCATAAATATCGAAATATTAACCATCCCATTTCTCTTAATTGCTTTTTGAACTAAACCATCAGCTGGACTAACAATCCCTTTCTGAATTTCTCTATAAGGATCTCGGTAAAAGAAAAGAAGAAATAATGAGGTGCAAAGTAAAAATAACGATATTATGTACATTTCTTCAAGAGGCAAATCTACACTGATACCTTGGCTGTTAATTGACTCGGCTGATGCTCCAAATGGAAATAATACTAAACCAGATATCAGAATGTAAATTACACTCCTAGGCATCCCTTTTGCAAAAGGAATGGACGGAGCATCATTGGGGGCTTTACGTAATGGAAGATCAATAACTCCAAGTATAGAATCCTGCATTTCTGGTAAAACATTAAAAACTGCAACAGCTAAAAATATTAGTGCAATTAAACTTCCGACTTTTCCAATTACTGCATGAGCCCAGAAAAATGTATCATCTCCCCAAACATGCTCATATGTCAACCAAATAACTACTGCATTACGTATTAAATTTAATAAATATATTGGAGGAACTGTAACTAAGAAACCATTCAACCTACTTCGGAATGAAGCTTTGGTACAAATTACACCTCCTACAAAAATAATCATACTTTGAAGTGCTGTACATGCAAGAACTATATTGACAGAGGGGGAAAGTGGGTCTTTCCAACTATCTGCCTCTACTGAAACTCTTACTTCCTGATGCTCTGAACCTGAACGATAAAAGCGTGAACCTTCGCCATAATCTATTGCGCCCAAACTAGTATCTAAATCAAAAATATGAAGAAGCCAAACTGATTGTTCAGCTACTAAATGAATAAACCAACCAGCAAGTAAAGGAACTCTTTCAACGAAGAAATAAATTCCTCCTGCTACAACTGTCATAGCCGCTAACCATCGTAGTGGCTCGTATGATTCTTTCCAAAGAACACTCAAATATTCGTGATATGCTAAATATCCAAAAAATGGAATAGCTACTGCACAAATTAAGGCATTAACAGGATCCTTTATCAAAATATAATACTCTACTTGAATCCACCAAAAAAAACCAAGAGAAAGCCAACCCAGTATAGATATTTGGTGGCCTATTTTTTTAGGAAAATGCTTTCCAAGGAAATTATGGCTTTTTTCTGAAAGAAAATAACCGAGACCTAAAAGAAATAAAGAACTTATGACAAAAACCTCTCCCAGTAATGATAAGTCAGTTGCCATTATTCTTGGGACAAAGATGTTCTAAAAAAACCCTCTGGTTATTTTGAAAGCCAATTATGAGCTTCTTTATAGGAGTCTAAATCTCCAATATCATACCAATTTCCTCTATACGAAACACTTAGAACATTATTCCTCTTAACATTCCATGTTAAGAAATTACCAAGGGCGTCACGATCTCCTCCTGAGTTGATATATTCAAAGAAATTCGAAACGCCATCTTGAGATAACATCCAATATGCTGTAGCTGCCAATGTAGACTTCGGTTCTGAAGGTTTTTCTACAAAATCTACTATTCTGTCAGACTTTAATTCGGCAATACCGTATAATTTAGCAAGATTTATGTTTTCAACATCGTAAAGACCGATAACATCTCTATTAGTCCGACCAGATTTAGAAACCATTTCTGTTAAATCAAAATCTGATAAATTATCTCCACCTGCGATTAAAACAGGGCCTTTGATAGATAATTTTGTAAACAACAAATTAAGAGCACCTAATGCCCCTAACTTTTCCTCTTCACTTTCGCTAGATTCAACAAACAGTTCAAGATTTAATGAACCTTGATAATTATCTATAAATTGACTAAAATTAGATGAAAAAAAGCTGTTTACTGAAATAATTACTCTTTCGGGAAAAACCTTTTCCAATGTTCTAAGAACATGTGTAAGCATTGGTTCACCTGCCACATCAAGAAGTTGTTTGGGAGTGTCCTTAGTAAGTGGTAGCAAGCGTTTAGCAAAACCGCCTGCCAAAACGATTGAATCCATTAAAGACTTATTTTTCCGCCAGACATTAATTGTTCTAAAGCATCATCGGCTGCATTATCCAATTTCTTTTCATCGTATAATTCTTTCTTAATATTTTTTCGATGATCCTTAACTACCTTCCAACGTGCTTGTCTTTCCTCACTAGCTGTCTTTCTGTGAGTCTTCAATGTATCAAGCATTTCCATAGCTTTAGCATGTTGACTATCTGCCTTCTTTCTACACTCAACAAATTCTTTATGTTTCTTGTCTGCTTCTGTGGATAAATGGGAAGCTTCTTTCATCAAATTACTTACTTTTTTATATAATTTTTTATTCAAACGTGCTAAATTTATAACTTCTTTGTGTTCTTCATCTGCTTTAGAAAATTCTGCATCAATATCTTTGTCTAATTCTGATACTTCTGCTGTCAAATGCTCTTGAGTCAGCAAATTTTCTTCTTGATCGCCTAAACTTCTTCTCAAAATCGCCAATCTATCCATAAGTTCCCTTTCTTTAGCTATTGGCATTTCTGTAGTTTCTCTCCTTTTCTCCAGATTAAGAATTTCTGAATGAAGTGCTTGAACTGTATCTTTTAATGATTTTTCACCCTTCTTACCTTTCCTTTTTTGCTGTTTAAGTTCAATTAATTTTTTAGCTTTTTCTTGAGAACTATTGCGGGTGTTCTGATGTTTAGTTTTGGCTGTTGTATTAGATTTCATCTCATCCCGATACTTCATTATTTCTTCCATAACTTTACTTCTTTGATCATGTAGAGAATTACGTTCATCTCTTAATGCGCGGGCATCATCATTGAGAGAATTACGCTTAACAATGCAATTTTGAAAGCGTTCTTCAGCTAATTTAATTTCGGATTTTGGCTTCTGCTGAGTTCGGTTCTTTTTCTGACTCATTTTTGACTAATCCAACACTAATTCAAGATATTGGAATAAGTCACGTTGAGACTTAAGATATAAAGCTGACGATTATCTCTTCAATAAGCAAAAGGGTTCAAAATAGAATATATCGAATTATCAACGGGCCCTACTTCAAGTTGCATAGGTTCTCCTGTGAAATTTTCCACGACTTCCATGTATCTAGCCGACGCTTCAACACGAAGTTCATCTGTCAACTTAGGAGGCTTACCATCTCCGGTAAATCCTTTATCAGCAAGCCAAGTCCGAACATATTCTTTATCTAATTTTCTTGGTTCTTCTTTCTTTTCAAAGCGTTTTTCATAATCATCCGCCATCCAATATCGGCTTGAGTCTGGTGTATTGACCTCATCCATCAACATTATTTTCCCATTAGATATACCAAATTCATATTTTGTATCAACAAAAATTAAACCATGATCTGCAGCTCTAGAAACTCCTCTTTCATACAATCTCATAGAAATACGGGCTAATTCTTTATACAAGGCAGGATCAATTACGCCTCGTTTGTAAAGTTCAGAAGGAGGTACCGATTCATCATGATCACCTTTAACAGCTTTAGTAGAAGGTGTAATAATTGGTTCAGGAAATTTTTCATTTTTGCGCATACCGTCTGGCAACTCATTGCCACAAAATTCCCTATCTCCTCTTTCATAAGCTGTCCAAGCAGAAGTTGATGTTACTCCCGTAAGATATCCTCTAACTACCATTTCAACTTGAATTGGATCACATCTTCTTACTGTCCAAACATTAGGATGAGGGCGCCTAATTACATGATTAGCTACAATATCGGCAGTTTCTCCAAACCACCAATCTGCCAATTCAACTAATGACTGGCCCTTAAATGGAACTGTTCCTAAGACTCTATCAAAAGCCGAAATTCTATCTGTTGTTACCATTGTGATAGTGTCTTCATTCAGATAGTTATCTCTAACTTTTCCTCGATAAAGTTCACCTTGATCGTCAAAATTAGTTTCCTCTAAAGTATATTCTAATTGCTGTTTTATCAAGTCGCGGTCCATGTGTAATATCCTCACAGCGGAAGGGACTAAAATAACCACTCCCATGCCGCATCACCCTTATGCTTAGTAAAACCCTAAAAACTGCTGCTGGAAAACTATTGAACCCCCTGGGTAAAGGCATTGGGAAAATAGGCATCAAACCGAATCACATCACTGTAATGGGACTTATTTTAACATTTTATGCAGCATGGCTTCTTTACCAACAAAATATTTACGGTGCGTTTATAGTTGGATTAATTTCTTCTTTATTTGATGGGGCTGATGGATTGGTTGCTAGATCAACAAAAACAACTTCGATAAGAGGAGGGTATCTAGATGCAACATTAGACCGGTATGCTGATTGTATAGCATTTAGTGCAATAATCTTATGTGATTGGGTAAAACCACTACCAATTGTACCATTAGAATCCATTTCTGGGCAAGTCTGGGCAATGGCTGCTATGATTGGAGCTTTTCAAACATCTTATTGTAGAGCTGCAGCAGAAAGATTAGGTGTTTCACAAGAAGGAATTGGATTAATTGAAAGACCCGAAAGATGGTTTGTATTGGGCATGGGGCTATTAGTGGGAGAAATGATGGGAAATATTGAAACTGTTATAACTATAGTTGTAGCTATTTTAGCAGTTTTAGGAAATTTAACTGCTTTACAAAGAATGTATCATTTCTGGAATGAGGCAAAAGATGAATAAAACAAATGATTTGATGAAAGAAACTTTTGTTTCTTTCTTCTTCCTTGGAAAGGCACCTGTAGCCCCCGGTACATTCGGATCTCTGGGATCTTTAATTATAGCTTATTTTATTGTTGATAATGTTAGTGAATTTTCAGGTTATTTGATACTTGGATTAGGTGCTATAATGTATTACACTGGATTACAAGTTGCCCCATGGTGCGAAGAAAAATATGGTAAAGATCCTGGAATTTTTGTAATAGACGAGGTTATCGGGTACTTAATTCCAATAGGTTTCCTAATAATTTTTGGAATAAAAATTACTACTAACATATGGATTTTCTCTTTTATCGCCTTTAGAATATTTGATGTTCTAAAAATATGGCCTGCCAAAGACTTAGAAAAAATGGAAGGCGGACATGGTATACTTTTAGATGATGTTGCAGCAGGATTTCAAACATTAATTCTAGTTTTACTTTTTTACCAATTCGATATGATCTAAATATATTTTAGCCGTTTAATTTTTATCCCGCTTGCAATCTATAACATTGGAGTTTTATGTCTACAGAAATCGAAATTAGAATCGGACTAAAATCAGGAATGGCAGACCCTGAAGGTGCTAATGTTCAAAAAGCATTGAATCTTCTCGGCTTTGAGAATGTAAATACCGTGAAATCTGCTAAATGTTATAGAGTTGTTATAGACGGTAATCAAGATACTGCGCTTGCTGAAGCTGAGAAAATGTGCCAACGGCTACTAGCAAATCCTGTAGTGCATGATTATTCAATATCGGTGGCTGATTAATGCTGGAACCTTTGCCCAATGCCAAAAATGTCTTTTGTATTGATTTAGAAGAAAATTTAACTGAAATTGCTAACAACTTAGGCCTAGGATTATTGCCTGATGAAATGGAAAAAGTAAAAAATTACTTTGAAAAAGAAAATCGAAAACCAACTGATGTTGAACTTCAAGCTATTGATCAAGCTTGGTCTGAACATTGCTGTTATAAATCTTCAAAACCTGTTTTAGAAGAAACTGTTTTCGGACTTAAATCAAGTAAAAAAGTAATTGCAAGAGAAGATGCTGGAATAATGGAATTTGATGAACGTCATTACTATGCTGTTGGATTAGAATCGCATAATCATCCCTCTGCGCTAGATCCTTACGGTGGTTCTGCAACTGGAATTGGAGGGATTCTAAGAGATGTCGTCTGTATGGGGGCTCAGCCAATTGCATTAATTGACCCTTTATTCTTTGGAAATCTAGATACACCTCGAAATGCTTTAGCTGAAGGTGTAAAACATCCAAGATATTTGATGGGGGGGGTAGTTGCAGGCATACGTGATTATGGAAATAGAGTTGGAATCCCTACTGTTGCAGGACAAGTTGCTTTCCATCCAAAGTATACTGGAAATCCGTTAGTAAATGTTGGATGTATAGGCATTGTTGAAAAAGAATTAATGATTCATAGTAAAGCAGGTGATGTTGGTGACATTTACATTCTAGCTGGAGGAAGAACTGGCAGAGACGGAATTCATGGGGTGACTTTTGCATCAAGAGATTTGGATGCAGGAGCTGATGAAGATCTTGGAGCTGTACAATTAGGGGATCCGATAACCAAAGAACCTCTGATGCATTTGTGCTTAGAATTGAATAAAATGAACTTGTTAACTGGTATGAAAGACCTAGGGGGAGGAGGACTTTCATGCGTTGTCGGAGAACTTGCATTAGACGGAGGGTTTGGAGCTAAAGTTGATCTTGAAAAAGTACACCTTAAAGTCAAAAATATGCCGCCTTGGGAAATTTGGGTTTCTGAATCTCAAGAAAGAATGATGTTTACAGTCACTCCTAAAAATGTTGATAAAGTTCTTAATCGGTGTAAAGCTTGGGATGTTGAGGCTGTAACTATTGGGGAAGTAATTTCTGAAAAACGAAATATTGTGAATTATAACGGAGTTGAAATTTTAAACTTGGATCTGGAATTTACAACTGGAGGGCCAGTCTACAAAAGACCTTACAATCTACCTGAATACAATATTGGAAAGGCATCTCCTTTGCCGAAATATCCTGATGACATTAGCAACCAAATTATTAATATCATTAGTCAACCAGAAGTAGCCTCAAAAGATTGGGTAATTAGACAATATGATCACGAAGTTAGAGGAAAAACTGTTCTAAAGCCAATGCAAGGACCTATTGGAAAAGAAGTGCCCGGAGATTCTTCTGTCATAAAACCTGTAGAAAATTCATGGAAAGGATTAGCACTGACTTCTGATGTAAATCCATATCTCATGGAAGCAAATCCATACCATGGTACAATGAGTGCTGTTGAAGAAGTTTGTAGAAATTTAGCCTCAGTGGGTGCCAGAATTGATTCCCTTGCTGATTGTTTGTGCTTTGGCAATCCTCGTAGACCTGAGATTATGGGACAATTCAAAGCAAGTTGTGAAGCACTTCGAGATGCTGCAATTTCGGTAGATGTTCCATATGTATCAGGCAATGTTAGTCTGTACAATGAAACTGCAGACGGTGCAATTCCCCCAACTCCAGTGTTAATGGGTATTGGATTAGTAAAAGATATTAGAAAATGTGTAACTAGTGACATGAAAAATGAAGGAACTATCTGGATTGTTGGAAAAACAAAAAATGAAATGGGGGCAAGTTTGTACTATAGAACGTTGGGATTAGAATGTCCAAAAGTACCAACAACTGATTTTCAAACATTTATGCCTAGAATGGAACAACTAATTCAAGCAATTGAAAACAAGGAAGTTCGCGCTTGTCATGATATTTCAAATGGCGGATTAGCGTTAACAATTATTGAAATGTGTATGGGTGGAGTAGGGGCTGAAATAAACTTGAACCGTGATTTAAGAGCTGATATCGAATTGTTTAGTGAATCGAATGGTAGATGGGTAGTACAAGTAACTCCTGGTTGTGAAAATGATTTTGAAAAAAGATTTGACTTTGCAGAGAAAATTGGAAATGTTAATGATAAAATAATATTTAATAAAGATGGTAAAGAGATTACAAAATTTGATATTAACGAAATTAGGGAAAAATGGACTGAACCTATTTGGAAAAGGTTGGCGTAAGCTTTTATCCCTCTTCTGAATGAATTTTTAGCATGACAACTCCAAATAATATGACTACTGAGAGTCTAAACGCTACTGCCGATGTAGTAAAAGATATTGGAAGCACTGAATCAATTTTAATATTATTGATTTTTATTATCGCTTTTGCATTGATTCTAGGTGAAGTTGTTGATAGAGTCTTAGCTGCTTGGGGGGGTGCTGTTGGAATGCTTTTGATTGGAACCTTTTACGATTCTCTTACGTGGTGTACGGGAGGAGGTCATGGAGAAGGTAGCCATGGTGGATGTGAAAACAACCTTTTTGATGCAATCGATTTTAACGTAATCGGTCTGCTTTTAGGAATGATGATATTCGCTGGAATGCTAGAAATTAGTGGATTTTTTGAATTTGTAGCAATAAAAGCTACAAAATTATCCAAAGGAGATCCTTGGCTCTTAGTTGTCTACCTTGGTACATTTACTACTATTATTTCTGTCTTTATCGATAATGTAACAGCCTTAATTCTAATTGCGCCAGTTACTTTGAAAATATGCTCAAAAATAGAAATAAGTCCAATTCCACCACTAATCGCTCTAGCTATATTTTCAAACACAGGAGGTGTTGCAACTTTAGTCGGAGATCCTCCTAATGTTTTAATCGCATCCTATACTGCTGAACGTGGTTTAGGATTTAGTTTTATCAGTTTTATTGAACATCTTACTCCTCTAGCAATTCTCGCATGGGGTGCTACACTAGGATATATGAGATATCATTACACTGAATGGAGAGAAAAAACACCACAAAATGTAGAAGAAATATTAGAGGAAGATGAATGGACTGCAGTCAATAATGATGTTCTTATGTATAGAACTCTAGGGGCCTTAGCTGTAACTGTAATTATGTTTGCTGCTGTTGAACTAATTCATTTAGACTTAGAAATTTCTGCAGTATCTCTAGGAGGGGCTGGTATCGCAATGTGTATTAGTATGATAGGAGTTACAAAAGATAAGCGTCTTGACATCCATGAAGTTATACATAAAGTAGAATGGGCTGCACTACTTTTCTTTGCTGGACTTTTTGTTATGGTAGGTGGACTAGAAGCTATGGGGCATTTAGAGGCTATAGCAAACTGGATTTTCAATAATTTTGGCCCTGATGGAAACATATCAAAAGATGAAGTCGTGTTGGTAATCGTCCTCATTTGGGTTTCTGCTATTGCATCTGCAATTGTAGACAATATACCTTTCTGCGCGGCTATGTTACCTGTAATAAATCAATTAGGTGAACTAAGTGAAGATGTTAATGTTATTCCCCTTTATTGGGCCTTAGCTATTGGCTGTGGTTTTGGAGGAAATGCAACTCCAATTGGATCTAGCGCTAATGTTATGACTATTTCAATTAGTGAAAGAGGTGGACACAAAATTTCAACAAAAGAATGGTTAAGTGTTGGCATTCCAGTAATGTTAATTACATGTACTATTGCAACAATTGTAGTTGCACTATTCTACGGACACTTCACTACTGCCTAATAAGAGAAATTTTTACCGCAACCTGAACATTCAGCTTTAGATGACAACATTTCATCACAATCAGGACATTGCTGAAGCTCCCAGAATTTTTCAACCCAAGCATCAACTAGTTCAGGTTCATCTGCTTCCTTTATCATTTCTAACTCGTGGCCACCTACTTTGCTCTTTTCAAAAAAAATTCTTAATAGAGATATATCAAAAACAATTTTAGAATCAGACTCTTGGATTTTTGCAGAATAATAAGGAGCTAAGAAAACTCCTGCAATAAAAGAGGCCATGTGTGTTCCATGTCCAATACCATCATTTGGATCTAAACCCACATACAGTGTTTCCATACCAACAAAAACTAATGTAGATAGAAACACTGGAACTCTGTGCATGAATATAGGCCCTAAAAGCATTGGAATCTCCAGTCTAGGGTATAACAGTACAAAACTACCCATGATGCCAAAAACAGCTCCTGAAGCGCCAATATGAATGGTTTCTAGGCCTTCTCCGTCCCATACTGATATCAATCCAGTTAGCAATGATCCAATAATTCCACTTAATATATAAATTCTGAGAAAGGAACTAGAGCCAATTCTATCTTCAAAAGGTACTCCTAACAATATCAGAATTAGCATATTCATTAGCAAATGCATAGGTCCACCATGCATAAACATCGCACTAATCAAAGTCAGTAATTCAAAACGTGGCGTTCCAATATATCCTGACTGGAATCCTAAATCAATAACTGCTTGAATCGCCATACTAGGCTTAAGCAGAAACATAATCCACCATGTGGCAAATACACTGAAGTTGATGAATACCAACGACTGTGAAACCATGAAACCATTCTGTCTACAGTAGTAGACAACAGAGATTCCAACTAATATCAGAATCAAAGTTCCTAATGAAGACACAGGTTCAGACATACTCCAGACTGGTAGCTTATCGAATTAAAGCTGACGCTGATAGTTGACATGATCGGATAGGAGAAGGCAAATGCCTTCTCCCTCCTTCATTGACTTATTTCGTCTATTCTTCTTCTCTACGAAGAGAAGCGCCGATAGATGCTACTAAGGCTGCTACGGATAGACCGATGATTCCAACTGCGAAAGATGGAGTAGATGACTTGTTCTTGACAACTGCAATAGTGCCTTCTGCGTCATTATCATCTTTTTGGTTTAGATATTCATCTTGTGTCTTAACTCCGGTCTTGACATCTTGCTCTTCTGCATCTGGGTTGATCATTGCATACATATTCACAGTTTCAAATTCTTGAACTGTAGTTCCAGGGATATATGCTTCGTCCCAAGTTGCTGTTGCATAATACCAAGTCTGGTAAATTCCATCATTTTCCATAACTGGCTTAGGTGCCATTAGTGGTACAGTTGTTGAAGCTACTCTATTCATACGTTGAATTCCATCTGGAGTAGAGTATGCATCACCAGTCGAGTCCATGACGTAGAAAACAACTAACACATCAGATGCGTAGTTACCTTCATTCCATGCCTTAACTGTGATATCTAAAGTTTCTCCTTCAATTACACCTGCACGATCAAAGGTCATTTCTCCAAGCACAAATTGTGATGGTTTAATGAACAATGTTGCTGCAACTGGTTCTCTTAGAGAATCATCACTTCCTGTATCGTATCCATTGACTATAACATCGAATTTGCGGTTACCTGCTGGTTCCCCTGCTTCTTGGTCATAATCTGGAGCTCCGAAACGGACTGTGATTAATGCTTCATCATCTGGACTCATATCAAAGTCATAAGTCCAAGTTCCGTCTTCATTCTGTGTTGCAGTAATATCTTCAAAAGTATTACCGTTCATCAAGACATTGATTGAAATATCAAAGGCTGCACCATCATAGGATTTACCCTGAGCATCCAATTCTGGAGTCATACGGAATGTGTTATCCACTGTACCAATATTCCTAGCAAAGTAATCGATTTCGACTGCTAAACTTGGGAATATATCATAGGTTAATTGACCAACATCGCTCTTCGTTAAGAAGAAACCAGTATCAAGAGTTCTAATTACTTCAACACCACCTATGTGAGCAGCTCCTTCAACACCTCTTGCACGGAAGACAAAAGAGTAAGCATTGTCATCTGCAGGATCGTAGCTTAGACTACTATAACCAAGTTTCATTGAATCCAAAGACATGTAGTATGGATTCCAACCATCTGATTTTCCACTCAATGAGTTTCCAACTTCTTCATGGTCTGAACCATCCATTATGCTGAATCCGTTAGCATCCCATAGTCCAATTGAATCTGCATCATCTAATGAAGCTCCTTTCTTCTGAGCGTATATGCTGATTTCGCTGTCTTCAGACATCTCGAAATTAGCCCAGAATACTAGATAAGCTGTGGAAGACCAAACTTCAATGTAATTTGTTCTAACCTGCTCATCTGCAGATTGTGAAGAAGTTACACTAATTGAACCCTCCATCATTGGGTGATACTTACAGTAATATCCGAACAAACCAACTTCAGTGAAGGTCAATGACCAACTTTCACCTGGTGAAATATCGAAAGAATCAAATTGCGCATTCTTATCTGTTACTGTGTGAGTTATGGTATCTGAATTAGTCCATGTTACTGCAGTTCCAATTTGAACTTCCGGTGTAGCTGGACTAAAGCCAGTGCTTTGTCCACCGATAGTTACTGCTAATGTTTCAGTTGCAACGTCAGTTCGATCCCAAGATACACTCATAGCTCCATCGCCAACATCTGCTGGTTCATTCTCAGTTGCTACCCAGTTCTCTCCACCAGTTAACAGTGGTGATCCCATATCTGCACTCTTACCGACAATCAGCATATGACTTGCATCATTATTACCTTTAAACAAATCAGCCAATAGATTTCCATCAGAATCTGCCACCTTAACTCCTGCAGTGTAAAGACCTGCTGCACTCATTCCTGGGAAGTTGAAATCAATAGCTGCTGTTTCTTCACCTGCATGTGTAGCAAGTGCATCATCATAGTAAGCCATTGCTAAAGTTCCAAGGGAAGAAGAGGAAGACCACTTCTCGTTTCCACTCATATCATTTACGTATGCGTACGCGTAGGCTGAGCTAACTGGACCACTTGGTCCAAGGTCACCCATACCTTGATTCTTGAATGAAGTAGACATAGTGAATGTTTCACCAACTTCTAAGGTATATGGACTTGATTCGGAAGTCATAGCAAGGTCGAAACCAAGACCGTAAACTCCTACATTATCAATTTCCCAGTCTGAAATCCAATTAGGGAAACCTCCACCGAAACGGAATCTTATCTGAACTTGATCCATTCCATCACCTGTGTAAGAATCTAATCTACATTGTGATTCTACCCAACCACCAGAGCCCATAACAAAGGCTTGTTGATTGTAGAACGGATGTCCGTAGTATGCATAATTGTAGATACTACCTCCATAGCCCTGACCTGATGTAACTGCCAATGAGGACCAAGTGGTTCCTGCATCAGTACTAATTTCAACACGTCCACCTTCATAATAATAGCTGTAAGATGCACTTTCAGATCCGTAGAAATCAAATTTATGATCAAATACTAATTTAGCGGATGTAGATGTTGAAAGATCGAATACTGGTGATACTAAACTAGAATCATCACCATCGTAAGGTACACCATATGCTCCTTCACCAGCCCACCATGTTGGTGAGCTACTTGCTCCAGTAGTTGCTGAAGGTTGCCATTGATAACCATCCTTAGGACCTCCATCTACAGATGAATGCCAACCGCTATCGTACCATCGGTCATTCAATTCATCATTCTTCTTGGACAATGCAGACTCATCTGCAGTTGTTCCTACTACTGTAAACATAGTCTCTCTTGCTAGAGAAACGCTGTTATCTCCTTCAAACTCATCAATTCCAGAATCAGGAGTGGAACCAATCCACGTATCGAACACTACTTTGTAAGCTCCCGGAACTTGGAAACGATAATCTACTCCAACAACCTTTGAAGAGCCACTTTCGAAAGCTCCACCAACGCCATCACCTGAGATATCCCAAGATTCTTCGAAGACAACTGATTCCATTCCAGTTCCTGTAAAGGATAATGAATCAATATACCAGTGTTCTCCGTCACCAGGCCATTGATAGCTGTACATTCCTACAACAAATTTCAATCGGACATCTGTCATATCAACATAAGCTGCCATATCGAACTCAGATGAAATGTATTCATCTGCATCATCACTTGCTCCACCTGCTCCTGGACATGAACCACAGTGTACGAAACCAGCTTGACCATACAATGGATTTCCATATCCTGCATAGTTGTACATAGTTCCTGAATATCCTCCACTAGGTGCGATAACTGTCCAAGTATCACCACCATCTGTTGATATCTGAGCTTGACCACCATTGTAGGATGTATATCCTGCATAGTAATCGAAGTTATATCTGTGTTTCATAGTCAACGTTAGATCACTAGATGCACCGGTAAAATCGAGTGCTCCTGTTTGTGCACTAACACTACCTCCACCGTAATACATCTGGAATTCTCCGCCATCAGGTCCCCAAGACTTAGTTTCATCTCCATCACCATCATCAGTTCTGAAAACGAATCCTGGATCTCCAGCGTTGTAACCCCAGTTACCACATGTGCTGTAAGTTGTGTTACAATCATCACTGGTTGACCAGCCTGCTACGGTTGCTGCTGCTTCATTTGCATAGCTTTCCAAATCATCAGAACTAGCGTATGTTTCCAATCCCATAGGTCCTAACTGCAATCTTACTTTTGCTGCACCTGCTGTTTGATCAACAATACCAGCATTGATTACTGTAGCTTCTACAGGAACTGTAGAATCTATTCCTAATGGATCAGGCAATTCGAAGCCTGTCAAACCTACATTATTGTTGTAGACTAGTCCAGTAACTGCGATATCATCGAAACGGAAGAAAGATTCGAAGTAGGTTGGACCTGTTGATAATGTAGACCAACCAGTTACGACTCTAATTCTAACATCACTATTACCACAATATTCTGTCATATCATATGTAGCTTTTACCCATCCTTGTGGATCAGGGGCATAAGTAAATCCAGTTGATGAACCGTAGAATGCATATCCTTTGAGACCACGTAGTGGGTTAGCATAGTATGCATAGTTGTAAATCGTCCAATACTGTAACTCATCGGCTGCCTTAGGTTCTAACATATTCCATGTTTCACCACCGTCAGGTGATGCTTGTACTTGATATCCATCATACGTGTAATACGCATAATAAGATATGAACATTTGCATTTCAGCTTCAACTGGCAAAGTCAAATCCAATGGTCCAGTTGACACATAATTATCTGCCGGAAGTGCTGATGATCTTCTAAAGTCACTATCCATAGAATATGAACCGGCATTAGAATCACGACTACGAACATCCCAAGTATCTCCTGAGCCGTATTTTACTTTACCAGTTTCCCAACCATCTGCATTACCATCTTCGAAGTCATCTGCAAAAATTACGAACTTGACATCTCTGAATTGAACGTCGCGGTTGTTACTCATATCTTGATCGCCACCATTATCGGCAACATTAATCATGATAGCTAACTCGCTACCTACTTTCAAACCTTCAGCTGCTGGATTAAACTTGTTAGTTTGAAAGAAATCAACGTTTGCTGTTTCCTTAAATCCTAAAGAAGCTATAGTCTGTGTTTCTTCAGCAAATGTTTCATCTGCTTCCTTTACAGTGACAACTACATCATCTAACCTGAAGTAAGAATCGTAGTAGTATGTATTATCATACTGATTGAAACCTACAACCCAGCGGAATTTTACATCTGAATTACCTGTGAAGGAATCCAAATTTAGTTTCATTTCTTTCCATGGTGCTGTATGTGTATTATAGGTATACAAATCATTTGTATTATAGTACGTCCAAGTATCTATTGTTGTTGATACTGGATTATTATATGTATTGAAAACAGTTCCATAATATTTACCAGTCGTAAAATGATCTCCATCTATATAATTCCAAGTGCTTCCACCATCAATAGATGATTCCATGTATGCACCTTCATATCTGTAATACATCTGATATGAAATTTTGAAAGACATTGTCATTCCAATTGCATCTGAAGTATCATATGATGGTGTTTCTAAAGCTGACAAACTAGGCGGGTTTGGTCCAAGTGTTCTTGTTGGGGAGCCACTGTAAGAACCTGATGAACTCTTTTCATGAACCCAAATTTTATCATCCCAATTAGAGAAACTGTAGTAATAATATGCATAATTACTTGCGACATAAATGTCTCCAGCACTAGTTACTGCAACTGAACCCTTGTAACCATTAGCTCCAGAGTAAGCAGTCCAAAGTGTACTTGTCGATAAGGTTGAACCTGTTGTAGTCTTTTTCATACCACCATAATATGATGAATAATAATATCCTGTATTATACACATATCCATCTTGAACAGTCAAGTGAGAGTGATATCTACCATATGTATATTTTTGACTATAGGAAGATGCTGAATATGTACCAGAATCTGATCTGTCATATTGTCTTATGCGCCCATAGTAATCGCGGTATGCTATGTACAAATCACCTGTAGCATCGTCTACATCAATATCTTGCGCGTAATAGTAAGAAGGTACTCCACTTGAATAAGCAAAGCTACCTGCTGCACCCATATCATCTGTATCTATAATTATTACTTTACGGTAAGCTGAACTAGACATAGTTTGAAGAACAAATAATTGCCCTCCATATTCTGTTAGTGCAGTTCCATATCTTGCACTAGTACTATTACAACTTGGAGTTGCTGTAGTATCTGATTTTAACCATTTACAAACCTTTGTAATGTAACTGTATGTACCTGATGTTTTAGCCAAGGTGTAATAGTGAGTTGAATCCTCTGTAACATCAATCACATCATTAAGATAAGTATAGCTTGTTGCTATAATTACAGTTACCTGGTCAGTACTAGGATCCAATGATTTAATATTGTCATCACCTTTATTTGCAATTAAGATATTTGTTCCATCATAATGTATCTTTTGATTATCATTGAACATACCTCCTAGAGTTGATGATTTACGACCTGAAGACCAAGCTCCATCATCGGTACCTTCATCTCCATAATTGTGATTTCCTTTACCATCATTCAGATTATTAGTCCAACTAGCTGTTCCTTGAATTGATGCTTCTGTAAATCCACCGTCATTATCATCGAAATCATATGTACTTTCACTTTGTTTAATTGAGAAAATTTTTGCAGTTACATCAATGGTTTCTTCTGGTACTGGAGTACAAGATCCTGCTGTATCACAGTTTACACCATAATTACCAACTGTTGCTGCAAGGAAATTATCATCTGCCAAAGAGATTGGGTCTGGCACAATTGTTGATTTTAATCTTAGATCATTTCTTGCAGGAGGTGGTGGTGAGAATACAACTGAAGTTTCATCAGCTATTGCTGCTGGTGATCTTCTGTATACATACTCAATACCCTGTGGGTAATCCTGAATACCTGATGTTAATTGTTCATTATCACTGGAATATCCGCCTTGTGCGTCTTCCCAATTAATTGTAATTTGATTGGATCCTTCATGCAAAATAATTTGCCAAGTTAAAGCATTAGCTGCAGCTGCGCCAGGACATTGGTAAACTGAAGGATACCATGCTCCCTGATCTTCATACTGAACTACTAATTTTCTATTTGGGGCGTCTCCGACAGTAGCATAGTAAACACCTGCATCGGAATTACTTGCTCTACAGAAACCACCATCAAACCATCCACCCATGATTGCTTTGCCTAATCCGGCATAAGGCATACGGTATGAGGTCCAATAATTAGAATAACCTGCCGAACCTAAATTGATGTATCCATTATCTCCACCGTTACCCCACGTAGTATATTCTTTTTCGTAGAATTCGAATGTGAAACCAATATCGGTTGCTGATTGTCCGGCATCTGTGCTACTCGAAATTAAAAGAGTTGCATCTGAATGACCTACTAATTCAATCCATTCGTCGGCAAAGACAGGTCCACCTGTTGCGGCACTATCCTTGTATGTGTAACCGAAAGAATCGCTTCCGGTTCTTGCCGATGCCTCTGGAGCGAACAGCACTAACGTGCTTGCCACCATAGACACGACGACTACAATCGCCATAAGCTTTGCAGCCCAATTTTTCTTGCTTACATTATGAGTTTTTTGCATATGTACACACCTTGGTTGAGTCCTTGTATCAATGAGACGATGCCCATTGAAGGGTACCTACCATGACGCCATTCTAATATAAAGGTTAGCGTTTGATTTTAGATGAAACTTCTTTAAGGCCGAATTTTAGGAGCTACTAATGACCATCGGCCTCCTAGCGCTTCAAGGTGCAGTATCTGAACATAAAATAAGTATGCATAAGCTAGGAATAGATGTAATCGAAGTTAAAGAACCTAAAGATTTGGAAGAAGTAGATGGATTGATAATGCCTGGAGGAGAATCAACTACTTTAAGGAAATTACTAAAAAATTCAGGAATGTGGAATTTTATTAAAGAAACAGAACTACCTATAATGGGTACATGTGCAGGAGCAATACTATTAGGAAAATGTGAAAATGAAACATTGTCTAAAATGAATATTAAACTTGATCGTAATTATTATGGCAGACAAAAAGATTCTTTTGAAACAAGAATTAGTCTAAAAAATGGAAATTATTTTGATGGAATTTTCATAAGAGCTCCAGCGATTACTTCAATTGGAACTGGAATTACACCTATTGCATGGAATGGAGATGATATCGTAGGATGTACTGATGGGAAGAATATGGCTTTGACTTTTCATCCTGAATTAACAAATGATGTAAGGTTTCATGAAATTTGGATTAAGGGGTTGTGAAATATTGGATAATGGTGCGGGGGGAGGGATTCGAACCCACGTACCACTAAGGATCGGATTTTGAGTCCGACGCAATTGGCCAGACTATGCGACCCCCGCACTTTATTTCCACTAACGTAGCGCTATTTTAGGATTATTTGAAACGTTCTTGTGATTGCCAAATAGCTCCCATCAAATGGCGAATTATTCTGGCTGCAAGTGCTGACGTGTTACCGTTGTCATATGGTGGACAGACTTCAACGCAATCAAAAGCAACTATTCTATCAGAGAAAAAATTAATAGTTTGCAAAACTTCGTAAGGAGTCATACCAAATGGTTCAGGCGTTCCAACTCCTGGTGCAAATGCAGGATCTATAGCATCCATATCTAAACTTAGGTAAACAGGACCATCTAATTCATCAATTATATCAACTAAATATTCTCTTAATTCAGCCCACCCTGATTCAATAAACTTTAATCCTATAGTTCTAGCCTCAGATATCTCAGATTGAGAAACAGAACGAATTCCTACTGGCCTTACACGATCTAAACCAACAATCTCTGTAAGGCGCCGCGTAACGGTTGCATGTGAATTCGCATTACCTTCGTATTCTGGTCTAAAATCTAAATGCGCATCTAATATTACAACTCCTAAATTTGGATATTTAGATTGAACTGCGCGGACTGCGGCAGGCGTCATTGAATGTTCGCCACCAATCCCAATTGGAAATTTATTTGAATTTACAATTTTAGAAACTAGTTCTTCCAGCTCAGATTCATTTTTATCTTGATTATCTGTAAGCTCTAAATTCCCCCAATCATTAGCTGAAACATCACATAAATCAATACCCAATTCCATTAAATATGTTTCAAAATTATAACTATGTTTACGAATTTCATCAGGAGCTTCGGATGTTCCCTTCCTAAAACAAGCCGTTCCATCAAATGGATAGCCATAGAACACAAATTTAGCATCATTGAAAGAGGCCTCTGCGTCTGCAAAGAATTCTGTCACGTTAGTCTGTTACCAAAACTCTACCCATAGCAGAGAGATAAACTATTTCATTACCAGGCTTAATGTTTTCATGAAATTTGTCTGGAATATCTGCCAAGGGTACATTGAATGTATTGTAATCCTCTAAATCCATCATTTGGACCTCAGAACCTAGATTAGCCAAAATCTGAGCTTTACGGCGATCTACTTGAGGGACATGAACCTTATGTTTAACTGGATGTACCAAAGACCTTTTTTGCCCATCAAAAAGACCAATAGCAACCATACGAGCTTTTGCTTCACCATGTTTTCCTGGTTTAGATGTAACATATTCAACCAATTTACAAGGCTCATCGTCAATTACGATATATCTGCCGACTTTCAAAGTTCTAATTTCTTGTATTGATGTTTGACTCATACTATCACCATTCTAATTCGCGCCATTTGTCATCTGACAAATACCCATAAAGGGTATTTCTGCCTGAAATATTACGGCGCATTCTATTGAATAAATCTACAGCTACTTCTAATGATTCCTCGCCTGTGTCTTCATGCAAAGATTCTAATTTTTCAATTAATTGTTCCACTGTAATCATGGGACTCAAGTTCTCATTAAGCCAGCGGTAGATAATTCTTCCTTTATATTTCTGACTGCATTTTTAATATCATTTACTTCTCTTGCACCAACACAAACCATCTTTCCACTACCGAACAGAAGTAAAACAACCTTAGGGTCATCCATTCTGTAAACTAAACCAGGAAAAGCTTCAGGCTCATATTCAACATTTTCAAAACCAAGAGACATTGCAATTTGAATTAGATTCAATGTTGATTCTAAATTCGTTGTTGCAACGATATTCTGAATGACTATATCTGGCTCATCTTTTACTGGCATGTCCAAAACTCTAAGTTCATCTACGACTTTATTTATTGCTATATGTACATCAGGAATTGATCTTGCACCAGTACAAACTACTTTACCGCTACGGAAAATCAAAACCGCAGTTTTTGGTTCAGCCAATTTGTAAATAAGTCCTGGAAATCTATCCTGATCATATTCAGCACCTTCCAACTGAAAGGCTATGTCTTGAAGCATCAATTCTTTACCAATCGATGCACTAGCTACAACATTTACGACAATTATTTCACTTGACATGTAAAACTCCTTTGGGGAGAAGTTAGTATATAAAGTGTCTATTTAAAGATTTAAATACTATACCTATAAAAAAATTATTTCAGCAAAGAAAGGATTTCTTCTGGATTATCTGTTCCAAAGACATAATATTTTCCATTAGTTGCTTCTATTTCAATACCTTTCTGAAGCCACACAACATAACCTATTCTCCATTTTCCATTTTTGCGCCTTCTTCCAATTCTCCAGCCCAAACCACCAAATTCTAGTATTGGATGGTATGGTATCTCTTCAATTGAACTTATTTCACTTAGTTGAAGCTTCTTATTCCAAGCTAGAAAACCAAATTGTATTGTTTTATCATCAAAGATTTTAACTGAATAAAAAGCAATATTGTAAGTTGCAAAAAGTCCAAAGGATATTCCAATTAAAGGTAAGAGGAGGAAATACCCCATGTAGTGTCTCGTAAAGTATACAAGAAAAAAAATCATACAAATAAAAAACAAAACAAACATCAATGCCCAATATGTTGTTTTTTTCTCCTCGTAAATCACTGTTTGAGGATAATATTTTTCCATAAGAAATTGACTAGACTGCCCATATTAACCTTTTTTATCATGGTTGTATCCCACCAAACTCCAATGAGAAAATATGCCGCTTCTATAGAGGATGTCCGTTCTGCTGCTGAACGCATAAAAGGAGTTGGTCACAAAACTCCTGTGCTAACTAGTAAAACTTTAGATCAATTGTCTGGACGTAAACTTTTCTTCAAATGTGAGAACTTTCAGAAAGTTGGCGCATTCAAATTCAGAGGTGGATGGAATGCTATCTCTATGTTAAGTGATAATGAAGCAAACAAAGGAGTTTGTACACATAGTAGTGGAAATCATGCTCAAGCGGTTGCTTATTCTGCTCAAAAAAGAGGAATACCTGCGTATATTGTAATGCCAAATAATTCACCTGATGTGAAATTAAATGCCGTCAAAGGATATGGAGCAAATGTTACTCTTTGTGAACCAACATTGGAAGCAAGAAGAATAACTTTAGAAGGAATTGCTGAGAAAACAGGTGCTGTAGTAATTCATCCTTTCAACAATCCAAATGTTATTGCTGGACAAGGAACTGCTGCATTAGAACTAATTGAAGATATTGGCGAACTTGATGCAGTGATTGCTCCAATAGGTGGAGGTGGATTAATGTCGGGTACTTGTATCACTACTCGCAATTTATTACCTGAAGCAAAATTATTCGGTGCTGAACCTAAAGGAGCTGATGACGCTTATCGTTCCTTAAAAGAAGGGAGAATGTTACCTCAAGAAAATCCAAATACTATCTGTGATGGACTTCTAACTAGCATGGGTGAAAACACCTGGAATATCCTAAAAGATCATTTAAATGCAATATACACAGTTAGCGACGACGAGGTTATAAAGGCAATGAAACTAATTTGGGAAAGAATGAAAATTATTATTGAACCTAGTTGTGCAACCCCTGTTGCAGTAGTTATGAGTCCCGAATTTAAGCAGTTAAAAGGCATAGATAGAATAGGAATTATACTAACTGGCGGAAATATAGACTTATCGAAATTACCATTCTAGAATAATGGCGGGCCTGCAGGGATTCGAACCCTGGATCTTCTGGTTAGAAGCCAGACGCCCTTCCAGGCTAGGCTACAGGCCCTAATTCAGTTGCACGAGAGGTGGGTTTTAGTGGTTTTGTTATCAGTGAATCTCACTTCCATCCTCTATTTCTTTATCTGGTTGAAGTAAACTAACTACATCATTTCCTTCAGCCGCAAGCAACATACCGTTCGATTCTTCACCTCTAAACTTAGCTGGAGCCAAATTTACCAAAACGGCAATCTTTTTCCCAAGTAATTCCTCAGATTCATATATTTCTCGAAGTGCGGTTACAATTTTTCTTGTAGGTCCGCCAAAATTCACATCCAATAACCAAAGTTTATCGGCATTAGGATGCGCTTCGACTTTCTCTACAGTCCCTATTCTTATATCCAATTTCTTGAAATCGTCAAGCGTTATCTCTGGTTTGACGTTAGCTAGCTCGTTTGTTTCCTCCGGGGGCATTTCTTTCTCCAAAATTTCTTCCATGTTTAATTTACTAAACAATGGTAAAGGTTGTTGTAGTTTGAATTCAGTTTTAAAATCTAAAGCTGAAGTCCAACCATTATCTTCAATATTTCCTTCCTGATTCAAATATTCCCATGCCTTTTGTGATGATTTAGGAAGGAAAGGCGTCATCATCACTGATAAACTACGACACAAATTCAAAAATGTAACTAAAGTAGACTCGCAAGCATCACGATCTCCTTTCACTTGCTTCCATGGTGCTGCTTCATTCAATTCTATATTTCCAGTTTGTGATAATTCCATAATGGCTTGTAATGCTCGTTTAAACTTACAAGCCTCAAGTGCTTCAGAAACTCTTTGGTGAACTTCCAATATTTTATCATTGAGTGCTGGAATAGTAGATTCACTGGAACTCAAACCATCTGGGAAATTTTTCTGAGCAAATGAAATTACTCTGTGCATTAAATTACCATAATTACCAATTAATTCGTTATTAATTCGAGTTACATAATCTTCCCATGTAAAATTTGCATCTTTTTGTTCAGGCATTATAGATGCTAGGTAATAGCGTAAAACTTCTGAATCATATCTTTCCAAATAATCTGGCATCCAAACTGCATGGCGGCGAGATTTGGAGAATTGTGTTGAATCTAACAACAAATATTCATTAGCTGGAACATCATGAGGTAAGTGTAGGCCACATCCTGAGAGCATAGCAGGCCAAATAATTGTGTGAAATGGAATGTTGTCTTTGGCCATGAAATAATAATGCTCAGCATCATCATTTTCCCACCAATCCTTCCAAAGTTCAGGTTTACCTTGATTTTTAGCCCAATGTAAAGAGGCTGAGTAGTAGCCCATAACTGCCTCAAACCAAACATACATTCTCTTCTTTTCGTATCCTTCTCTTTGAATATCAATCCCCCATTCTAAATCACGTGTAATGGGACGATCTATCAACCCTTCTTGAAGCCAATTTCGTGTAAAATTAATCACTGCCGAACGCCAATGATCTTTACCACTTGAAAGCCATTCAAGAAGTGGATCTCTGAATTCAGATAATTTAAAGAAAAGATGCTCTGTTTCTTTGAATTCTATTTTGGCATCTGGATTTAATTTAGGATGTGGGTTCTTCAACTCTTTTGAATCTAAAGTTTTACCACAATTATCGCATTGATCGCCTCTGGCTGATTCATAATCGCAATGTGGACAAGTTCCTTCTACGTATCTATCAGGCAAGAACTGTTTAGCAACAGGGTCGTATGGTTCTTCTGAAACTCTAGGTTCGATATATCCTGCCTTGTCAAGTGTATCTAAAATCCATCTGGCCGCTTCAAAGTGTTCATCTGTGTGTGTATGTGAAAATAAATCAAAAGAAATCCCCATATCATCTATTGACTGGCTGTTGATTGCATGATAGTGCATTGCCACTTCTTCAGGAGTTTTACCTTCCTGCTGAGCTGTGACTGTTATTGGAGTGCCGTGCATATCGCTTCCACTAACCATCAAAACCTTATTTCCTTTCAAACGATGATATCTTGCGAATATGTCTGGTGGCAGATAGCATCCCGCCATATGTCCCAAATGTAATGGACCATTGGCGTAAGGCCAGGCCACACATACTAAGATGTGCTTCACAGAAGCGCAAAATTCACGCTATATATGAAACGCGGTCTAGTAAAAAAGTACTACAATACTTATGAAACTATTCCAAATCATATGGGCAATCATACTCGGAATTATACTGCCTGTTCTAATTCGAAGCCAACCATAAATCAATCCACCTCCAAAAGCCATTCCTATCGCAACCGGCTCATGAACAATCGCAAAAAGCAAAGCTGATAAGAAAATAGCTACATTATTATTATAACATTTTAGAAACATTCCTAAAATAAAACCTCTAAACAATAGTTCCTCTAAGATAGGAGTAAGTATCGATACTGAAAATGCAGTGATAAGGGCTGAAACTTTAGACATTTCTTCTAATGCTGTAATAACTTCCTGCTCTTGTGCATCTGGAAAAAATTGAAGCGTAAAAACTACATGTAGTGGTTTTACAACAAAAATATCTATAGCCAACGCAAACCCAATTAACTTCCAAGTATCAAGTGTCTTGGGTAATTCTAGTATTTTCTCTAATTGTTCTGAATCATACATATATCTAATTACTAAAAAAACAAAAATTGATAAGCCAATAGTAGAAGCTATCAAATAATATTGAAAATTATCAATAAAAGAAGCTATTGTAACTAACAAAATAAAAAGAGAAAAAAACATCCCAATAATAGAGCCCCAAGCAATTACTTGTGACCAAATCCAATCCGAAATACTTGAATTCGAGTGTAGTTCATCTACAAATGGAGATTGTGGATTTCTATCCTCTTGCCAACATTTGAGACAACAAAAAACTTGAGCATCAGGAATGGGGACTGAACAATTCTTACATTGATTCATGACTACAACTCAGATAGAAAAGTAAGTAATTTTTTCATTGCACGTCCACGATGACTTACGCTATTTTTTTCCTCGGAAGATAACTCTGAAAATGTTTTGTCATAATTATCAGGAATAAAAATTGGATCATAACCAAAACCGCCGGTACCTCTCATTTCATAAATTAAATTTCCTTTGCATTCGCCTACAAATTTATGCTTAGAACCATCTTCAAGCATCAGTCCTAAAACACATTTAAATTTGGTAGATCTATCTTCTAATCCTTCCATTTGTTTCAAAACACCTTGAAGGCCTATTGTATCATACACATAACGTGAGTAAACGCCGGGGAAATCTTGTAATGCTTCGATAAATATTCCTGCATCATCAATAATAAAGGGGGGTTGAATTTTCTTAGCTGATAACCAATCTAATCCAAAATCTACAACTTCTTCCAAAGTAGAAGCTTGAATTTCAGGACAATCGACATTCAATTGAGATGCTTTGTGGCCAAATGGCTTCAGAATGTAAGTTAATTCTTCAACTTTTCCGAGATTGGAAGTTACAAGATTAATATTCACAAACATTCAATTGACTAGCCACTTTAATGGTTCGGGTTTCAGCGTAATTGCCTTATATGACCGGTTGGTCGAGACGAATTAGCGGGGGTCGCATAGTCTGGCCATTGCGTTGGATTGCTAATCCAATGGGATTTATCCCACGGGGGTTCAAATCCCCCTCCCCGCGCCATCGTATCCTCTGACGAGAACTTTTCAGCTGACTTCGTCTATTTTTGGCCATAATACCCAAAATA
>Ga0208639_1000319_pt1 | contig 38415 bp, 31 predicted proteins | sample ETNtaG_33_FD_185772 | JGI IMG/M metagenome (GOLD analysis project Ga0208639, IMG submission 185772) | Marine microbial and viral communities from oxygen minimum zone, Eastern Pacific Ocean - ETNP201310SV76 (SPAdes) (version 2) | ecosystem: Environmental > Aquatic > Marine > Oceanic ...
AGTAAAGATGGAGACCCTAAACAAAGTAGTTTGGAAGTCTTGTAAACTATCTTTCTTCAAAATTATATAGCAATTTAGAACTGCTAAAAGAACTACTAGATAAGGGTAAAAGGATTCTTCGATCGGCTTTGAAACAATAAAACATAGCATCCAAATAAAAATCAAAACATATGATGCCTTGGTGGTAAAATCTTCACCAAATCTAGCGGGGAAAGAGTTGACTCCATTCTCCTTATCACTGATAATATCCATACGAGCATAGTTAATATCAAAGGCGGCAATCCAAATTGCAACTCCAAGTGAAAGAAACAGAATAGTTGGCTGCCATAGAAGTCCAGAGCCAAAGCCATCTGTCCCTGTCAGTGCCTCCCAGCCATGAAAATCTCCTGCAATAGCTAGCCACGCCCCTGCGGGAGCGAGCCCTAGGCACAAACCAAGCCAAGAGTGGCATAACCAAGTAAATCGCTTTGTATAAGGATAAACAACAAATGTAAGAACAGGAAGCCATGACATCTTTAATGCGATATCATTGAGCATACCTGCACCAAAAAGAAGCATTATCAAGAATACTACTGCTAAAATCCATGCAGTATTAATTGACAATGTTCCGCTGGATAAGTGCCTTGAGGCGGTTCTAGGATTTGCTGCATCGAGGTCTTTGTCAATTATTCGATTTAGTGTCATGGCAAGACCGCGAGCCCCTATTCCAGCAACTAAGATCCAAATTAAATCAAGACTGAAAACTGATTTATCCTCTAACAAGTCATTGAATTGATTATTTGCAACAATGTATCCAACTATGATGAAAGGTAGAGAAAATAGAGTATGCTCAATTTTAATGAAAGACATTATTTGTTTAAAGTCCATCAATTAGAGCCTCCAAATTCTAGATGCGCTGGCCACTCATAACCAGATAATTCGGGATGAGCATTCAATTTTTCTAAGGTTTCAGGAGTGTGTAGAGTAATTGCAGGCCATCTTCTAACACCGTGCATATCACTTGGAATTGGTACTGTAGCATCCCAACATAGCCTTTGCTTATTTTCATCAAAAGTCAAACCTCTGCTAACATCAAACCTAGAAGTTAACTGCCAAAGTAAGCGCCTTCTTGCTTTATCACAGTGTAAATCAAGGTCATTATTTGTAATAAATAGCCACCTAAGAGAAGAATTGAAGTCCAATTGCCAAATTGAATTTTTCAATTGGTTAATTCTATCTATTCTTGTCTGTTCTGCAGCATCATTGGACTTCGAAGAACCGGCTTTTGGAGTAGGTGAATTTTCAATATTAATTGTAACTATCAACATACTGTCACGCAACATCCTTGCGTCACAGACTTCGGGTAATTTCAAGACTTCATCGATAGCCTCGAACTTAGGTGGAGTTTCCAATCCTTGTCGCCATTTTGGAGTGTCTTGGTTAAACGAACCCTCTAATGGCTCTTTGTTAGAACGAGGGTCTGATGAAGGTATAGTGGTTGCATCGATTAGTAACTTATCTTGTACATTTTCAAACGGACTTGCTGCATCTAAAGAATCTGCAACCATCCCACTAAGAATTATTATATCTTCGGCGATTTCGACTTTATCATTCAAAGCATCGAGAAGTGCTTCAAGGTCTTTTGGATCTTGCTCAGAGTCAACCGCTATAATCGACTTAAGGAACATCATTTGACCTGCCCCCAGTAGCCCAAGGGCTGTTTTTCTTGCTTGACGCGGATATCGTTGCTTTGAAGCAATAATTGCAAGATTATGAAAACCGGCCTCTAGCGGCAGATGAACGCTTTTTACATCTCTATGTTGAAATTGTAATACTGGTGAAAATTGCCTGCCAATCGCTTCGCCCAAGAAACCATCTTCCATTGGCGGAAGCCCGACAATTGTTGCTGGGAGGACCGCATCTTTACGCCTGGTTATCGCGGTGACATGCATCACTGGATATTGGCCTGTCAAAGAATAGAATCCGAAGTGGTCTCCAAATGGCCCTTCCAATCTTGTTTCTCCAGGAATACAGTATCCTTCAATCACAATATCTGCTTCTGCGGGTACCATGATATCTTGTGTGAGAGCCTTTGTAATTCGCAGAGACCTTCTACCAAGTATTCCTGTGAATTGATACTCAGATAAATTGTCTGGCAAAGGTGCTATCGCAGAGAAAATTAGTTCTGGCGGGCCGCCCATGCAGATTGCAACAGGCATTTTTTGCTTATCTCCAATTGCCGAAGCATGGTCCGCTGCATGCTTGTGAATTTGCCAGTGTAATCCAATTTCAGTTTCACTAAACACTTGCGCCCTATACATTCCAAGATTATGTTCGCCATTGACCGGGTCTTTGGTTACAACCAACGGCAGGGTTACAAAATGACCACCATCCATTGGCCAAGTTTTTGGAATTGGTAATTTGGTCAAATCTAAATCCATTTTAACACGCTGGCATTTCCCTTTCCATTTCTTCCAAGGTGGCATTGCAAATGCATCCCTAGCAAGGGGTAATGCTTTCCACGGCTTTTTCATGAATTCGCCAATCTCTGGTTTCATCATAGCAACCATCCTGTCACCTACCTCGGTTTCATGAGTAGCACCTAATGCTCTTAGTGTTCTATCACTTGTCCCAAATATGTTCATAGCAAGCGGTATTTCACTTATACTGCCATCTGCAAGCCTCGGTTTTTCAAAAATTACTGCTGGCCCTGAGTTCTTGACTAATAGGTCAGCGATTGCCCCCGCTTCATAAACTACATCAACTGGCTTTGAGATTCTAAGGAGTTCCCCATTCCCCTCCAAGTGGTTTAACCACCGCTTCAAAGTCCTCCATGCCACAAACCTCGGAGGGGCGTTGTGGTTTTGAACCTGCGTAAATTTTCTTACGTGGTTTTGACCGTTTTATTCATGGGCTTGGTCTTACACAGTAGTGTTATGGCGAGTCAAGCAAATGTATGTGATGTCTTAGTCATCGGCGCTGGACCAGGTGGTGGCTCAGCTGCATTACATGCCACTAGAGCAGGTTTGTCTGTTCTTGTAGTAGAGGCTGATCCTGAAGTTGGTACGCCTGTTCATTGTGGTGAGTGCTTGTCAGAATTAGCAGTGCAAAATTTAGAACTTGAACTTCCCGAACATGTCAAAGCATTAGATGTTAAAGGAATCAGAGTTATTTTCCCTGATGGCTCTGAAAAACTTCTTACCGAACCTGGATATGTTTTGGAGAAGCATTTGTTCGAACAATGGCTAATGGAACAATCGTGTGAACTGGGCGCAAAATTACTGCTCAGTCACAAGGTAACATCAATGGAGAGAATTTACAATAGTAAAAATGAATTTTCCAATTGGAAAATTGATGGCAAAGGTTCTGATTTTCCAATTGAATGTCGCGCCGTAATTGATGCCTCTGGAGTTGCAGGCGCATCATCCAAATTATTGGACATGGGAACAACTGTGGAAGTTATCGCTGGCTTTCAATATGAGATGACAGAAGTAGAAAATGATGGATATCTAGATTTCTACATTTGGCCTCAGTATTCACCGCACGGTTATGTTTGGATGATTCCTAAAAAGGGAGAAAGAGCAAATGTTGGACTTGTTACTACTGACAAAAGGGGTGCAATAAAGTACCTTGATAAATTCATAAAAGATACTTACCTTGATGGTAAACCGATAGTCAATCCGATGTGGAGAGACCAAGATTCCAAAGTAAAACCATTTGGAGGAACTATACCAATCTCGGGGCCAAGAGAGAAAACTGTCGAAGATGGAGTAATACTAGTTGGCGATGCTGCAGGCTTTACTTCACCCCTTTTCGAAGGAGGATCTCATCTAGCCTTGTGGTCAGGAAGAGAGGCTGCAAAAGTAATTGCAAAGGCACTAAAAGAGGGCGACCTTACAAGAGCGAATCTAATATCTTATGAGAAGGCTTGGAAAAAGACCTTCCCTCCTTACAATAAAATCCTGAAAGGAAAAGAGGCTTTGTATGAACTATCTGATGAAGAAATGTCTTTCATGGCACGCTGCCTTCCTGAAGAATTATCAAACATGTCACCACTTCAAAAATTGGGCATAGGAATGAAAATACTGGTTCGAAGACCTGTGTTGTTGACCAAGAAAATTATCTCTGTGCTACGCTCTTTTGGATATAGTCGGGCCAAGTATTTTGGTTGGTAGAATTCTAATTTCTCGAATTTGAAATAGCAAAACCCTTCAACAGCGGGAGTCAGCCGATGTCATGTGGGGAGTCTCATTGTGGGTCGCAGCGATTGCGGCCACAGTTTTGATGCTCCAGCCTCGAATCTATGAAAAATCTAAATCCCTTGGGTTATTTTTGCACTTTTGCATCGCAATACCCTTTTTGGCACTTTCAAGTAGATTCATAGTCAATGATACTTCGATACAATATGTAGTCGCATTTGGCGGAGAAGCACTTCCCTTAAGATATCGATTTGCTGCCACTTGGGCTGCTCGTGAAGGCCCGCTTTTGATGTGGGCATTATGGTTGACTCTGCTAGCCTGGATTTGGAGAAAGCCGATGACTAAACTTGAAGATACTAGTTCACAAGACCTTCGTTTAAGATTAGTCCATGGATTCTCGCTGATACTCATTTTAATTTCAATAAGTCTTGACCCATTCAAACAAACTCCGGACTTCTTTATCGGAGCAGGATTAAATGAATTATTACAAACTGATTTGATGGTCATTCATCCACCACTTATTTTCCTTGGCTACTCATTTTGTATTCATCTTTCAGCAATATCTATTTCTAAGATTTTCAACAAATCTAAATCAGGTGTTAAAGAGCAAATATTGTCTGTTGTAAGGCCTGGTTTACTAGTATTAACTCTAGGAATTGGCCTTGGTGGACTATGGGCGTACTTGATATTGGACTGGGGGGGTTATTGGGCTTGGGACCCAGTGGAGACTGGCTCATTCTTACCTTGGTTGGCACTTGTAGCGCTTTCTCACCTTAGAACTAGGCCGGGTAAAGCCTCTGATAATGCGTGGATTGGCGGGGGGCTAATCGCTGGAGGATTAGCATTATTTGCCACCTTAGTAACTAGAGCTGGGGGGGTTTGGGCTTCATCTGTCCATACATTTGTAGCCTCAGATGATGGCACTGCTCCTTCAGATGCCTTCTCCAGAATGATTCTATTGAAATCTGATAATGCGGTTGGAGTTGAAGTCATTACTTACCTATTGATACTCTTTTTACTGGCAGGTTGTTGGTTATTAGCAATTAGGAGGAAAAACCTAACCTCTCAAAACGATAATAATGGCTCTCAAATCTTCTTAATCCCATTAATAGGTGCATTTTTAGCGGTTTTTGTCGGTGCAGATCTTTATTCTTTCATACCTGATTACATATTCCCATTATCGCTATTATCATTCATCACAGTAGATTATCTAGCGGATAGAGGTAAGGAAATTGAAACCACTGGTTGGACTTATTATAGTCACAAATATGTCCCAACTATTGCCATTGTCATCTTAGTATCGTTTTTTTTAACTCAACAAGTTTTCTTTGTACTGCTATTCTTGTTATTTTTTACTCCAATGTATTATTCAAAGGATGCATCAAAAGAATGGATTTGGGCAACCTTTGGCGTAATGTTGTGTTTGGCTGCAGCATGGGCAAGTTTGATTGAAGTTGTATATGCTGGAATTTTATTGCTGATTTTCATCGCACCATGGTTGTTAGAAAAATACGAAGAGCAAGAAAATTCCTTTTCCTTATTCTCACGTAAATGGCAGCAAATAATAGCGCTATGGGGTTCTGTTTTGGTAATCAGTACATATCTTATTTTGACATTAGTTATTCTAATTGGAAGTATTGATGCGGTGAATTTTGAAGCCCATGAGTTGTACGGCGCACCATTTATTCTTGCATTCTCTATCTCAATGATGCTTTACCTAAATCGTAAAAATGACCCTGCGAAAACATTCAATGTATTGAGCACTCTAGTGATTTTGTCAATATTGCTTGCAGTATTCTTCCCACATGCACTTGGTGCAGACTCGGACTCTTCGATTTCTAGTATGATAGTTCGAGGTGCTGTGGCATGGATATATCTGCCAATTTTATTAGTCTGTATCGCCCCATTAATCTCTGAAATAAGAACTCAGGCGACGGTGAAAAAATCAACTCCTCTGTTGAAAAGAATACCCTTAGCAGCACATATTGTCCATTTAGGCTTAGTGCTGTTGATTATTGGCCATGTTTCAACCACGTTACTGGTTGACAGAGGCGATGCAAGTCATCGAATTACTTTGATTAAAGATGAAATTGTCATCGATAATGGATATGGATATCAATTCAATGAGGCTATTGCTACCTCAGAAAACCTAGAAGTTGGTGATGGTTATGTTGGGATTGATATCACTATTTACGAAGTAAACGATGGCGTAGTTGGCGAAAAAATAGGGGATGTTGAACCTGGCATGCTTAGATTTGATAAAACGGGCACTGCACGCTCGGAAATTGATATTTTAACTCGCTGGTCGGGTGATATTGTGTTTATTTTTGATGGAACGCAAGCCGATAGTCTAATGAAACAATCTCAAATTGAAGGTTTGGAGTCAATAGAACTGGTGAGAGTTACAGTATACGACCTACCCGCATCTCATCTTGTTTGGCTCGGTTGGGCTACCATGATGGTAGGTATGACGATGATAACATATGCCTCCTCAGATAAAAAAGCGGCACTGAAAGCCCAAGGTTCTTCAATTTCTGAACAAGAATAATTCGCCTCTTATCCAAGAGATTATGAAGGGGAGTCAAGTCGGCCGAATCACTCTAAGGAGGCTATATCATGAAAGATGGAGCAATTATACATGTTGATTATGACTTATTCAGCGGCGAAACCGGTGACTTGATTGAAACTACAAGTGAAGATGTAGCAAAGGAGCATGAAATGCACCAAGAAGGTCGTTCATACGCACCTATGGTTTGTGTTGTCGGCTCTGGAGGATTGATTCCTGGCTTCGAAGCAGCACTTCTAGATGCTAAAGTCGGAAAAGAAGTAGTCTGTGAAATCGCACCAGAAGATGGATACGGCGAAAAAGATGCTACAATGACTGAAGTAATCAGTATTGATAAATTGAAGAGATCTGTTCAAGACCCCCAATCCCTATACATCGGCGCATCAGTAACAATCGGTGGACGTCAAGGCTACCTAACCTACTTAGCAGCAGGACGTGCTAAGATAGACTACAACCATCCAATGGCTGGTAAGACTCTAAAATACGTTTTCACAGTGATTAAAGAACTCAAAGGAAAGGATGACAAAGTGCTAGGCCTACTAGAATCAAATACTGGCCACAGCGGTTTTGAAGTTTCTTTCAAGGGAGATGACCTTTCAATTACTCTACCTCAATCAATGCTATTTGACACCAATGCAGCAATGTTGAAATTTAGACTCGTTACAATTATCCGTGACGCTGTTGAATGCGGCAAGGTCTCATTTGTTGAAGTTCACGAGCCGAGAGGCGTAGGTTCTGACGACCACGACCATGATGACCATGACCACGACCATGACCATGATGAAGACTTATCCAAATTATCAGTTGCAGAACTGAAAGAGAGATTGAAAGCAAGAAATCTCCCTGTCGGTGGAAAGAAAGCTGAACTTATTGAGCGCTTATCTCAAGAAGAAGAGTGAATCGATAGTAAAGTAATAATTCAGTTATGCTTAGCATCGCGTGGTAAGGGACATGTCTAGCGCTGCAGAGATTGAAAAAAAACTCTCTGATTATGAGGCGACTCTACCTGATAATGTGTTTTCACAGATGGAAAAGGCAGCCATAGGTGTATTAATTGCTGCTGTAGCAATTCTTTCCTTGGGATTACTATTTGCCAATGATATGTTTTGGACCGATGGTCTAAAACCAATCGTTTGGGATCCAATTGTCAAGGATGCTGGAGCAGCAGGTGATGCGGGTTATTCTCCTCAAAATACAGCAATTTATGCTTCAACTATACTACTATCCGTTATCGTGTTGCAGGGAATTTTTAGAAAATTAGGACTACCTGCTGATGATAAAATGATGCTTGCCCTAATTTCATGGGTAATATTAGCACCTGTTCTTAGAGTACTGGAAGACTCTGACTTCTTTAGTTCGAAAATCGATTGGCTCCTTATTTCGCCAATCATACATTTCCACTTGGCCATCTGGTTAGTCGCAGTAGCCTTTATTTCTCATAAATTCTGTTCCAAGTGGGACGGCCTAGAAGATGATAAGAATATGGAAAAAAGTAGGATTATGCTCTTTATCACACTAGGTATGATGTTATTTTTCCACTGGGCAATATTATATCGCCCTGCATATTTTCAACATGAAGAGATTGGTTTATTTTGGGCAGTTGTTGGACTCATTGCATCATACATCATGCTTTTCATGATGCTTATTTGGACTGCAAATTGGCCATCTATTACCCGAGGATTGGTAGCATTTGGGACCTCGTCAACACTTCTAGGATTCTTTCATTGGCTTCAATTCTTAGCAACACCTTGGCAGCAAGAAAGTGGTAGAATCGTTGAATCACAACCTCTATGGCCATTGATGGTTGTATTAGGACTTCCTGGATTGGTATGCTGGCTAATGTATCGATATGGTATTGAGGATGCTAGGCATATGAAAATGAGCGGATATAGTGCTGGAGTTCTTCCTGATGGTATTAGAATCAAAACTTGGGAAGATGCTGAAAAGATTGTAGCCAATCATCCCATTGAACAACTATCGAGAAATGCCCTTCTTGCAAATCCAATGGTTTTAGCAATGGTATATGGGCAACTTTGTGATGGATTTGCCACAATGATTGGAATTGATTTGTTTGGATATGGGGAGAAACATCCAGTAAGTAACGCAGTAATACAATTTGGCGGTGACATAAATGATGCAGTTGGCATCTCATGGGGCGAAGGTGCGTGGTTTTTCGCCCTGATTAAGGCATCACTGGTAGCAGTCATTGTTTGGCTATTCATTGAAATGCGTGTTGAGAAGCGTCAAGTGCATATGCGTATGCTGATTGTTTTGGCTGTTCTAATCGTTGGATTAGCACCTGGCTTGAGAGATATAGGCAGACTCACACTTGATGTATAATCATCAATTTTGCAGTTTTCGTCTTCAATTGTTTAAATGTCGCCGCTTCTTGCATTGAATCGAGGGGTAGAATGGATAGATTGCCAACACGGGTAAATCGAGCAGATGCTGATTTTTCAAAACGTGTTGAACACAATTCAAATCTTATCAAAATACTCAGAGAAAGACTGAACACTGCTTCTAGTGGCGGAGGTGGCAAATATGTTGACCGTCATAGGAGTAGAGGCAAGTTACTGGCTCGGGAAAGGATTGAACGGATAATCGATGCTGGAACTGCTTTTTTGGAACTATCGCCGCTTGCTGCATTTGAACTATATGATGGTCGAGCACACAGTGCTGGAATCGTTACTGGCATTGGAATGGTACATGGAAGAGAATGTCTCTTTGTAGCAAATGACGCTACCGTAAAAGGTGGTTCATACTATCCTATGACTGTAAAGAAACACATTAGAGCACAAACTGTTGCTCATGAAAATCACCTCCCGTGCATATACCTAGTCGATTCAGGTGGTGCATTCCTTCCAATGCAAGACGAAGTATTTCCCGACATTACCCATTTTGGCAGAATTTTTAGAAATCAAGCAAAAATGTCCGGCGATAAAATTCCCCAAATTGCTGCTGTACTTGGCTCATGTACAGCAGGAGGAGCATATGTTCCAGCAATGTCTGATGAATCAATAATTGTCAAAGGTAATGGAACTATTTTCCTAGCAGGCCCCCCTCTTGTCAAAGCGGCCACCGGAGAAGAGGTTACTGCTGAAGAACTGGGAGGAGCTGACGTACACACCTCACAATCAGGTGTCGCTGACCATTATGCTGAAGATGAATCAGAAGCATTACGCATGGTTAGAAATGTTGTTGAAAATCTTGGCCCTCAAACATTAGCACCTGCTGCAGGTGCTGTTGCTGAAGAACCGGCACATGATGTTGAAGACTTACTTGGATTGATTCCTAGTGATAACAGAACTCCCGTAGATATCAAAGAAATAATCGCAAGAATAGTTGATGGTTCAAGGTTTCATGAATTCAAAGCAAGGTATGGGCAAACTCTAGTTTGTGGATTTGCCCAAATTCACGGCCATAAAGTAGGGATAGTAGCCAATAATGGGATATTATTCTCAGAATCCTCTCTAAAGGGCGCACATTTCGTTGAATTATGTGGCCAAAGAGGTATTCCTTTGATATTCTTACAAAATATTACAGGATTCATGGTAGGTAAAGCATACGAGGCTGGAGGTATTGCTAAAGATGGTGCCAAACTAGTTACAGCGGTATCATGCGTTAATGTTCCCAAATTTACCGTAATCATTGGCGGCTCTCACGGTGCTGGGAACTACGGAATGTGCGGTAGAGCATATGACCCACGATTCCTATTCATGTGGCCAAATAGTCGTATTTCAGTAATGGGTGGGCCACAAGCAGCAGATGTTTTGACAACTGTAAAACAAGATCAAAGAGCCCGTGAAGGAATGAAACCTATGGCTGGAGATGAACTTGAAGATTTCCGAAAACCAATCCTAGACAAGTATGAAACCGAAGGAAGTCCATACTATTCTACTGCTAGACTTTGGGATGATGGAATAATCGACCCAAGAGATACTAGGGATATTCTAGGCCTGTGTTTAGCGGCTGCAAGAAATGCCCCTCTGCCGAATGAAAGATTCGGAGTATTTAGGATGTAATATATCAATTGAAAAATCAAATATGCAATTGGAGTTTTAAACATGGAATCAATGGAAAATCCCCCACAAACCGAATTGGTCAAATTAGAAATATCTGGCTCAACCTGTCATATCACACTTGACCGTGAAGAGAAATATAATGCCCTAAATATCAAAATGATTACTGAATTATGTACGATATTTGATTGGACTGCAAAGCGTAGTGCTGGTACTGTTGATTCACTACACGATTCAAATGGTAATCAATATCTTAGAACTTTGGTTCTTTCTGGTGCTGGTAAGCATTTCTGTGCCGGCGCTGACATCAATATGATGCGTGATGCAGGGGCACAAACTGCGGAAGAAAACCGTCAGGATTCCAAACGCCTAGACAAATTGTTCAACAGTTTGTGGGCCCATCCATGCTTCACCATTGCTTCAATTCAAGGAGTAGCACTTGGCGGAGGCGCTGGATTAGTTGCATGCTGTGATTATGTCGTGGCAACTGATGATGTCAAGATTGCCCTCTCTGAAGGTAAACTAGGAATCCTACCTGCCGTAATTGGGCCGTATGTATATCGAAGATTGGGCTCCGCTTGCTTTAGAAGACTGGCTATGCAAGCAAGTCGAATCAAATCTGAAGAGGCTTTACGTATTGGTTTTATTGAACAGGTCGTTGCACAAAAAGATGATCTCGAACAAGCCGTATCTTCAATCATCGATGAAGTACATTCCACTGGCCCATCTGCTGTCACATTAGCTAAACAACTAACCTTAGAATTTGACCACTGGTCGGGCGATGATGAACAATTGCGCCAGTTTACATTGGACTTCACAAGCAAGATGCGAGGCTCCAAGGAAGGTCAAGAAGGTCTGTCGTCTTTCTTGGATAAAAGACCACCAAATTGGAAGGATGAATAACGGGGAGATTTGGAATGAGCACTGTCCTAGTTGCCAATCGCGGGGAGATTGCTTGCAGAATACTCAGGGCATGCAATGAAGCAGGATATTCCTCAATAGCCATCTATGCAGCTAATGATGCTGATTCACTTTTTGTCGAATTAGCAACCACTTCTGTAAAACTAGAAGGAGAAAGCATTGCTGAAACATATCTAAATCAAAAGCAAATACTAGAAATCGCGACAAAATATGGTGCGGATGCAATCCACCCTGGGTTCGGTTTCCTTTCTGAAAGAGCGGGTTTTGCCCAAGCAGTCATCGATTTAGGCATCAGTTGGATTGGGCCATCACCTAGAGCAATCGAAATGATGGGTGACAAGATGACTGCCAGGATAACTATGAAGGCTGCTGGCGTACCTGTGATACCAGGTGAAGAAATAGAACAAGAAGACGAGCATGAGGCTTTAATGGCAATTAAAGATGCAAGTCGAAGAGTTGGGTTTCCATTGCTGCTCAAAGCATCTTCTGGCGGTGGCGGAAAGGGAATGCGAGTTGTGAATTCCCCTGAGGAACTGGATGATGCTGTTAATGGTGCAAGAAGAGAAGCAATCGCTGCTTTTGGCGATGGTAGAGTGTACGTCGAGCGTTTACTTTCGGGCTCAAAACACGTCGAAATACAAATTTTAGCCGACAAGCAAGGTAGAGTAATTCACCTTGGAGAACGTGAATGTAGTGTACAAAGAAGACATCAGAAAGTGTTTGAAGAAGCGCCGTGCCCTACGATGACTCCAGAATTACGCGAGAGAATGGGTAAGGCCGCTATTCTTGCGGCACAGGCAGTAGATTACGAAGGAGCAGGAACCGTAGAATTCTTGTTAGCCTCAAATGGTGAATTTTTCTTCTTAGAAATGAATACTCGAATTCAAGTCGAACACCCTGTGACTGAAATGGTCACTGGAGTTGATATTGTTAGAGAACAATTGCGTATCGCTGAAGGTGAACCAATGAGTTGTGGAGAACTAAACATGCGTGGCCATTCAATCGAGGTTAGACTATACGCTGAAGACGCAGCCAACAACTTCCTACCAGCAATAGGTCCACTAGTAGTTTTCAAACCACCCGAAGGACCTGGTGTTCGTTTGGATACCGGTGTTCGGCAAGGCGATGAAGTTACACCAAATTACGATCCAATGCTGGCTAAATTAGTCGTGTGGGCACCAACAAGAAATGAAGCATTACAGCGCATGCGTCGTGCATTGGAAGATTTCGTAGTTCTTGGAACTACAACAAATATTAGATTCCTTAGAGAGTTATGTGACCAAGAAGATGTCGTAAATGGTACAACAGATACCACACTTATAGATCGAGTTTGGCCAGACGGATGGAGCCCTGAAATCTCAAATTCTTTGACCGAAGCCGCATTGATGATTGCAGGAATTAGTGAAGGTTCAGGGAAACATCGAAAGTCTAATGTTGGCACTGAATCTACTGATAACGGACCCATGAGTCCATTTAGCACCCTTTCAAGGAGGTTTCCTTGATGCTATATGAATTTAAAATTGATGGGAAAACTGTCGAAGTAACTTTAGCTAAAAGCGATGATGTTTGGACGCTTTCAGGGAATAATGCTTCGATTTTATCAGATGGACGAATTCGATTAGTATCTAAAGACGGTGCTATCTTTTTTGCTCACAGCGCCAAAGTTAGAGATACATGGTGGGTTCACATTGGTGGACATACGTTCTGTATCGACCATGTCGAGCCGGGTGCAGCAGAAGAAGACAATGGAAGTGGACTTTCTGCCCCAATGCCAGGCAAAGTACTCCAAGTATTGGTAGAAGTAGGTCAAGTGGTAGAACCTGGCCAACCATTGATGATTCTAGAAGCAATGAAAATGGAACACCGTATTGTAGCGCCTCAAGAAGGAATAGTTAGCGTAATTCATTTCAAAGAAGGAGACCAAGTACAGCAAGGAATCGCCCTTCTAGAAATGAGTCTCTAAATTGAAGCATAGTTTCCCATATAGGCAAATGAGAATTTATTGTGTTCTAAATGTTGAAAGACTTGGTCGGGGCACTTAGAAACATGAACCCAATAGTAGCCTCGCTTTTAGAATTCAACAAGGCCTTCGAAATACCAAAACTGGATAGCCCTGGCCTTGGCCCTAATGAAATGATTGAGCTAAGAATCAAACTTCTCGTCGAAGAGGTGCAAGAATACGCTGAAGCAGCTAGAGCAGGTGATTTAGTAGAAGTATTGGACGCTTTAGCAGATATAGGATACATCCTCGCTGGAACAATAATCAATCACGGTATGCAAGACATATATGACGATGCGTTCAATGAAGTACACAGGTCAAATATGGCTAAATTGGTGGACGGAAAAGTGATTCGTAGAGAAGATGGAAAGGTCTTGAAACCGGATGGTTGGCAACCTCCTCAACTGGCTCAATTCCTTGAATAGCCAATAGGTCGGAATTATTGCTAAGTACCTTTTGGGGTAATCATGACCCGCCCAGTTGCATTGGTTACAGGTGGCGGCCAAGGTATTGGTGCGGCTACTTGCAAACGATTATCTAAGGATGGTTATGACATATTATTGACCTATAATAATTCATCAAAACCTGCAGAGATGGTGGTTGCAGAAATACGCGAGAATGGCGGAGATGCTCTTGCTGTGAAGGTTGATTGCTCCGATGATGGGGAAGTTGGCCTTCTTGGAATCCACCCTTGGATGGCTAAATCAATAGATGTATTAGTGCTAAATCATGGAGCATACAATCGAATTTCGGCTAATGAAATGACGCTTGAAGATTTACGAAAAACAATGTCTATCAATTTTGAAGGTGCAGTAGGTGTTTGGAAAGCGGTACAACAGCATCTCACTGCTGATGCACGAATAGTCGTTGTTGGCTCCCAACTAGGCACAAAAGGTTCGCCACATGGTGCTGATTATTCTGCCTCTAAAGCAGCATTAGCAATATGGGCTCGCTCCTTAGCTCAAGATGTTGGCCCAGAAGGAAAAAGAGTCAATATACTAGCACCTGGATATGTAGATACTGCGATTCTTGCAGGAGATAGCAAAGAAAAACGCATGTTTAGAGAAAATGAAGTTCCACTAAAAAGAGTAGGTAGTCCCGCTGATATGGCTTCCACTATCTCATTTTTGATAGGCCCGGACTCTTCTTACATCACTGGGGCAATCATTCATGTCAATGGTGGATTATACCTTCCATAATTATGCCATAGTTCAAAACCATTCGCCATTTGAATATTATTGCGGGGCTTTGAAATGACCAACGACTGGGATGATGATGGTGATTTTGAATCACTTGCAGACCATGACCCAGGAAGGCCTGATTTACAACAAAGAGACCCATTTGACCTTTCTAAAGCACTTGAAGGGGCGGCTTTGGAGCATTTGAGACCTGATGTTAAACGAATGGTGATGCATACAGAATATGATCCTTCAGGAGACCAGCCAAAAGCAATTGAAAATTTGATTTCCCAATTGGAAAATGGTCAGGAAAGATGCGTTCTTCTCGGAGTCACTGGTAGTGGCAAAACATTCGCAATGGCTAAAGTGATTGAGAAGTTAAACATTCCAACTCTTATCATGAGCCATAACAAGACATTAGCAAGGCAATTATATCAAGAAATGGCAGGGTATTTCCCGGAAAATGCTGTTGATTATTTTGTATCACACTATGACTACTATCAACCTGAAGCATATCTCGCTAATCGTGACTTGTATATCGATAAAGAATTATCAATAAATGAACGTATCGAACAAGAAAGGTTTGCAGCAGTCGCCTCTTTAGTTACAAGGCCTGATTGTATTATCGTTTCATCGGTATCTTGCATTTATGGATTAAATCCTCCTGAAACATTTCTTGAATCCCATGTCAGGTGCCATATTGGACAAAAAATCGAACCTTCAGACTTAATCAAAGAACTAGTAGCATTACAGTACACCCGAACTAATACCGATTTATCTCGCGGAAGTTGCCGTCTTAGAGGTGAAGTACTCGATGTTTGGATGCCTAGTAGAGATGACCCTCTAAGAATTCAATTCGACTATGAAGGAGTAATAAAAATTCAAGTCTGCGACCCTGTATCTTGGGAAACTCTCGATGTTCTCAATGAGGCATGGATTCATCCGAAGGAGTTTTTCATGACAAGCCCTGAACGTTTTGAAAATGCATTAATTTCTATCGAAGACGAACTGGATGATAGAATCGCTCACTTCAATAGCCTTGGCAGGGACCTTGAAGCAAACCGTATCGAACAAAAGACAAGATATGATCTTGAAATGCTTAGAGAAATTGGTCATTGCCAATCAATCGAAAACTATTCCCTGCATTTTGATGGCCGGAAAAGAGGTCAAAGACCATATTGTCTGCTAGACTTCTTCGCAGCCTGTGCTAAGCAGTTTCATGGCAATCCTGAAAAATTTCTCGTTATAATGGATGAATCTCATGTCAGTTTACCGCAGGTTGGTGGTATGTATCACGGCGATAGATCTCGAAAAGAGAGTTTGATTGAGCACGGATTTAGACTACCTACAGCGGCAGATAATCGCCCACTGAAGATTCCAGAGTTCCAATCTCTTGTGCCTCAGTTAGTATATGTTTCAGCCACTCCTGGTGAAAGAGAATTGAGACACCTTTGTGAAATAACAAATCAAAAAATCCCTAATGGCCTTCTGCATGCTCAATCGGGGGGCGGTGCTAAGAAGCCTGATTTAGACAAAAAGCACCCAGAAGCAGAAAGCATGTATGAAATGATTCAAAGTATTCAGCATATTTCCAAAATGGAAATTAGGCCCACTGGCCTTCTTGACCCTAAATTGGAGGTTAGACCAACCAGTGGACAAGTTGCCAATCTACTCTCTGAAATTAATCAACGCATAGAGCAAGGTGAGCGTTGTCTTGTAACTGTCCTTACAATTAAATTCGCTGAAGAAGTGGCGTCGTATCTCAATGATATGGGCATAAATGCACATCACCTACACTCAGAGATTGATACGATTCAAAGGAGTGAAATCATCAATGCTTTGAGATTAGGGTTAATCGATGTAATAGTTGGAATAAACCTACTTAGAGAAGGATTAGATATTCCAGAGGTTAGTTTGGTCGCAATCTTTGATGCCGATAAACAGGGTTTCCTTAGAAACGAGAGAAGTCTATTACAAACAATGGGCAGAGCTTCTAGAAATGTTAATGGTAAAGTCTTGCTCTATGCTGATAGCGTTTCACCAGCGATGCAAGCGGCGATTCAACAGACTCTAGAAAGAAGAGTACGTCAAGAAAAATACAATCAAGAACATGGAATAATTCCAAAAACCATTGAAAAGGCTCTTCCTGAGATGAACTCGAAAGATGGGGATTTCATTTCAGGCACTACTACGGATGGTTCAGGAAGCAAGAGGCTGGTTGCCAAAAAAGGTGGCAGAAAGGACGGAGATTGGGCCACAAAACTGAATCTTGGAGCAGGGGCATGGGCTCATAGCGAAAATAATAACGATTCGTTGAATTCTTCAATTGGAAAATCGAATTCTCAATTGACATATGATGAGCCAGATGATGTCAAATATAGTCTTTCGCCAGAGCAGATTAAAGACTTGTTAGCCGAATTAAATAGCGCCATGAAAAAGGCTGCATTAGACCTTGATTTCGAGCAAGCAGCCAAACTCAGAGACAGAATTTTCGAACTCGAACAAATGCTTTGAGAGTGGACAGATTCATTTGTAATTGCGATTTGGACATACTATGGCGATTTCTCCCGATGATTTTGACATCCCGGTCGAGGACTATGATTTCTCTACTATTTCGGACCCTAAATCGTTGATAGACCAAATGAGTTCAGCAGGCGGATTTACTGCTACTAAATTGGCTACTGCAAGAGATATCTTACTAGACATGAAGAAAGAAATTGATGATGTGGAGGGCGATTCTTCCAAGGTATGTAATTGGCTTTCATTTCCTGCATGCTTGTGCGCGACAGGAACGAGAGGATTTTTTGTTGAAGCAGTAAAGCAACAGATGTTCAATGTTATTTCAACTACTTGTGGAATGTTAGACCACGATATTGCCAGGGCGTACAAAAAATATTACCATGGCGCATTCGAACTTGATGATATTGAACTAGGAGAACATTCACTAATGCGACTTGGAAACGTTATTGTTCCAAATTCATCTTATGGAGAGATCATCGAAGAAATGGTGATGCCAGTTCTAGAAGATATTTACAATGATAGACTCAAGGAAACTGGTAAAACTGGCGCTGATGCTTGGATTGGTTTTGGCTCTATTCACCTCGTGTGGGAACTTGGCAAGAGAATTGGAACGCCAGATTCGCTGATATATTGGGCTGCTAAACATAAAATTCCTGTATGTATTCCAGGAATTACTGATGGTTCAATTGGCGCACAATTATTCATGTTTAGACAAAAGCATCGTGATTTCCACATCGACACTCTGGCAGATGAACAAGTCATGAGTGATTTAACATGGGATGTTGAAGTTTCTAATGCCTTAATGATTGGCGGAGGAATTTCAAAACATCACGTGATTTGGTGGAACCAGTATAGAGGTGGGCTTGATTCGGCAGTGTATATTACTACAGCACCTGAGCATGATGGAAGTCTATCGGGCGCTAGACTTAGAGAAGCAATTTCATGGGGCAAGATGCGCCCTGAAGCCCCAAATGTTTGTGTAGAAGGTGATGCTAGCGTATTACTACCATTACTAGGGTGTGACATTTTCAATCGATGAGGTGAAAAAAATGAAGAGAATAATGAAAGCAATCTTACTAACCTGTATTATGGCAACCTCAACTTTAGCTGGTTGTTTTGGCGATGAAGAAGAGGTTGAAGAGATTGTTGAAAGTGAGTTCTTTAACTTTGAAGTCGGCAATCGCACATGGTATCACTATCCGGGTGGAATTAATGCAATGAATAATACGTCTGCACTTGGAGGTCAAAACTCACCCTTCCAAACTTCAGGCACATACTATAGTATTGGAATGACTACTTTTGAGCCAACTATGGGAATTACTTCTACAGGTAACCTATACATCACCAGTTGGGGCAATGGACCGCAGGGGTCAACTGCAATTGTTCAATGTAGTAATATGGTTGAAATGGTTTCGATTACTGATTATACTTGCCAAGATGTCTATGGACCTGTATTACCGGTGGCCAACTCTAATGACCCATATGTTTACGTTGACCCATGGACTGATAGGTTGATGAAATTCGATATGCATGCATTACTTGGTATGACTGTGGAGTGGAGTGATAATGAAGGCGATTCTTGGTTTGGGCCTTCAGTTGCCACCTCTTATTCAGTCCAAGACCATCAAACTATTGCCTCTTCACCTTATGGAGGTATTCTTCATGAAACTCTTTGGGTATTCTGCATTAATGGAAACTACCCTGCACCATTATGTTCGCAAAGTCAAGATGGTGGTTTAACATGGGGCCCTGAATTACCTGGAGCCCCGGTTGATTGTCAAAGTGGAGGATTGTCTGCACACATCATTGGAGCAGAAAATGGTAATTTCTACCGAGGACAAATCGGTTGTGATGGAACTGGATACTCGATGTATAAAACCGATGATGGAGCAATAACTTGGAGTGAGCATGTACTTCCAACCGAAGAATCTGGAACTGCAGATACTTGGAATGCTGAAGAGGCTCAAGTTGACACAGATAGTGAAAGCAATGTTTACGCTATGTGGATGGGGTATGATAATCTACCATACTTCTCTTACTCTATTGATGATGCAAATACATGGTCTGATGCAGTCATGATCGCTCCTGACCACCTACAAGGAACTGGCTTCCCGGTAGTAATTGCAGGAGACCCAGGTAGAGTCGCATTCGGCTATATTGGAGAAGACGGAGATGGTTTGTGGGATGGATACATATCGGTTATGACCGATGCATTCAACGAAACTCCTCTTATTACCACAATCCAAGTAAATGCTGATTCAGACCCATTAGACAATGCTAGCCCGACATGCGGATATGAGAGGTGCGGAGGATTTGGCGACTTTATCGATATGCAAATCGATGCATATGGACGCCCTTGGCTTGCGTTATCCCACAATCCTTCTGGAGACATGGGAATATTTGCAACCACAATGACTGGGCCGACCCTGTTTGGAAATCTAACAGCATTGAGTGAAATTCCAGAGGGTGGACCTCAAACCCTATAGTCGGTTTAATTCATTTTTCCAATTAGAAAATGCATCAAAGCAGTACGTATTGGCGTCATTGAACGCCAACCATCACCATCTGCCAAAACCAAAGACTCGTGCAAGGATTCCAAGTTTGGTCGCTTGCTTTGCATCGATTGTTCAACCGGCACGAGTTCTATGTGTGGAGTGCTTGGAGAAGTCAAGTGCTCAGTCGTAAAGTCCCCAGATTGACCAGCTATTGTCCGCTTATACAACATCTGCAATTCATCGAAAACCTGACCTAACTTCCAACTACGACGACCTGCAAAGTTGACTTCTTTTGGGCTAGGGTGTTTACTAAGCATCAATCTAGAGATGGCGTCAGCAACATCCAGTTCTGCCACCCACCAACCAACATGGCCAGTGTTTTTGTAATCGCTACCACCTATCAGCGAGTCAATCATCTCATCCAAATATTGATTATTCCAAGGAGGAATTGAATCACTTGGAATCAGGTCATGAATAATAAAATGGCCATCAATTTCACTTGAATCAATCTCGATATGATTAATACTGGGAGTGACTAAAATCACTTCTGCACCATCAACGCCAATCCCAACATCCAGATCATCTGCACTAGATTTATAATTTTCAAAACCTAGAAGAAGTACTCTATGTCCTGGAGCGATTGGATGAGAATGAGAAGATAATATTTGAGATTTGGAGAATTCGAGTTCTGTGCTAAAGAATTGATTCAGCGAGCTATAGTGCTCTTCTTGGACAATGATGTTTACGCTATCTCGCAATAAACGCTGGATTATGCTACGGCCAAGTGAGCCTAAATGCCCTCTAAGATGAACACTGGGCATTTCCACCATGACCATGCTAGGAGTTCCTAAATGTAAATTAATACCATTATGCAGAGTGATTTCATATTTAATTTTTCAATTGGAAATTCAAATTTTCAATTAGAAAAATAGTTTTTGTATGTAGTTGCCCTTGTAGCAGATCGTGTTGCATGGTGAATAGAATTTTAGCGCGTTCGCAATTGAATTTCGTATGGAGTTAAGATTTCTGATGACGTCAAAATCATGTATTTTTTAACAGCCTTTAGTGTAAGTCATATTGAAAATAAAATTATACGACATTATAAAAATCGATTTTTTTATCGCTTTTTCAATTGGAGTGACAAAGATTATACGACATTTTCAATTGGATTTCAACTAATTTCTTCCAAAGAGTATAAGACCCTCCACAAGAGAGGACCATTTAACGGGAAGTACCCGATAACGAGATGGGAAAAATGAGAAACGAAAAATACGACATCCAGGAATTACTCCAAAGGGATGTATATGTGAATGATAAGAAAGTTGGAACAATCGTTGGTGAGCGTCATCACCCTAACGAAGCAAGAGTACGTTCAATGCGTATTCAAGTAGAGTCTGATGTTGCCGACGAATATATGAGAAAGCCTGCAGAACTAGCACCTTTGCCTAAAGAGTTAGTACATAGCATTAGAAATGATGGAACTGTTAAATTGTCAAAATCTATGCGTGAACTGCAAAGAAGATGGAGAAACACAGTACGTATAGATGAAAAACTGTACGCACCAGATGAAATGCTTGATCGTGCAGTATTAGACAATCAAGGTAGAGAAATAGGAGTCATAAGCGAACTCTTCAAGGTCAAAAGAACATACAAAGGCGTCATTGTACAAACACGCCTTGGAATCCAGAAAGACTTCGGAATAGAGGCAAATATTAGAATTCCAATTACTGCATTCTCTAGAACCAGAGAGAGATTAGACGAAGTTGTTCTATCAAGAACCTTTGAGAGAGTATTGCAATTACCCTCATACATTACAATCAATTCTTTGGAAGAAGAATGATTAGTAAATTCACCTAAGTATTAGATTGATTATTCCGTCACTCTTATGACGGGGAGGTTAGTCGGCGAGATTACCCTTGCGCGGGTAGCTTAGTCGGTTGGAGCACCCGGCTGATAACCGGGAGGTCGCAGGTTCAAGTCCTGCCTCGCGCACCAATTGCATCTTTAGCACACGCAAAGAACATGAATAACCTACTACGAGGGGTGTTTGAGGGGACGTGATGGTAGTACTATCTGGAAGCAACTCAAAACCCTTAGCCAAACAACTTGCTGAGGCCCTAAATTGGGAGCACCATTCTCTTGAAACAAGAAGATTTCCAGATACCGAAGGATATATTCGAATACCTAATGAAGTAATTGATGCTGTTCGAAAAGAAACCGTAGTATTAGTATCCAATACTTTTCCAGATTCTGGGATTGTTGAAACACTACTAATGTTAGAAGCAATTAATGATGTTAGAACTGGTAAGATGGAGAATCTAAAAAACATAGGCCCTCAAGAATTAGAAGATGTTGGCCCAGGAGTTTTACTAGCGATTCCCTATTTTGGATATTCAAGGCAAGATAAGCGATTTAATCCTGGTGAAGCAATTTCGGCAAAGGCGATTGGCAATCTTCTAGCGTCAAGATGTGATGGAATTGTTGTTTTTGATATTCACGAACCTAAAGTTCTCAGTGGATTATCTGTACCTGTTGCATTTACTTCTGCAATGCCAGAGTTAGCACAGCATCTACAACAAGAAGTGAAACCAGATTTCATTCTCTCTCCCGATAAGGGGGCTATTGAGCGAGCATCTGAAGTGGCAAAAGCAATTGATTGTCAGTTCTCATATCTCGAGAAGACTAGAATTGATGCCCATACCATCATACATAAGGCCAAAGATCTAGATGTCGATGGCAAAATTGTTGCAATTGTCGATGATATGATTGCAACTGGAGGTACAATATGTAGAGCAGCAGATGCGCTTCGAAGTCAAGGAGCTATTGAAGTTCATGCGGCTTGTTCACATGGATTATTCACTGGCGGAGCGATTGCTCGCCTAGTAAGATATGTGGATGGAGTTCACTCAACAAGTTCCCTTCCAAACCCTCGAGATGTTATCTCCGGCGGCCCTGCCTTGGCGCGTGGTGTATTTGAGTTAATGGAACGCCTCAAGTTAAATTCATAGGCTCTTAGTAGGGCATTTACGGCTTATATTTTGCCTGTAAAAGGCATTAATTTGCCATATTTCAAGAGTCTAATTCTTCCGTCGCGTTTATATTCTTGAGGTTCTGCGCATGGTTGCCTTTAACAAGAGGATGGAGCGAATTCCAATGACTGTACACGTGCGTTTTGAAACCCCAACTGAAGTATCTGATAAAATATATGAAATGATTCAATCCAATTCAAATGGAAGAATCAAGAAAGGAAGTAACGAAGTTACTAAGGCTGCTGAACGAGGTACTGCTCAGTTCATCGTCCTAGCAGAAGATGTTAACCCTCCTGAACTACTTGCTCACATTCCTTTGATTTGTGAAGAAAAAGGAATTGCATATGGATATGTCCCTTCCCAAGAATTCTTGGCTTCTGAAGCCGGCCTTCCAAAAGGTGTGAAAACTGCATCTATCGCTGTTATGGAAATTAACAAAGGTGCACAAGATAAATTCAATGAAGTTGTTGAAATCATCAACGGATTGAAGGCTTGAAACAAGATTGGAGTTGAAATAATATGAGCGAAGATCTTGGTGGATGGCCAGCAGAAGTGGTCGAAATTGTCGGAAGAACCGGTATGACCGGTGAAGCAACTCAGGTTAAGGTCCGTGTTAATGACGCACCTAACCCTAGAGACGTCGGCCGAATTATCTCTCGAAATGTCTTGGGACCAATCCGTGTTGGAGACATTTTAATGCTGAAGGACACTGGTCGTGAAGCACGAAAACTAAATGCTAGGTGATGAAAATGCCAGAACGAAGAATTTGTAGTTTCTCAGGAGAAGAGATTGAGCCAGGAACTGGTATGATGTTTGTCCGTCGAGATGGAAGCATTATGTGGTTTAAGAACTCTAAAGCAAGAAAAAACATGGTCAAACTACGTAGAAATTCTCGTAAAGTAAAGTGGACCCGCCATTTTGTAAAAGGCAGAATACAGTAACTAACTGTACCTTATACTTCCGTATGCCTCATAAAGGGGTTGTTTTTGGGAAGGATTGGTGAACGATATGGAAACAACATATGTAATGATAAAACCTGATGGCGTACAACGTGGATTAATTGGAGAAATTATTGGACGATTTGAACAAAAAGGTTTGAAACTTGTCGGTTTGAAATCAATAGTACCTAGTGAAGAAACCGCACGCTCACATTATGCGGTTCACTCAGAAAGGCCTTTTTTCCCTGGATTAATCAAATTCGTGACCTCTGGACCTGTGGTTTGTATGGCTTGGGCTGGAAGAGATGCAATCAACGTAGCTAGAAACTTGATTGGCCCCACCAATGGAAGAGAAGCAGCTCCTGGTACAATTCGAGGAGATTATGGAATGGATATTGGATACAATATGATTCATGGTTCTGATGCTCCTGAAACCGCTGAGTTTGAACTCGGACTTTGGTTCCCAGAAGGAGTAATGGACTGGGACCAAACTATCTCAAGATGGTTTTATGAGTGATTGCCACAGACCTTACTCCCACAGTGGAGGACTAGATGATGGCAGAAGAGATAGAAGAAGAAGTGGTTCGCGGTGAAAACCGTCAACCCATTGTTTCCGTCTTAGGTCATGTTGACCATGGTAAAACAAGTGTGCTTGACTTAGTCAGGTCAATTGGTTCAGAACGACAAGCAAGCGTCATGGACCGGGAAGCCGGCGGAATTACTCAACACATCGGAGCAACCGAAGTTCCTGCGGATGTCCTCAATGACACTTGTGCAGCAATGCTTGGTGGAAAGAATTTCAAATCCCCAGGACTGTTGTTTATCGACACCCCTGGACACCACTCCTTTGTCAGTCTAAGAAACCGTGGTGGCTCGGTTGCAGATATTGCAATACTTGTGATTGACATTATGGAAGGCTTACAACCTCAAACAATTGAAAGTTTGAATACGTTGAAAGAAACCAAGACGCCTTTTGTTATTGCTGCAAATAAAGTTGACAGGATCCATGGCTGGATTTGCGAGCGAGGCCGCTCTTTTATGCAATCACTAAAAGACCAAAGAGAAGATGTTATCTCGCTATTTGATGATAGATATTGGAAGATTCTCGGTCAATTTTCTGAACATGGTTTTAACATTGAAAGATATGATAAAATTCGTGATTTCACACAAAATGTTGCCGTAGTTCCTATGAGTGCTAAAGAAGGTGAAGGATTACAAGACTTACTTGCAGTAAGTGTTGGTTTGGCTGAAAGGTTCCTCGAAGATAGGCTAACTGATACTATTGGCCCCGCAGAAGGTACGGTTCTAGAAATGCGTGATGAAACTGGAATGGGTAAAACAATTGATGTAATTCTTTACAGAGGTTCATTAAAAGTTGGTGATAAAATTATGCTTGCATCCAATGATGGACCATTTTCAACTCATATCAAAGGTCTAAAAAGGCCAAAGGGCATGTCTGAAATGAGAGATGCGGGGAAAAGATGGGCCAATTTTTCAGATGTACAAGCAGCCTGTGGAGTAAAGATTGTTGCGCCACAACTTGAACAAGCAATTGCTGGAACTACTCTTTATCTAGCCAATACACAAGAACAGATTGAAAGTTCAAAGCAAGCCATTCAAGAAGAATGGCGAACTATTTACGACAAAATGCCAATTATGTGTTCTGTTTGTGAGAAGGTTTCACCACGTATCGAATTTGTAGAAAATTGTCAAAAGGGCACGTGCAAGGGGGCTGTTGAAGAAAAGAACGGCGTTGTAATCAAAGCTGATACGGTCGGAGGGCTTGAAGCATTAGCATTTGAATTATTCAAACTCAAAATCCCAGTCCGCCAAGCAAGTGTTGGACCGGTAAACAAGAAAGATATTCTAATGGCTAAATCTATCCAAGACCCACTTAACAGAGCAATTTTGGGATTTTCCACTAAAGCAAATAACGAAGTTGCTGATGAATTAAAAGATGATGATTCGGAAATAAAGTTCTTCAGTGGTTCCATCATTTATCATATTCTGGATAGTTTCGAAGAGTGGCGAGAGAAAACAAAAGCCGAAATTGAAGCCGAGCAACGTGAATCATTAGTTTATCCTGGGCGATTATTATATCTCAAAGATCACACATTTAGAGCGAAAGGACCTGCTATTGTTGGGATGAGAGTCGTGGGTGGTCGGGTACACATCGGTCAAAGATTGATGAAATTAGACGGGACTTCAGTAGGGCAAATCAAGAGTCTAAGAACTCGTGATTCCGAAGATGTAAAAGAAGCAAATCAAGGCGATGAAGTGGCTGTCGCCATTCAAGGACCAACTGTTGGAAGGCATATTGAGGAGTTGGATGAGTTCTATGTTGATGTTCCTGAAAAGCACGCTAAGAGATTAAAGAAAATCGAACTTACTCCTGTTGAACAAGAAATATTAGATGAATTGATTAGACTTCATCGTAAAGATAATCATTTCTGGGGCCGATGAGGTTTTTTCGCCTTCTGGGCGATGCATGATGACATATTACGACCTCACATTGATATATGGAAAGACGCCGATAGTAAATTGTCAAGGGGGATTATTAGTATGGAAGCAGGATTATCGGCAAATGCTGGAATGGGTCAAACCGCTGGAACTCAAGATTTAATCGGAACAGTTTCAGCCATCTCGGCAAGTTTGATGAATGAAGTTAGCAAGGTTATTATTGGGAAGAACGAAAACCTTCGTAGAGTTACTGTTGGTATTCTATCAAATGGAAATATGCTACTGGAAGATTTTCCTGGACTTGCTAAAACATTGTTAGCAAATACTTTTGCTCGTGCGCTTGGATGTAAATTCAAGCGTGTTCAATTTACGCCTGATTTACTCCCTTCTGATATCATGGGCACATACATGTATGACCAAAAGTCTGGGGATTTCAAACTACGTGCTGGACCTTTGTTCTCTAACATTCTACTCGCTGACGAAATTAACCGTGCACCTCCAAAAACACAAGCGGCTCTACTTGAAGCAATGGAAGAAAAGCAAGTTACTATCGAGGGAATCACTCACAAATTGCCTGCACCTTTCGTTGTTTTGGCAACTCAAAATCCAATCGAACAAGAAGGAACATATCCTCTACCTGAAGCACAAATGGACCGTTTCTTAATGAAGATGAGTATGGGTTATCCTGACCGCTCAGAGGAAAAAGCAATTCTCGCTAGAAGGAAACTACGTGGAAAAGACCAACACGATGTCGAGCAAGTTACATCGCCAAAGAAAGTTGTTGCAATGCAAAAAGCACTGGAAACCGTTCACGTTGACCCAGCGATTTTGTCTTATATTGTCGAAGTTGTTCAAAGAACTCGTGAAGATCACCGTGTAATAAACGGAGCATCTCCTCGTGCATCTCAATCACTGTTCAAAACAGGGCGTGCGGCTGCTGCTATTGCTGGACGAAATTATGTCATACCTGATGACATCAAAGGTATTGCTCTTCAAATCATCAGCCACCGTATCAACATGAAACCTGAAGCGAAGATTCGTGGTATTACAGGCATGCATATTGTTAGAAAGATTCTATCCGAAGTGCCTGTTCCAGTCATACAACCTGCTTGAAATCAATCATTCAATGCTTGCATTGAAAGAGGAGAAACTTTCTCATCACTATTGTCCGAGAGTGTCTTAGCATGAATCCTTACAAAATGGTTATCGCAGTAGCCAATCAAAAAGGTGGCTGTGCCAAAACTACCACTGCTGTTAATCTAGCAGCTGCCTTAGCAAAGGGTTCTCGCAAACAAGGACTTCCCCCTGCGAAAGTTCTCCTTATCGACCTAGACCCTCAAGGAAATTGTGCTACCTCATTTGGTGTAGAAAAGAAGAAAGTTAAGAAAACAGCATATGACCTATTGGCTAATGAATCAGGAGAAGATTTGCCTCTAATGGAGGAATATCTAATCAATCCTAAACAGTTGACAACCAGTATGCAAGAAGCATGGAGCATGAGAAATGGTGGCAAGAAGGCTCCCGAAAATCTTTCAGTTGGAAATTTATGGTTACTTCCTAGTGACATACATCTTTCCGGTGCTGAAATAGAATTGAGCCATAAAATTGGAAGAGAAACAAGACTACGTGAAGCACTCGCTCCAATTATCGATAATTTCGACCACATCATCATTGACACTCCTCCTTCGCTGGGATTGCTATCAATCAATGCTATGTGTGCGGCAAATTGGGTAATGGTTCCAGTTCAAGCTGAGTATTATGCTCTTGAAGGTTTCAGCATGCTGATGAATTCAATTAAGATGATTCAAAGAAGAATTAATCGTAATTTGAAAATATTCGGCATTGCAATGACTATGGTTGATGCTCGCTCTAAACTAAGCAGACATGTTTGTGATCAAGTGAACACAAAAATGCCTAAGAAATTATTCAAAACAACTATTCGAAGATTGGTCAAAGTTGCTGAAGCACCGTGGAGCGGAGCTCCAACTGTTCTTCTAAACAAACCAACAAATTCTGGCGCCGGTGCCGGCTCCTTAGAATATTGGACTTTAGCAAAAGAATTCCATCATCGTGTTCTGGCAATGAGAAGAGAATTTGGAGTTAATGAGCAACCTCGACTTTTGATAGATAGAAATAATCGTATGTAATTTGAGGTTTGAAAAAACCCCTTGAAAATGCACGATTTATGTTCAACTCTTCGCGCAGGTTAAGTATGCGCTCAAATAGTCGGCATTTAGGGATAGTAATGACTGCTGAAGGAATGACATCGATAAGTGTTAGTTATGAGGTAAGAAGGCAATTGAATACTCTAAGGACACTGAGTGGATACAAGAGTGTAAATGAATTTCTAAATGATTTAGTTCGTGCCCACAAAATAACAAAAATGAGCGGTGAAATAGATACTCTAAGAGAGAGAATGAAAGCAGTTGCTGATGTAGAAGTAGAACACCTAGTAGACCGACTCAATCTTTCACCATTCCAGGTGTGATAATATGATGGAATGGCGACCTAAGGGCTACTTATTCGGTACCAAAAATTTGGTACGTGCTTTGTTCGATGAGAATACGGATGAGGGAAAATTACTATTATCTGCCGCTGCGGGAAATATTGAAATTTTCTCAAAATCACAATCTTGGAACGGAGTATTATGGCTAATCATGAATACTCTAAGGGAAGATGGAAAACCAATCTATACTGGTAAGGAACTTGGAGAATTAAAAAATTCACTGCCTATTGTTTGGCGATGATTAATCACCACTATTCTTGGCAAGCCATTCATGACCATACCATTCCCATTGGTCCATAGTCCAACCCTCTGGCAACCCTTCTGCAGGAACTGGCGGGGCATTACTCGGTTTTTCTTCTGATTTGATTTCTTCTTTTTCTTCAAACATTGCTGAAACGTCTTCTGTTGATGGTTCACTAGTTGTGACATCTATGCCAGCAATATCTTCTAAACTATCATCTTGTTCGTATATATCTTTAGAAGAATCTTCCATTTTGGGCTCTCCTTCCTCTTCGATAGAATCACTTTCAGTGAAATTCATTTCCTCAACTTCATCATCCCAAGAGTCGTCAGATTCGATGCCACCAGTTGCTGAAAGACCTGCAGAATCTTCCAATGCCTCGTCATTAGCACTGGCTTCTTCTGGCTCAAATGGCACACCATACATCTTTATCATTGCAGTTATTTTTCGCTTCTTGGCAATAAAACTGACCACAACAACTAGTGCTGCAATCGCTACAAAGGCAAGACCGCCAATAGCAGCAACTTGTTTTATTGTTTCACCAAGGCTATCCTCACTATCATCATCTAAGTTCCCAGCCTCGGAATTGACAACCCATGATGAATAAGATAAGTCGCCCTCGCCTTCAACCCTATCTCTTGAAAGATAATCTTGGTAATCTGAGTCCCTCCAGCCATTACATTTATCTGAAAAATCATCAATTGCTAATATACAATATTCCTGTTCGGTGGATACTAGGGGTTTTGAATCATCGTAATCACTGTTTGAGCCGACACCATCACCGTCACCATCAAACCATTCCAATACATCATTAGGGAAAGCGTCTGATGTATCAGTCCAACCATCGCCATCAGAATCTAAACATCCGTACCAAGGTGCCTCAGAATTTAATTGCCATGTTTTTGTTGAATTTCCTACGATAAGAGGGCATGAGTCTGGATTTACGCCGGTATTATTCTCACCATATCCATCGCCATCACGATCGACCCATTGTGAAATTTCGTTAGGTAAAGCATCTGCGCCATCAGAAATAGTCCAATCATCTGTAGGGTCTGAGTATTTATCGAAATCCGAATCAAGACATCCAAAGCGGTCTTGTGTAGAAAATCCATTTAGTTCAGGACATCCATCTGGTTGGAATCCTTCAGAGTTATCACCATAGCCATCACCATCAGAATCATTCCATTGTGTCGGGTCATTTGGGAAAAAATCGCCACCTAAAGCATCAGCATTATTGCCATAACCATCCCCATCACTATCCAACCACTGTTCTGGGTTTTGGGGGAAAGCGTCGCTAGAATTGCCTAATGGATTATCACCGTAACCATCTCCATCCGAATCCAAGTTTTGGGTTGAGTCATAGGGGAAAGCATCGCCATTAAATCCTGACAAGTTATCTCCATATCCATCTCCATCTGAATCAGAATCTTGTGTTGACTCAGTCGGAAATACATCAACTGAATCGGGAGTGCCATCAAAATCTGAATCTATATCAAAATAATTTATTTCAGTTAAAAAATTGTCTGAACCAAAAACTGAAATTTGACCACCGAATTCACGATATGCTCCAGTAACTGTTTTAGAAATGGAGAAACTATCTTGAACAATAAAAGGAGATGAACCGACAATGAAGACGGTTCCTTCTTCGGTACCTACAAAATATGATGTTGAATTATAGTGTGACATGTGTGATATTTTCTCCCCCACTCCCAGATTTAGTGAAGTTGATGACCAAGTAGTAGTATTATATCTATACAAGTTACCATTGGAAGAACCTGTAAAAAAGTTCTGATTGTCATCTTCAAAGGAGTGTGTCAAATAGACATTTGATTCCGATAATTTGCGAATGAAGTTTCCATCTTGCCCGTAAACATGAGTTTTAGAATCCATCGATGAGAATGTAATTTCATCACTTGAGAGTACTTCAAAAGATAAAAATCCTGAACCAATGGAACTTGTTTCAAATCCTGTTGGCCCAAATTGGTTATATTCAACCGCCCTACGGCTACTTCCACCAGTCCCGTCATAGTAAGCCAACCACACATTGCCCTCAGAATCCCAATCTAAATCGTCTGGAGCATATGTCAAATTAATTTGATAAACTATAGATTGCGTAGACATACTAAATACCAAAAAACCAGTCTCAAAGGAGACCGCAAGCAATTGCTGAGCAGAATCTAATTTACTATTGACTATGACCTTATTGAGATTTGTTGCCCACAACGGACTAAGTTCTCCTGAAGATAATGTTTGTTTACTGATTTCACCGTTGTTTTTTACGGTTAAAATGCTATTATCGGATAGTTTTTCAGAATAAACAATTAGATCTGAGCTATCAGTAACACCCGAAAAAACAACATTGTTTTGGGCACTAACTGTAGTAGAAATTGGAAGTAACATCAAGACAATTATTAGAAATACACTTCGCTTCATGTATCTGCGATGTGGCGTTATTTTATCAATAACTCGCTAATATTGCTTCGAATCATTCTTCATTTCCTTCAGAATCATCCTCTTTTTTGCCAAATGAAGTCGGTGGAGGAGAACCTCGAGTCTTCTTAACCGGCTCAAGCATGTGCTTAATTGGAGTCAATCTTGCAACATTACTTGTTGATTGCACTTGCGGAGTTAGTGTGGTAGTAATTGGAGTAAGAGTTGTAGTTATGTCTTCCTGCTCAACCTCTGACTTTGCCTCGGGTTCTTGTGGCTGAAGAGTAGATACTACTGGCTTTAGTTCGGCTGTGCCCATCCTTTGAACAGGTTTTGGCAACTCAATGGTTTGAATTGGCGTTGGAGTGATAAGTGGTGATTTAACAGGTCTTACCAATGAAGCACCAGGTGCTAGAGGTTTAGAACTGGTTTCTGGTGTTCTCATTCCGGCTAGACCCATTCTAGGTTGTTGGGGTTGTTCATTGGAAAGGACGCCTCTCATCGGTCTGCCACCACTTGAACCTAGGAGCGATGGTCTTGCACCTAGTAAGGATGGGTCAGGCATAGCTGTGTTTTGTGGCCGGTCTTGACCTGAAATTGATTGCATCCACATTTGTCGCTTTTCTGCCCGTGAGTCTGTATTTTGTAAATCTCTAAATTCCTTCTCACGAGTTTTGAATTCAGACTCAGTATTCTCTATATCTCCTTGAACCTGTCTTTCAACAGCATCTCGCATCTTAATTTCTGCATTTTCCTTGAAATTGTCCATTTGCTGAGTTAAGTTCTGTAATCTATCTCTTATTTCAGCACGCTTCAAGCCCAGTTGTGCTTCAATTTCCGATCTAATTAGAGCCTCACGCTTTCTAACTTCGATTAATGCCTTGTTACGCATAATCTCTTCACGCTTGTCAAGTTGACGCTCAAGTTGAGAAGCGACCTCGTCTTCCTTGCGACTCTTGAATTGCTCAAGGCGGTCTTCCATATCAACTTCTAATTCTAAAGCAGTTTCTTCCTTCAATAGTTCTAGATGGGTATCAAATGTCAGCCTTTCATTTCTTAAGCCTGCATCAATTTCGGACATGATTGCCTTACGTGCAGCAGTTTCACGAGATTGGAACTCAAGTTCGAGTCTCTCGGACCAATCTGTCTTCTTGGACTCATATTGTTGCTCGAGTAGGTCTCTTAGTTCGTTTTCACGGTCATAACGGAATCTTGCCAATCGATTTTGAATTTCTGCTTCTCTAGCATTACGATAACTAGTGAACTCGGATTCCATTCTTTGTTCTAATTCATTATCAATTTCCTGCTTTAATGAACGCGAGATATCGTCTACAGCCTTGGAGAAGGTAATATCATACTTCTCTCTTAGGCGTACCTTTCTATCCGATAATTTCTCGAGGTGCCTAGTTTCAAGTTGCTTTTCTAATTCAACTCTAAGTTCATCTCTTCGACGAGCGATTGCAAGTTCTACATCTTCTCGCATTTCTTCTTCGAGGTCTGTAGTTTCATTGCGGAGTCTTTGCTCTAATTCTGATTGAATTTGTTGAGCTATGTCTTCTTCTAAACGGAGACTACGACGATCATATTCTGCTTTTAGCCTAGCTTCTCTTTGCTTTAATCTGGCTCTGAGTTGCTGTTCTAGACGTGTTCTAATTCCACGACGCAATTGCTCTTCACGCTCAGCTAGTCTGGTTGAATGGCTTTCTTCTAAGCGATTTAGTTCACTGCCTTCCATTTCTTTGAATCTAGATTCCATTTCCTGGGAAAGAGTTGCTTCCATCTCTCGGATTCTGTGTTGAAGTTCTTGATTATAATCCAGTGCAATACGTTCTTTTTGAACTTCTACTCTCTGCCTATGCTCATCTTGAAGTTCAGCCTCAATATCTTGCTTTAGTCTTTCTTTATGTTCTTCTAAACGCAAGTCTTGTTCAATTTCATATTGTTCTTGGAGTACTTCGACTTGTCTAGACAATCTCAATTCATACTCTGACCGTAGACGTCCTTCTTCTTGGGCTAATGCTTCTCGCTCTAAGTCAGCAAGTTCATTTTCCATAGTTTCTCGCATTTCTTTTTCTAATGCATCAAGAGTTAATTCATGTTGTACTGCTAAATCTGTGGCTAAGGTTTCTTGCATAGCAATTACTCTTTCAGCAATAGCCTGTTGCCTTAGTCTTCTTTCTCTACGAATATCAGCACGTAGCCTCTCTTCTTGACGGAATCGTGCACTGGTTAATTGTACTTGGTCTAATGATTGACCAGAGGAATTTGTGAATTGTGAACGCAGTGCAGAAAGTGACAACTTATCGGCATTGAGTCTCTTGCTACGAGCGACATCTAGTGCCTCTTCCATCTTGCTATCGCTAGTACCCATAGAACCCATCCAGTATCGTATGGACTTTTTATCATACATAAGGAGCGCGATAAATTAGAGAGTTAAGAAGCCGTTTTCAAGGCCAAATTATAGAGTTCCAGACGAAGAAAAATGGAGCAGAAAATCTAGAACTTGACACTAAATTTAGTTTCACAAGCAGGACAGTCGATATTCCTTTTACCTGGTTTTCTCTTCATTCTCAATCGTCTTTCACAACCGGGGCAGGTGACTTCGATCCTTGGAACATTTGGATGAACGGTAAATGTATCATCACAAGAACCACATTGAAGGTTTGCTGGTCTACTATCTACGCCAACGACCAAAACTTTCTCGCATCCCGGGCAACTAATTTTCTCGTCTTTCCATTTTCTTCTTGTAACTGGGTGTTCAACATTCACTTTTGAATTGCACATCAAACACTTCAACTCCCCCAAATCCGGAGGTAATAATTCTTCACATTTGGGGCATGAAAGGGGAGGAGGGGCTATTCGGGATTCGATTCTAATTTCTTCATCTTCCTCCATAATATCACCTATCCTCTTCAATCAATGCAATTGTGCCGGGTACAAAATTCCAAGGAATATCAACTTCAATCCCTAAATCGTCGGCAAGTTGTTCGAATAATAATTTTGCTCCAACTTTATCCCTTGAACCTTCTAATGAAATAATGTGAACACCATTGTCAGATTCTAATAATGCGCCTATTTTGCCAGGTTCTGGGCCAGTTCTAACTGAACTTCTAATTGGTTTTACAGCGGTGATAATCCCTGGCAGGTCTACTCTACTTGCCGCCCTCCACCATCGTGCCCTACCAGCATCTCTATGGTTCTCCACTAGTCCTAAAGATGCTAATTTTTTCAAATGGTGATATAAATTATATCTGTCGACACTAACTGAACTTTGGAGTTGAACTGTACTCATTTCATCTGTTTCACATAGGGTGGAGTAAAGATTTCTGCGCGTAGGATGAGCAAGAGCGGCAGTGATTGGGTCTGCTTGAACTCTAGCCATCTTCCCACCTAAACCGAAGAGGCCGCCCTACGGTTTAAGATGTCGCGTGTAAATCTATTTCGGGAGGTTTTTCAGTTGAAGGTCGAGCAAAGTAATGCTGCTTAAATTGAATGAACACTGCGACTGTATCGCTCCACAATGACTTGATAATTGAAATCAACATCGAGAACATACCATCTTTTCCAGCCAATCTTGCGCCGTTTAAGATCACAAGTAGTACAGAGGCTTCATGGATTAAAACTCCAACCCATAACTCATCATACCACTCATTTACAACAGCGATAACTAATGTAAAGGTGATAATTATGGAAAGTGCAATATTTCCAATTAATGCATTATTCATTTTTCTAGACAAATCATGAAGCTCTAATAGCATCTTAGGTTCGTCACCTGGGAACATAATATCGGCTGCTTCCATATTTACTGATTCACCAGTTCCAACAGCAATTCCAACATCTGCTACTGCAAGTGCCGCTGAATCATTAAACCCATCACCAACCATCATAGTAACATGTGTTTGAGACCTCTTTTCAACCCATTCTACCTTCTGTTCAGGGGATAATTCGCCATGAGCAGATTGATCTGGAAGGCCGATTTGTGCAGCAAAGTTACTGACCGATGATTGCTGGTCGCCAGAGAGTATTTCTATGGAAACTGAACGCTTAGTGAAACCATGAATCAGTTCTTTACTACCACTACGAGTATCATCATGTATGAAAGTAAATAATGCCAAAGCGGTATCTTCCTTGGCAAGTAAACTCATACCATATCCTTGCTTCTTTGCTTTACTGATTGCTCCGGAGATTTCTTTACCGATTTTTATCTTATATTTCTTGACCATATCGGCTCGGATGAAATAAACTTCCTTGCCAGAAACTAAACCCTTTACTCCAGCCTCTACATCTGTTATGCCTGCAACTTGAGTTGGAGCGATGCCTTGGCCTTCCAAGTATTCTAGTATAGCGAGAGCATATGGATGTGAAGATCTCTTTTCAAGACCGCCTGCAAGTCCTAAAGTGGCTTTTTTCTGCCTACCTTTAGCGATGGTGATTTCCCCGATAGTTGGTTTACCGGAAGTCAATGTTCCAGTTTTATCAAGCAATACGTGATTGACTTTAGAAAGCCTCTCTAAAACGTCTCCTCCTCTAACGATAGCACCCATTCTTGATGCCCGGGATAAAGAAGCAGCATGCGGCATTGCAGCTGCTAGTAATAATGCACAAGGACAGGCAACAACCCACAGCAGGAGTATAATTTTCCAGTCGCTAGTTGGGAACATGAAGTACCAAACTACTAGAGCGCCAAATAGAACAATTGGGACCCATATAGCAGTGAATTTTTCGAGAAGGTTTTGTATTTCTGGTTTTTGTTCTTTGAAACTGTGAACTGCCTCAATGAGCCCTGAAAGTCTTGTGTCATCACCTACTGCGGTTACCTCAACCAAGACCGGCCCTCTTGCAAGTATTAATCCAGCCTGAATTTCGTCACCTAATTCAACTTCAACAGGGGCTGATTCACCGGTTAAAGGTGCTTTGTCTAATGCGCCATAACCATCGATAATTTTTCCATCGGCTGGAATTAGTTCACCACTTCTAATCTCGATAATGTCTCCAATTTCCAATAGGTCAAGTGAAATAATTTCGTGTTCATCAGAAACTTCGCAGTGTTGATTGTAGAGAAGGGATTCTGAACTAGATATTGTAGATGGAGCCATTTGCAATGTGAAAGCCTTAGGTTTGATGGCTTCCTTGATTTTCTTAGTTTTGGAAAGCATTCTTCTAGCAGTTCTTGGGATTCTATCTAAGCCGCCTTGCATTGCGTCTCTGGCATTTTCAAGGGCACTACTCTCAAGATGAGATGCAACTGCAACTAATATTACAACCATCAATGCTTCTTCCCACATTCCAAGAACCGACGCTCCAATTACAGCAATACTGGTTAGAACTTGGAACCCCATCTGTCTTGACATTAGGCTTGCAATGGCTTCATGAAACATTTGTAAGCCACCAATTAAAACTCCAATTGAACCAATTAATCCAATCAATAATGGCGACATACTAACTAATTCTCCAATCAAAACTAGAATTAACAAGGGCACTGCAAGGGCACCACCAAATAGTCTCCATTGGTCAGGTCGTAAACGAGTACTAAAAACCTCAGCAAATATCGGTTTAGTTCCAATTATCCGTTCCAATGAATTATCTCTAAGTTCCAACATTTTCTTATTTGGTGCAGGGAGTAATTGCACAAGAATCTCGTTATCTCTGTTAACTTCTACATCGAGAACTCCTGGTTGTCTAAGTAGTAATTTTTTCACTTCTTTTAATTCGATTTTATTTCTCTTAGCAACGACTCTTGCATTGATTCCAGATAATAAATAAAACGAAACATCAGGAGGGTGGCCTAGTGATTTTAGAACCGAACTTACTTGTGAAAGTAGTCCATGTTCTAAGTCAACCTTCAAACTAACTTCACCAGTGGTTGCTGAAACCTTTACTTCAGTTGTCTGCATTAGGTGGTCTAAGGCGTTGAATGCTTTACTGGCACAATCGGGACAGTCCATTCCAATAAGTGGCCATTCTACATCGAAAATTCCATTTGGTTGCTCGACAACTAAGTCATCTAAAATTTCTGCATCTAAAATTTGTTTTTCTAACTCTTCATCGACAACTTTAGTCTTGTTTTTGACTAGTTTTGGAATCTTTATTTTCGATTTCTCGGCTTTTGGAGTCTGTTTTTCATCCTCAAGAGAAAGGAAGAACTCTTCTTCGTCCTTCCCCGCCATGATACTTCGAAAATATAGTTCCTCATCAATACTCGCATGATTGAATGATAAATTACTGCCAAAAACGATGCGAATATTCATCACTGTAATTCATTTCGACAGGTTATGAAGTGGCTACCTGACAACTGGAGACCAAAAGTGGTTGCAGTTGATATTGATGGTACACTTACTGATGATAAAAAGCGAATCAACCCGAGCGTTATCGAAGCATTATCTCGACTTGAAGAAAATGGCATCCCAGTTATTTTAGCCACTGGCAATGTTAGAGCGATCACATATGGACTGTGGCGATTTTTGAACTTAAGTGGCCCTATATGCTGTGAAAATGGGGGTGTTTTATGGCATCCTGATTGGGGAGAAACAAAATACCGGGCTGATGGAAGTGAGGCGAAAAAAGCAGCGCAGTGGTTAGCAACACAAATTAATGGTTTGAATTGGCAAGGGATTGAAACCAATCAATGGCGAGAGAGTGAATGGTGCCTTTCACCAAATGAAGATTTAGAAAAAATTGAAAAATTAATCGCTTCAAGTGAATGGTCTCACCTCTCTATAGTGAAGACAGGTTTTGCAATCCATCTAATGGAACCTCAATTATCCAAAGGTTCTGGTCTTCAAATTATTCTCAAACGTATGGGTTTAACCACAGAAGATTTGCTATGTGTTGGAGATGCTCCTAATGATTTATCGATGTTTGAAATTGCACATTGGTCGATTGCTGTTGGAGGGGCTTTTGCATATGTGGCTGAGGCTGCTGATGTTGCATCTCCA
>Ga0208639_1000322_pt1 | contig 38075 bp, 37 predicted proteins | sample ETNtaG_33_FD_185772 | JGI IMG/M metagenome (GOLD analysis project Ga0208639, IMG submission 185772) | Marine microbial and viral communities from oxygen minimum zone, Eastern Pacific Ocean - ETNP201310SV76 (SPAdes) (version 2) | ecosystem: Environmental > Aquatic > Marine > Oceanic ...
ATAGTATCTTTTCAATACTTTAACGCATCACCCTACTAGGAGGATGTTGGGCCATATTGCAGGGAGAACACCATGCGATATTTCAATGATTTTCTTATCCCTCAAAATCATCCGCTGTTTGTCCAGCTTATGTTAGTTGTGTACCTAGGAATCATGTTCACCTTCAATTCAACTCTGACAAGTAAAAGAGTTGATATTCACATACTAAGTTTGGATTAAGACTACATACCCAATCTCCACCTGACCGTCATGGAAAATGACAGAGGGGATATTGAAATTGTAAAAACTAGAATTTACAGACCGTTTCGCAGGTATAGTTGGTTTCGGGTAGGCGATATGATCGAAATTATTAATGGGGAAAGGACTTCTGTTCTTGTACTACACAGCCTGAGATATCATGAAACTCCGTGGATCAAGTATCGGCGTGGCAACGATATTTTTAGAGTTGCAAAATAGATATGAAAAAATCATTTATGGTCAACCCAATTATCTGGACAATCAATTATCAAGATAATTGATAAAATATATTAGGCTCGAATGCAATAATTATGTATAATTTCAATGAGTTGCGGTAGTTACAGGGACAGATGTCACACTTATTCCATAACCCGGATGATTCACCTCACTCGTTATCAGATCGGCGAAACGGAAGTTCAACTTAAATAGAATACCCTCATTTTCCCAGCCAGTTGTCCAGACCAAATGGAAAACAATCAAAAAGTAGGCAAGGCGGCAAGTGCAGTGGGCGGCATGACCATGGTCTCCCGTCTGCTCGGTTTCATCAGAGACCTTGTCATCGCTATGCAATTTGGAGCGACAGCCGCAGCAGACGCCTTTTTTGTAGCTTTCAGAATTCCTAATATTCAACGGAAGATTCTTGGCGAAGGAGCCGTTAGCGCCGCTTTTATTCCAGTATTTTCCGAAATCCGCAGTCAAAAGGGCGGGCAGGAAGCGTGGAAGATGACCGCCAACCTGTTCAACATTCTTTTGACTTTACTCGTCACCTCTTCAATGGCGCTGGCCCTTCTGGCTCCATTTGTGATCATGGTGTTTGCCCCCGGATTTATAGATACGCCTGACAAGTTTGACCTGACTGTTCTCCTTACCCGATGGATGGCCCCTTACCTCTTATTCATCGGACTTGCCGTTTTTTGCATGGGTATATTAAATGCATATAATATTTTCGCCCTTCCTGCGTTGACTCCTGCACTTCTTAATATTTGCATGATTAGCGGAGCGCTCTTCATATCCCCGCAACTGGACGAACCTGTTCTGGGACTGGCTTTTGGTGTGTTGGCTGGGGGAGTTCTTCAATTTGTTGTTCAATTCCCAAATGTGATTCGATGCGGATTCAAATTCATCCCCTCTATTGAGTGGAAAAACGCCGAGGTCATCAGAATTGGGAAATTGATGATCCCTGTCATTTTTGGACTGGCCGTGTATGAGATTAATATGCTGGTTGACACCCTCCTTGCTTCTTTGCTTCCTGAAGGATCAATCTCCTATTTGTATTATGGAAATCGGCTGGTACAGTTACCGTTAGGTGTATTTGGAGTTGCCCTGGGAGTGGCTATCCTGCCAATGTTATCTAGCCAGGCGGCCAATAAAGAATTATCCGAAATGATCAAAACCATCGCCTTCGGAATAAGGTTGATCCTTTTTATCACCATTCCGGCAACGGTGGGTCTGATACTCCTGCGCTTCCCTATCGTCAATACCCTTTGGGAAAGAGGAGAGTTTGATCGGCTGACAACAGAGGGAACCGCAACCGCCCTGCTCTATTACTCTATAGGCTTATGTGCTTTTTGTGGAATCAAGGTAATTGCACCGGCATTTTATTCCCTGCAAGACACCAAAACTCCTGCCAAGGTAGGGGTTTATTCAATGATGGTCAATATTATCTTGAACCTGATTCTCATGGGACCTTTAAAGCATGGGGGGCTTGCATTGGCTACCTCAATCGCCGCTTTGTTTAATGTGGTGCTATTGATTCACTTTTTGCGGAAACGACTCGGACTGATGGGGGGACGAAAAATACTATCATCTATGATCAAACTGTTTATTGCCTCAGCAATCATGGGTATCGTTGTATACTTTTTTAACGTCACATTATTTGATCCGACAGCTTCTCTGGGTATCAAACTCATGGTTCTTTCAGCTGAGATTGGAATCGGCGTTATCTTATACGCTCTCCTCTCACGCCTTTTCAAAAACGAGGAGCTGACATTTTTAGTTGAACTAGCCAGCAAACGCGGGAAACAATCCCCAGCATAACAGGGGTTGTTTTATACTCATCATTCTCTATAATAACCCGTTCCTGAAACTCTAACCAGAAGGAATACTTTTATGCTTGCCTGTCTTGACCTTGAAGGCGTTTTACTTCCTGAAATATGGATTGCCTTTGCTGAAAAAACCGGGATAGAAAAACTCCGGCTCACCACCCGCGATATACCGGATTACGATGAGTTAATGCGAGGTCGCCTGAAAATTCTAGACGAGAACAACCTTAAGCTGGCAGATATAGAAGATGTCATTAATACGTTATCGCCCCTGGAAGGAGCGAAAGACTTTCTCAATTGGCTCAAGTCCGAATTTCAGGTAATCATCCTGTCCGACACGTTTTATCAGTTTGTCGCGCCACTTATGGGAAAGCTGGACTACCCCACTTTATTCTGTCACGAATTAATTATCGATGCGGAAGGATGTATCGCAGACTATCGATTAAGGCAGTCCGATGGAAAAACCAAAGCGGTATCGGCTCTTAAGGGATTAAATTTTAAAGTAATTGCGGCAGGGGATTCTTATAATGATACAGGAATGCTTATAGAAGCCGATGCCGGTATTTTATTTTGCCCACCCGACAATGTAATAGCTGAGTTTCCACAATTTCCGGTAACTCGAAATTATAAAGAATTCAAAAATGCTCTTCTTGAAGCACGCGCTTCTCTAACCGAATAACTGACAGAGAACAACATGTGCTTTACCGCTTAGCGCAGCGCAGGCGACAGGCTCGGCACGAAACCCAATTGTCGCTTGGGACTTAACATGTAGGCCTGAGACAGTGATATTTAACATTAGCTTTCTTGTCTCGAAGGGGTATGTCGAAGGTTCTACTGCTAAGCACCCAGCTACTTATTCCTGCATTTGCACTTCTGTCTTGATCAATTTATTAGATATCCATCCAGTTTTATTAAATACACGCACTTTTGACCAACGCCCATTATCTTCAATAACGTCAAGGCTCATACCCTGCTCAGCAACCGTAACAATAGCTCCATCCATTGAAGGTTTGGAGCGTATATTGGCCAAAGAAGTGATTACGGTATTAACTGTCTGGAAGTCTTTATCATGAGGACGCTCATTTTCAGTGAGCATTTTTATTTCCTGACCAACTTGCCGCTCAGAGAATAATTTATCCAGGGAAAAATCAAGCTTAACCATAGCCACCGCAACAAATAAAACCAGTAACGCGCCAATACGGATCAAAGCCTGTTCAAATGAAATGCCCTTCTCCTCAGGTTCCTCTCCGGGAGGTAAAGGTGGGTCGCACACCGGGCAAAACATTCCATCGGGCGATAGACGGGAATGGCAAACAGTACAGCATTCAACACACTCCGGTACTTTCGAATCTCCCTTGTCTGGACGCAAATTACCAATTAAAGTATCATTCATACTGAAACCTGGTTAATTTAAACCGTAAATCGTATTATACTTTGTCTTAAGATAATTAATGAAAATATCTGGTTCCAATATTTGCCCCGTCACCTTTTCTGCCAATTGGTCGGGTGAATACAAACGGCCCTGACGATGAATATTTTCATTAAGCCATGTTTTAATACAGGCAAGATCGCCTTGCTCTATCCGCTCGGGAATATCTTTTATATCAACAATCATTTTATTGTAAAACTGGCACGCATACATGGCTCCAAGCGTATACGATGGGAAATACCCAAATGCGCCGCCACTCCAATGCACGTCTTGTAAAGCGCCCAGAGTATCTGTTGATGGTCTGATACCAAGGTACTCTTCCATTTTATCGTTCCACGCATCGGGCAAATCCTTGACCTTGAGAGTACCATCAAATAAGGATTTTTCAATTTCATAGCGAAGTATTATGTGAACAGGATAGGTCAGTTCATCAGCTTCCACCCTGATAAATGAGGGACGACACACATTAATTGCCCTGAATAATGAGTCCGCGGAAACACCTTTTAAAAAATCAGGAAAAACTTCTTTAAATTTATCAAGATAGCGAATGCTGAAACTTTTACCCTGGGCAATCATTCTCTCCCAAAATAATGATTGCGATTCATGAACTGCCATAGTCAATGGTTCGGAGACAGGTAAGTCTAAACAAGCCGCCATTCGACCCTGTTCGTAAAGCCCATGCCCGGTTTCATGAATAACGGCGAATAACGACTCAATAAAATTTTCAGTACGGTAACGAGTGGTAATACGCACATCCGTTGGGTGTCCACCACCACAAAAGGGGTGTACCGACACATCCATCCGCCCTTTATCAAAATTAAAACCCATATCGCGGCTGATACTGTTTCCCAATGCCTCTTGTTTATCAATCGGGAAATCACCTTCCAGAAAAGAATCATCGGGCTTCATGCCGGAGTTTTTTATTGAACGAATAAGAGGGATTAACTCATTTTTTAAATTCTCAAATATAGGCGACAGTCGATCCATCGTCATTCCCCGCTCATATATATCCAGATTTGCGTCATAAGGTTCCATCTCAGGAAAAGCATGCTCAGCCCATTTGGATTTAAGAATTATGAATCGCTCAAGAATAGGAGCAAAATCTTCAAACCGATTTTCCTCTCTGGCTTTAGCCCACACCTGATGACCGCGCGAACCCAACTCAGCTATTTCCTGAACCAGTTCTTTAGGAATTTTTGTTTCGAGGTCAAACTCTCGTTTGGCCTCACGAATATTACACCATTCTACGCCTGTAAACTCATCGGGCTCTAAATTGATAAGCTTACTGATCAAATCTCCAAGAAAGGGGTCAACAGATTTTTCATGCAGGACTCCGGCAAGCGCGGCCATCTGCATGGCCCTTGATTCAGCCCCTCCGTGGGGCATAATGACTTCCTGATCCCAATGCATAACCCCCATCACCCCTCCCAGCCGACAGCGCTCCTCCAGTTTGCGCACTAATTGTCGGTAAATATCCTTGATATCGTCTGATGGCATTTTGATAAGTCACCCCTTAATAAATAACCTGAGAAAACAATAGAGGCATTGTACCTGAAAAATATCAATGAAGAACAACTGTCAATACAACTTGTCAATTGCAGGAAAGGAAAATTCTGAAACGCTCACTTGCATTGCTTGTATAACACGCCTGATCAGCCTCTCTCCCATTAAACAAATGGAATTCAAATATTCAGGAGAAGGTCAACGAGGGACGACTTAGTACAACAATAAATCAGATATTACTTACTGAGGTAGGAAAACTCTAGAAACAGCTATGAGTTTATTTTGTGAAGAACTTTAAATAAAGGCAAACTTCAAAAGCATCTTTCAATTGATATACTTTTTGTCATCTGGTTTTTTCACATCCGCCCCATTAAATTCTCGGCGCGATTCCATTTTTTTGAATTCTTCCCAGTTATCACGGAAAAGATTAAACCCCACAAAATCCATCGCCTGCATGACTTCAAGGTCTGAAAATTTTCCTTCTCCATCATCAGTTTCGCGGATAGCGTCTTCGATGGTTTCACAAAGCTTTAGAAACCGCTCTTCATCATCATACATCATTGGGTTTTTCATAAAATCAAAAGACATGACTCACCTTAAACTTTCGGATTGATTAGACACTCAGCCCATTCTAGAACAATATGTTCTGATAGCCAACACAAATTCTGAGATTTCTGCCTTGATAGCTTCATACTCCTTATTCTTCATTCTGGCTGGAGAGAGCACCGACCCACCTATCGCCAGCGCAGATGCTCCAGCTCGTAGATAATCATCCGCATTGGAGGCATGAATGCCTCCCACCGCCATTAATAATATATCGTTGAAGGGGCTCAGCAGGGTTTTCAAGTAATCCGGCCCCATTTGTGAAGCGGGAAATACCTTGACCATAGCGGCCCCCGCATTCCAGGCCTTCTCAATTTCAGTGGGAGTGAGTGCGCCGGGGAAATAGGCCAATCCTTTTTCACGGCAATAGAAAGCCACATCATCATTCAGCGTGGGCGAAACAATAAACTGCGCTCCTGCGTTATAGGCCTGCGTCGCCTCGGACACAGAAAGTACCGTCCCCGCGCCAATACACAAGGAATCAGCAGACTTTTTGGAACCCGTTTCAATGAATGACAAGGCACCCTCAGAATTCAGGGTGAATTCTACAAATTGGAGTCCACCTGAGACACATGCCTCCAACACGCCTTCAACAGAGTCCGGGGTGGCTCCGCGTATAATACCAAGTGCTGAAGCTTCCTTGAAGCGATTCAGATTAAATCCTGAACCATCACCTGATTTTTTCAAACGTTGGCTTCCTGGGTGAGGTTATCAAAGAAACCTGTGTAGTCATCCTTGTTTTCTGATTTTCTCAGTTTCATTCCAGCTCTTGGGTGCAAATCAAGGACCCCGGTAATCATGTATGGGATGGTGTACCCCCATTCAATTTCATTTTGCAAACTGACAAAATGGGATTCAAGCACCTCTAAAATGGGCCGAAGATCATATTTAGGATTTTTCAAAAACCCAAGCAACAGTTCAAGGGGGCAATTGCCGGCGGCTCGCCCTATTCCAAAAATTGTTCCATCCAGATAGTTTACATTCTGGATAATTGCTTCAATGGTATTCGCAAAAGCCAGCTGTTGATTATTATGCGCGTGAATACCAATTTCCTTGGAGGGCATCAGGGATTTATATTTTTTTGCTAGGTGCGCAATTTGCTCTGAATACAATGCGCCGAAACTATCAACCAGATACAAGGCATCAATCTCACTTTCTTTTTCTATCTGTATCAAAGCTTCATCAAGCTCGCGTTCCCTTGCATGTGACACAGCCATCAGATTGATTGTCGATTCATATCCTTTTGCTTTAATCTTGTTCGTCAAGTCAATGGCTTTGTCAACATCTTTCACGTAACTTGCCACACGCATCATATCGACATAGCTTTCACTTCTGGGAATAATTGTCGAAGGATCCACCCGACCAATATCAACCATCACTGATATATTGGATTTTTTTTCTTCGCCATTGATGGCTTTTTCAATATCCTTTTCACTACAGAACTTCATAGCGCCGTACTCATCCCGGGAAAATTGACTCTCGTCAGCCTTGTAGCCCAGTTCAATATAATCGACCCCTGAATTATTTACTGCTTTGAAAACTGACTGCACAAAGTCATCAGAAAACAGATGGTTGTTCATAAGGCCGCCATCGCGGATGGTGCAATCCAATACTTTAATTTCTTTCCGATACATTCCAGACCTCTGAGAACGAAGCGTTTCTTCCCCTAAAGGGAATTTTCGCATTGATTTATTTTGAGTTAGGGAAATCATTATATTTATAATCCTCTAGAAGGTCAATCTATAAAATTAAAAATCAGCTTCTTAGCGCCAACCTGTGCCCAAACAGGAATTGGATTAGCAGAATATCGGAAAATAAACTATAATCAGCACCGAAAAGTGTGAGGTAGGTTATTGATTTTTTGGGAGCAGTATGAATTTCTGGCTGGTTAAACAGGAGCCCTCCAAATACAGTTGGGATCAATTTGTCAAAGATGAAGGAACCTATTGGGACGGAGTACGCAACTATCAGGCCCGCAACAATCTCCAGAAGATGAAAAAAGGTGACTTGCTTTTGTTTTACCACAGTGTAGTAGGAAAAGATGTTCAGGGAATCGCGAAAGTCTCTAAAGAATATTACCCCGACCCAACCGCAGATGATCCCCGCTGGGTGGTTGTTGATCTCAAACCTGTTAAGTCAATGTCGATTCCCGTTACTCTGGATGACATAAAAGCACAGCCGAACCTGAGTGATATCGCCCTCATTAAACAATCCAGACTATCTGTCATGCCGCTTTCTAAAAATGAATTTAAAACGATTTTAAAGATGGGACAAACTAAAGTGAGCGGCATTTGAATTTATGGCCACACATACCTGAAAAACCATATCAATGAAGTTCGTATATATTTCTCTACAATTAGCCTTATTAACCACATGGGTCACCATCGCCAAAGCTGAATCCTCCTGTGTTGAATGGGTGAGTCAGTTAAAATCTAAAAAGGAAAATGTTAGTTTCAACGGTGGGATGTGGGGACACTTTGAGAAAAACCCTGAGTTACGCAAAAAATCGACTACAGCGTTGCAACTGGATTCGCGAATCAACAAAATATTTTTTGTTCTCGATCATCTTTGTGGAACACAAAATGGAATCCCGTTAAATGACCTCGCTTTGTATATAGCGTACAATCTTTCCAGTAAAAGCAAGAAAGAGTTTAGAGAAGAGCTTCTTGTTTTGGGCAAAACAAAAAAGCAGATTAATACCTGGTTTGAATTTTACGATTATGCCCAGCACAAAAAAGCACGCACCCTGCAATTGTCTGAAATAAAGACGGCGATTAACCAGTCCGCCATACTGATCAACCGTTATACGCAGTTGGCCGAAGTCATATCCAATGGGGAATCACCAGAGCAAGCACTGCATAAAACATTGGCCTTGTCAGCTAACATAGATCAATTATTAACAGAGCAGCCCTATCTCGCTCAGGCTCTGGAAGAGTTTGCCCATGTGCCCTATTGGGATATAAACGAAAGTTCGGGGGGCTCCTGATTTTTATTATTCAGTCACAAAATACGCGATAATAATTATTTTTAAAATATACAAATGAGAGGAACCGATGAAACATTTTTTAGTTATAGGTGGAACCGGTGTTATGGGAACGTCTGCCATTCAAGCTGTACACGAACATTTCGGCAAGGACGTCGTTATTGTTGCTAATTGGTATGGCAAGGAAATTCTTGATTTCAAAATTGAAGGCGCGGATCATACCATTTTTGGTGATATAAACGACCCGGCTTGCAGAGAGCAAATCAAATCACACAATGATGGGAAGTTTGACTACCTGTTTTATGCGACCGCCCTTGGCGAAGTAGGTATCCCAATTAAGGACGCGACTCAAGAAGATATCGCCCGATCCAACAAACTGTCATTTGACCCTATTCCTCAGCTTGAAAACGAACTTGATATTGGAACTACGGTAGCCTATTCAACTTTCTACAACATACGACATCAACTAAGCACTTATGGAGCAATGGGCCACTCAAAAGAGGCCATCGAAAAATGGACTCTAGAACCAGGACCCTCAAAACATGCCTGCATCCGAGCCGGACTCTTTGAATCACCTTCATCAAGAGGAATAAAACTGCTTCTCAGAAAAACAGCAAAAAATCCGGAAAACTTGAAAGATCCCCTTCTCAGATCCTATTTCGAAAACAACAAATCCAGCGAGGGCATCAAAAAATTTGAAGAAGGTATATTCTCTGAAGAAAAAGAAGCTTATGGAGACTGTCGGACAAAGCAGGAAGACCTTCACCAGGCCCATCTCGAATTATTTAAAGCAGATAACCCTGCATTCATAAATGTTTGCGGGAATAAAATATGGGTGAGCAGGGAGCCTTTATTGCTAAAAAATTACATATGAACACTGCCCCCCCCCTCCGGATATCTCTCACTCAATAATTTATAAAACAAAAATATCTCTCCCGACAGGGAAGCCAGTTTGCACACACCACACAGAGGGGCCTGGAATTATTTTTTCCTGGCCTTATAAGGCCCGGTCCTCAAGAAATTATCGTTCATTTTGAGGTGCTCATCTATTTGAATCTCTTCCTCAACCGATTTGCTTTTAGGATGATCAGCAAGCTGCTTAAACGCCTGATCCTTCAATTTACCGGTCATTTTAGTCATTCGTTTTTTGCGTACTCTGACCTTTTTAGGCTTTAGACTCTCCTGATACCTGAGCTTATCCTCATGGGATATATTAATAACCATGTCGCCTCATATATATGTAAGGTTAATTCCTGTAAATTATTGATAGGAACTGATATAAATAATAGCATTTTACCGAATAACTTGAATAGATATTTATGCCTATCCAGAAAATAAAACAATTGATGGAGAAACCGGAGGTGGACCCGTCTGTCATAACTGCTGAGGTTAATGCCAGAGACCATTTCGAAGTCGCCCGGTTACTCCATCAATTACCCGTTGAAGGAAAAATAGTAGTCTTCAACAGTCTGGACTCTGATCTTAAGCGCCAGGAACTTCTTTATGAGACTGATCTGGACAGCCGTCTGGAAATTCAAAATTCCCTTGACCGGGAATACCTTGCCCGGTTTTTGGGTAACATGCCCGAAGATGAGGCCACCGATCTTATCCAAGAGCTTGACCAGGATACCCAGAAAGAAATCCTTGATCAAATGGAGATCAAAGATGCGGTCATCATTAAAGACCTCATCACCTATGAAGAGGAAACGGCAGGCGGACTCATGGTGCCCAATTTCATTACTGCATCCGAAAACCAGACGGCCCGCGATTTGTTAATGCGGCTCAAACATGAAAATAATTCAGACGCCCCACCTTTTTTTTATGTGACCGGATCAGGAAACGAATTACTGGGATATTTTAAGTTACGCGATCTGCTCAATGCCTCCACCGACGCCAAGGCATCCCATATCATGCGTAAAGACACACCTAAAGTTCATGTCGCGGATAGCTGTGACAAGGTCGCCAACCTGATGGACAACGAACATTTGAGCACTGTTCCCGTGGTGGACGATAATAATATTATCCGGGGGGTTATTACATTTGATGATGTCATCCGTATCATGCAGGACCTGGCAAGTGAAGATATTTTTACGATGGTCGGCACCGCCAAAGTTGATCCGTTTGCAAAAAATACGAAAAGTAAAATAATGGCCCGTGCGCCATGGCTTTTTACAACTTTTATGGGCGGACTTGTCAGTGCCTATATACTCAATCAGTTTCAATCCACCTTAAATGATTTCGCCGCAATTATATTCTTCATTCCTTTTGTAATAGGAATTGCAGGAAATGTTGGCCTTCAAGGCTCTACCGTAATTGTTCGCGGGCTGGCTACAGGGGATATTCAGGACGACAACATTTTAACTGTAGTAAAAAGTGAACTTCTGGTAGGAGTTTCCAACGGATTTATTTTTGGAATCTTATGTGGATCGGTAGTCGCGTTGGTTTCTAAGTCCTTGCTTCAATCATCCCCCCTGCTGGGAGCTGTGGTGGGAGCGGGAATCATATTTGCCGTAAGCATCGCCGCGCTCATCGGTTCTACCGCGCCCATTTTATTTTTAAGAGCTAACATTGATCCTGCTATCAGCGCAGGTCCTTTTGTGACCATCACCAACGATATTGCTGGAATTGCAATATACCTACTAACGGCTTCATTTATTTATTCGTTTATTTAACACCCGGCGCTGGGAAAACCGCGCTTAGCATTATGCTTCCTCATCCTCATCCTTTTTCAGAGTTATTTCCATCAAAACGGAATCAACCTCAACGTATTCCCCTTCGGACACATAGATCTCACTGATATTTCCATCCACGTCAGAAAGCAAAGTAAAATATCCTTCTGAGATAATTTCAGCAACGGCCATACCCTTAACTACCTTATCGCCCGGCTTGACCAGAAACTTATCAACCTTGCCAGACGTCATCGTTGGATACATGGCGGCCATTAAAATATAATCTTCCATCAAACACACCTTCCTCACTTAAAAAAAACACTCAGACAAAATATCAATTTTTCACACCGAGACCCGCGTAACGGTTATAATGACTATGTATCTTCCGATCAACCTATACATGATCCTGATAATCAAAGGACAGACGTATGAAAATAAAAGTTGGCGACGTACTATACGAACCCCTATCTGACAACATAGGGACCGTTACCAAAATCTTTGAACACCCCGATGGGAAAATAATCAAAATCAGATGGCGAATAGACGGGCATATGCCTCACGACACAGAACACATGTACAAAAAAGTTATGCGTTGTGTCAAAAGCGGAGAATACAAACTCACACCAAAAACCGGGAGCGAACCCATTACCCGGACCATTCCTTAATCAAGATTCAGTCTTGCATTACTGCTTATAGACCTTGTGCGAAGGACGGCCCGCAAGAATGCTTTCCTTACCCCAGTTTGTCACCTGTTTAAATTTATCAGATTGGCAAAAAGTATTGAAGGCATCTTCAGAATCCCACTCCGATGCAATCAGATAAGACTGCCCATCATTAACATCTTTGTACAAAAATGATTCCTTCTGTCCTTCAATTCCAGCCATCGCTTCAATAACCGCAGTACAGGCTTTTTCAAAAATCTCCTCTTTTCCCGGAATCACCTTATAGTTCATTCCAATAGTTACCATATCTTCAAATCCCTTCTAAATAAAATAAATTGATTTAATATCAGGCCACCAACTCAAGTTGATGGCAATGTTCTTCACCATTAAGCTTGATATCCTTCAATCCGAACCGCTCTTTAAGTAGGAGCAGGTTTTCACGTTTGTTTCCAGTATAAATAGAAACTGAATTCATTGGAACTCTGAATAAAACTCTCTCAGGAATAATATCCAGACTCGATATTTTATCCACCATGAGATCCAGCCCTATCCGGCAATCAACAAGGTACCTTAATGCGGGATGAAACGGTCCAGCGATATAATTATCTCTCAACGAGTTATCAGGCTGAAGTCCAATCCTTATGACAGGAATACCCGCATCGCCAAACAACTTGACAGCAGTTTTCAAGGTATCAAGAGTACGCTCCAGAGACCAGGGAACATATAAACCTTGTTCATACATTGTATATAGTGGCGTGTGTTTTAATACCAAGGCGGGATACAAACGCACAAAATCGGGCTTCATCCTGATAACATCCGCGACAGATTTTTCAAAACGTTTTTTGCTGTCCCCAGGAAGGCCCAACATTAACTGCAGGCCCAGCTTGAAGTCATATTCCCGAATCAGTGAAACAGCGTTCAACATATCCGCCCGGGAACAAGGCCGACCAGACTGTTCGAGAACTTCCGGGTCGGTAGACTGTATCCCCAGCTCAACCGTTTCCACACCAGAAACTTTTAATCGGTCGAGTTGTTTCCGGTCAACAAATAAAGGGTGAGTTGATATACGAATGGCATCGACCCGTCCATCGTGAATCAAGGGTTTGATTAAAGACAATAAAAGTTCCTGTCGCTCATCCGGCAAACCGGTAAAACTACCACCGTAAAATGCGACCTCGCGCCTGGAAAACTTATTGGATTTTAATGACGGCTCAATGTAAGTCTTGAGAATATCTAGAACATTCTCCTCATCTGCCTGAAAGGCAACGCCTGTAATGTCTATTTGACTACAAAACACACAGCGATAAGGACATCCCTCGTGGGGAATAAAAACAGGAGCAATTAATAATCTGTTCTTTTTCATCTTTATCAAAAAAGGAGTTATTCGCCGCTGTCGCTGTCAGACAAATAATTATCCAATGCCATCATAGCGGCGTTCTGCTCTGCCTCTTTTTTACTGCGACCATTGCCTTTACCCTGAACCTTATTACGCACGGTAACTTCGACCTCGAATCGCTTCTCATGATCAGGCCCTATCTCCCCCACAACTTTGTAGGAAGGAATACAAGTCAACTTTCCTTGAGTATACTCCTGCAAATCACTTTTAAAATCCCTGATTTTACAGGTATTTTTATATTTATCGATTTCTACCACAAGAGTCGGCATAAGCACCTTGGAAACCGTTTCAAGATTACTGTCGCAGAAAAGCGCTCCAACCATCGCTTCATAAGCATTGGCCAATATGGAAGTTTTTTGTCTCCCACCCGATAGATGTTCGCCCTTGCCAAGCAACAAGTATTGGCCCAAACCAATTTCCTTCGCCAAAACGGCAAGACATCCTTCATTGACGACCGCCGCGCGAATTTTTGATAAGGCACCCTCAGCCAAATCAACGTATTCGTGAATCATATAGTCACTGACTATGAGATCAAGAACTGAGTCGCCCAGAAACTCAAAACGCTCATTGTTTTTTACGGGGATGTCAATTTCGTTGGCATAAGACTTGTGAGTGAGCGCCTTATTGAGGAGGTGAGGATCGTTGAAAGAATAATTCAATGCTTTCTGCAAAGGAATCAACTCATTAATTCTTTCTTCCAGCATAGCTATCGATTGATTCAGTTCGACATTTGTTTAAATACCAGAACAGCATTTGTTCCGCCAAACCCAAATGAATTAGATAGAGCCACTTTAATATTTTCTTCTCTGGCATTATTCGGAATGTAATCAAGGTCACATTCTGGATCAGGAGTCGTATAGTTAATCGTTGGCGGCAAAACCCCTCTATTTAGAGCAAGTAATGAATAAATAGCTTCCACCCCTCCAGCGGCGCCCAGTAAATGACCCGTCATGGATTTTGTGGAGCTGACCGCAAGTTTATAGGCATGGTCGCCAAAAACCGTTTTAATCGCCTGAGTTTCCGTTGCATCTGCTCCGGTGGATGTTCCATGCGCGTTGATATACCCAATTTCCTCTTTATTTATTTCGGCATTTTTCAGAGCAAGATTCATACATCGGGCCGCGCCTTCTCCATTAGGAGATGTTGCGGTTATATGATACGCATCGCCATTCATGGCATATCCCGCAAATTCGCCGTAAATTTTTACGCCACGCTTTTTGGCAGATTCATACTCCTCAAGCACGACCACCCCACAACCTTCTCCAATAACAAACCCATCACGGTCCTTATCAAATGGACGACTCGCACTCTGAGGGTCGTCATTGCGAGTTGATAAAGCCTTTGCGGCGTGAAACCCGCCAACACAAAGAGGTGTGATGACAGACTCAGTCCCCCCGGCAATCATTACGTCAGCATCACCATACTGAATCAGACGCGCCGCATCGCCAATAGAATGGGTTCCCGTGGCGCAAGCGGTTACGACGCACGTGTTGGGGCCTTTTGCTCCAGTATGGATCGATATCTGCCCCGATGCCAGGTTGGCAATAACCATTGGAATAAAAAACGGCGTTATCTTACGAACGCCTCTTTCTTTATAAGTATCGTGGTATTTTTCAATAGCGGGTAATCCACCCAGGCCAACTCCAACTTGAACCCCTACACGTTCCGCATTTTCATCGGTAATTTTAAACCCTGAATCATCAAGGGCAGATTGTCCGGCGGCCACTGCAAAATGGATAAAACGATCCATCTTTTTTATTTCTTTATGGCCCATAAACTGTTCAGGCTCAAAGCCCTTGACCTCACCGGCAAATTTAACAGGGAAAGATTCAACATCAAATCTCGTAATAGGACCAATCCCCGATTTACCATTGCAGACAGCCGACCAATTCTCCTCAACCCCAATGCCGAGTGGAGAAACAATCCCTATCCCCGTTACTACAACACGCCTCTTCATTAAATAAACTCAGGCCTCAAAAGGGTTGGATCAATTAGTGCGGTTTTTTATATAGTCGATAGCGTCTTGAACCTTGGCAATTTTTTCAGCCTCTTCATCAGGAATTTCAATATCAAATTCCTCCTCCAGAGCCATGACAAGTTCCACCGTATCCAGGGAATCAGCCCCAAGGTCATCGATAAAAGAAGCGCCCGTGGTTACTTGCTTATCATCAACGCCTAACTGATCAACAATAATTTCTTTTACTTTTTCTTCAACAGACATAATTATAAGACTCCTAGAAAATATTACATCAACATCCCACCATTAACATTTAAAACCTGTCCGGTAATATAACCAGCACGATCAGAAACAAGAAAAGCGACACTATGCGCAATGTCTTGAGGCAACCCCAACCTGGCCAGAGGTATCTGTTCAATTAATTTATCACGAACCTTCTCATCAAGAACACGAGTCATTTCCGTGTCTATAAAACCGGGGGCAATCGCGTTGACCGTCACATTTCTAGAGGCCAGTTCGCGTGCCATCGTTTTAGTCAACCCAATCAACCCTGCTTTAGAAGCAGAGTAATTAGCTTGTCCTGCGTTACCCATAACCCCAACAATCGAAGCAATATTGATAATTGCTCCCTGCCGTTGTTTCATCATTTGCTTTGCCGCTTGTTGACCACAAAGAAAACTACCTTTGAGGTTAACGGTAAGGACGCTATCCCAATCTCCTTCTTTCATCCTGATGAGCAATCCGTCTTTTGTAATCCCTGCATTATTGACCAGAATATCCAGCGGCTTGAATTCATTTGCTAATGAATCAAAGGCTTGCCTAACATTTTCTGCATCAGCGACATTGAGTACAACCGATGAAGCGGACCCGCCACTGGACCGGATTGCCTCGGCAGATTTTTCAGCACTTTCCTGGTTGATGTCAGCTAATACAACATGCGCCCCCATGCCGGCAAGGTTTTCACCGATGATCTGACCGATGCCCTGGCCGCCTCCTGTGATTAGAGCAACCTTATCTTTTAGTTCCATTAATTAAAGATTCCAGAAAATTTTTATAAAAGTTTATACGCTTCCATAGTTTTCTGAAGAGAATCCGGGTCTCCCACCTGAAAACATTTAATATCCTTCTTAAACCTGCGCATGAGGCCAGACAAGACCTTGCCTGTCCCAAGTTCAATCACCGCTTCAACACCCTGATCAACCAGAAATTGCATGGTCTCGAACCATCTCACAGGTGAACACACTTGACTCACCAAAGCGTCACGAGCCAAAGAACCTTCGCTGACAGCTTGTGCCTCCACATTACATACCACCGGAAATTGATGATCCTTAAATTCCGTTTTCTCCAATTCCTTTTTAAGCTTAATTTCCGCTGGTTTCATTAAAGGACAGTGAAAAGGCGCACTGACAGGTAGCATGACAGACTTTTTTGCGCCCCCTTCACTGGCAAGCTGGGAAACTTCCTCCACAGCTTTCAGGTGGCCTGCGATAACAATTTGCTCAAGGCTGTTCAAGTTGGCGGGTTGAACAAGATGACCATCGGCTGAAACTCTGTCACACAAATCGCTGACACTTTTCAACGGCATGCCAATTATGGCCGCCATGCTGCCAACACCGACGGGAACCGCATCTTGCATATATCTACCACGCAACTGAACCAAACGAACAGCATCAAGAAATTGAATGGAGCCGGCGGCGACATTGGCTGAATATTCGCCCAGACTGTGACCCGCCGCAAGTACGGCATTAATACCATTTCCACTTAACATATTCAAGGCTATTATGCTGTGAATGAGGAGCGCCGGCTGAGTATTTTCTGTGAGCTTCAACTGTTCTTCCGGACCATTAAAACAAAGACCTGCAATATCAAATCCGAGTACTTCCCCGGCCTCTTCAAACATCTTTCGAGCCTCTGGAGAAGAATCATAAAACTCCTTCCCCATGCCCACAGTTTGTGATCCCTGTCCAGGAAAAAGAAAAGCTGTTTTCACCATTTTATCAACGCCGCTCCCCAAGTTAATCCCGCTCCAACAACAGCAAGAAGTGTGATATCCCCCGGCACAATACGACCCGATTCCCGCGCTTCATGAATCGCAATGGGAATAGATGCCGCTGATGTGTTACCGTATTTTTCAATATTCATAAAAACTTTTCTCGATGGTATACCCAGTTTACTGGTCACCGCGTCAATGATACGCCTGTTTGCCTGGTGAGGCACCACCAGACTCACATCGTCCGTTGAAAGTCCATTAAAATCCAGAGCCTCCTTCGACACCTCGCTCATTCGCAAAACCGCCGCCTTGAACGTTGCGTTACCCGCCATCTTAATAAAATATTCCCCCTCATTAATAGCAGTATGAGAAACCCCTGTTTTCCCAATTCCTCCCGGAACGATGATAAAGTCTGACTTCTCACCATCAGAATGTATATGAGACGAGAGCAATCCATTCGGTTCATCAGACTCCACACTTTTTAATAGCACGGCACCAGCTCCATCGCCAAACAAGATACAAGTTGAGCGATCCGACCAATCCACAATACGGGAATTTGTTTCACTCCCGATGATCAGAACATGGCGATATCTACCACTTTTTATATACTGCTCAGCAATAGACAATCCAAAAACAAATCCAGAACACACCGCAGAAATATCGTAAGCGGCGGCATTGACTGCGCCTAACCCCTTCTGAACAAAACAAGCCGTAGCAGGAAAAAGGATATCAGGAGTCGAAGTACATACAATGATGAGGTCCACTTCTTCAGGAGAAATATTCGCAGACTCAAGAGCCATCTTTCCCGCCCTAACTCCCAAAGTCGATGAAGACTCATCCTCTGCGGCAATATGTCGTTCACAGATACCGGTGCGAGCACGAATCCACTCATCGGATGTATCGAGAGTTTTTTCCAGGTCCGCATTAGTGCGTATCTCGGCTGGAACATACATGCCCGTACCTGCCACCTCGGCCCTGAACTGGGTATGTTTATTCATACAGGATTAGAAGTCAGTTCTGTTTGGATTTATTTTCTGGGGATGGATTTTTCTCTTCTGCAACATCATTCGTATTCTCTTCTTTTTCTGAACTAAAAGCTATGCTTTTAATTTGGTTCCAGAAAGAATCTTTACTCACCGCAAGATTCGATTCAATGTCCTCGCGAATATGTTCGTTCATTTTCTTTTCAACCAACTCCTTGGCCCGATTGATAGCATTTTTGATAGCCTTGGGAGAAGAACTGCCATGGGCAATAATACAAACCCCGTTGACCCCGAGGAGCGGTGCCCCGCCTGTCTCCGAGTGATCGACCGATTTCTTGAACTCCATGAAATGGGGTTTGAGCAAAAAGTATCCCAGCTTGGTCCGCCAGTTGGTCATGAAAAGCTGTTTAAGATTAATCCCTATCATTTCTGCGAGACTCTCACTGATCTTCAGCGCAACATTACCCGTAAAACCATCACATACAATAACATCTGCGTTGCCCCGGTAGACCTCTTTTCCTTCCAGATTTCCAATAAAATTAATGTGACTGCTTTTAAGCATCTGGAAAACTTCGCGGGTGACCTCGTTTCCTTTTGAGTCTTCTTCGCCAATGCTCAACAAGCCAACATCAGGGGTCTCCTTGCCAAGAATATATTTGGCAAACGAATGGCCCATGATACCGAACTGGAATAACTGGATAGTTTTGCAATCCACATTAGCTCCAGCGTCCAGTAGAATCGCCTGACCCTTTAATGTCGGTAGCTGGATGGCTATAGCTGGGCGGTCAACTCCCTTGAGGGGGCGCAGGGTAAAAGTGGAAAAAGCAAGAACAGCGCCCGTGTTTCCGGCACTGACAAAAGCGGAGGCGGATTCATCCTTAACCAATTGAAGCCCAATCTTAATCGATGACTTTTTTTTACGGCGCAGAACCTTGGCGGGTGATTCGTGCATTTCGACAACATCCTCGGCATGCACAACTTCAATGGGCAATTCATTCCTGTCTTCATACTTTGACAGCTCAGCTTCCAAGCGATCAGAAAGACCCGTCAGAATGATCCCGACACCATACTCCCTGGCCGCCAGCACCGCACCTTCAACAATCGCGTCTGGGGCATGATCGCCGCCCATAGCATCAACAGCTATCTTCATTTCAAAACGGAGCTCCCATCAGGAAAGGATGGTTCTGAGTTGCAATATTAATTCGATCAACAGGTCGAGGGGAGAACAGAGCATCCATTTAGCCTCCCCTCGCCGCGGACAAAATTTTAGCAGAAAGTATACGTGTCGGGGATGAAATATGAATGGCTGATGGAAAAAACGGTTTAGACTGCTTCTATCTCCATCACTTCTTTGTCTTTGTAAAATCCACAATGAGAACAGACATGATGCGGCGCACGCATCTCGTGACACTGGGGGCATTCGCTCATCGTCGGCTGACTGAGCTTGTCATGCGCTCTGCGCTGTCCCTGTCTGGACTTAGACGTTCTCTTCTTTGGAACTGGCATTGGATCTCCTTACTTGAGTTTATTCTTTAACTGTTTCAAAACTTCCAACCGAGGGTCAATAGACGCTTCGTTAGAGCAATCACAAGATCCCCGGCTTAATTTTACTCCACACTGAGGACACATCCCTTTGCAGTTATCACTGCACAAACTAATAACAGGAACTGTGAGAAGTATTCCGTCGAGAACCGACTGAGTCAGATCAATCTGGTCCCCTTCGTAAACCTCAGTATCAATATCAGACGCATGCAATTCCACCTCTCCTGTAGCATCAGAATCAGGGTCCGGCGGCACAAAATGCGATTTCAATTTACTGTCAACAGAGTGAGTCAATGGATCAAGACAGCGGGAACAACTCAAAACAAGTTCCGTTGTCACCTTCCCTTTGAGATAAATATCATCCCCAACCCGGGCCAAGTGACCACTGACATCAACATCTTTACTTAAAGAGCAATCCTCCTGATCAATCTCGAATTGATCTTTGGCTACCTGAAACATTATGTCCAAGCCTTCATCACCGATTTCAGCGATATCAAAGACCATAACAAAAATCCGTTAGAACAAGAAATATAAAAGAAACCTTTAAAAATCCAAGAGATAGAAATGATCAGGCAGGATTAGAGGAGATGTTAGCTTTTTTGCTTATTTTCGTCAAGGGAAATGTAGGCTTATGGTCCAGTAACATCAGGCCCTTGGATGGTAGCGGTCGTGGATTTCGCGCATTCTTTCCTGCAGGATGTGGGTATATATCTGGGTGGTGGAAATATCGGAGTGACCGAGCATCAGCTGAACCGACCGTAAATCGGCTCCCCGCTCTAAAAGATGGGTAGCAAAAGTGTGCCTTAAGGTATGCGGAGAAACACTTCCCTTAATTCCTGCCTTGACTGTATATTGCTTCAGGATTTTCCAGAATCCCTGCCGGGTCATGGCTACTCCGCGTCGAGTCGGGAACATATCAGCGGAACTCCTGTTTTTCAGCAATGCTGGTCGGCCATTGAGCATATAGTCCTCAATCGCTACTCGCGCTGAGTCACCCAGGGGAACTACTCTTTCTTTGGAGCCTTTACCTAATGTGCGCAGACAGCCCACTTTAAGATCAACCGCACTCATTTTCACTGAGACCAGTTCCGAAACGCGGAGTCCGGTCGCGTAAAGCATTTCCAACATAGCGAGGTCGCGGAGTCCGGCAGGCATTCGGGTATCTGGTGCGGCTAAGAGAGCATCAACATCTTCCATGGACAACACGCTTGGAAGTTTGCGCCAGGGACTAGAGGATTCTATAATCTCTGTGGGATTCTCGGAAATCTGGTTTTCGGTGAATAAATAGCTGAAAAAGGATTTCACCGATGATAAGCTTCTGGCGACAGTCGAAGCGGCAAGTCCCTCTTCCCGCAAATAGAGAAGAAATGATCTCACGTCGCTTGCTGTGACGGCAGAAATCTTCTTATCCGAAAAATAAGAAGCAAAGCGTTTTATATCGCGCCGGTAGGCTGATACGGTGTTTGGCGATTGACGTTTCTCGATCTTTAAGTGATCGGAAAATTCTGCGATGTATTGATTCATAGTTCAGTTATATTAATAACATCAATGAGTTATAATACCTCAGAAAGACCGGCATAGCTACTTCATTCTCGTTGCCGTGAGACCAGATATGATGTAGAATCAGCAACTTTTGATGAAAGGGCCTACCCACGAATATGAGGGATAAAACCACTTTAGTTCAGCATCTGCAACATCAGGAAAAGAGGTTTCTCGGAGCTACTGGCGAATTCACCAGTATGATGAACGAGATCGTTGTCGCCGCCAAAATTATTTCACTTGAAGTCAACAAGGCGGGAATCGGCGGCCTTATCCTGGGAGTCACCGGGAGTGTCAACGTTCATGGCGAAGAAGTTCAAAAACTGGACGAATTTGCCAACTCAACCTTTCTGAACATATTGACAAAGTCAGGGACGGTGTGCGCCATCACCTCCGAGGAAATGGCTGACCCTGTCATCATTCCCAAAGAAAAAGCGGGAAAATACATTTTCATGATGGATCCGCTTGATGGTTCCTCAAATATAGATGTCAGTGTCAGTATTGGAACCATATTCTCAATCTACCGCAAACGGAGTATCGGTGATTCGGTGACCGATGAAGACCTTCTGCAAAAAGGGGCTGACCAGGTCGCCGGCGGATATATCATCTACGGTTCCAGTACCATGTTTATATACAGTTCAGGAAACGGTGTTCATGGCTTTACCCTTGATCCCGCGCTCGGTGAATTCTTCCTCTCGCATCCGGATTTAAAGATTCCAACTCAAGGAAACACCTACAGCGTTAATGAAGGAAATGTTTCTCTATGGAAGGATAACCAGAAAAACCTGGTAAATTACTTTAAGGAGCAAGATGAGAAAACCAATCGCCCTTACCGGGGAAGATATATAGGTTCCATGGTAGCTGATTTCCATAGGACCCTTCTCAAAGGTGGGATATTCATGTACCCCGTCGACACTAAAAATAGCAACGGTAAACTGAGGTTTGCATTTGAGGCCGCCCCCATGGCTTTTATTGTCGAAAATGCCGGTGGTCGTGCTTCTACGGGTAAACAGCGTATTCTTGACATCACCCCGAGTGATATACATCAATGCGTTCCCTTTTATATAGGCAGTCGTTTTGATGTAGAAACTGCTGAAAGATTTTTGAAAGACTAACCCGCGTCCATTTAATCTCGTTATAAACACAGAAACTCACATAAAATGAAAATCCAGGCAATACGCGGTGTCAAAGACATCCTGCCCGATGAAATTGAAAAATGGCAATGGGTAGAAGGTAAAGCGCATACTGTTTTCGCGCGGTATGGGTTTAAAGAAATTCGTCCGCCCATTTTTGAAAAAACCAAATTGTTTTCGCGTGGCATCGGCGAAACAACGGATATCGTGGAAAAGGAGATGTACACCTTCGAGGACCGGAGTGGCGAGATGGTCACACTGCGTCCTGAAGGAACCGCCTCGGTAGTTCGCGCCTTTGTTGAACACAAGATGTACGCAACGCAATCTGTGCAGAAGCTGTACTATCTCGGCCCCATGTTCCGTTACGAGAGACCACAGGCAGGCCGATTCAGGCAGTTCTATCAGATCGGTGTTGAGGCTATGGGTTCACATAACCCTGCCGTTGATGCGGAGGTGATGATCATGCTAATGGATTTCTTCAAAGCCCTCGGTCTCACCGGGCTGAAGGTTCAACTCAACAGTTTGGGCTGTGACAAATGTCGTCCTACATACAGGGAAACCCTTAAAGACTCAATACGCATGCACTTATCTGATCTCTGCGAAAACTGTAATCAGAGATATGAAAGAAATCCTTTGCGCGTGCTGGATTGTAAAGTCCCGCGTGACAAGGAAATTGCAACTGAGCTTCCGAAAACAGCCGATCACCTGTGTGATGAGTGCAAAGATCATTTTCAAGAGGTACGGTCTTTACTGGATTCCACAAACACTCCTTACGAACTGGATCATTTACTTGTGCGCGGACTCGACTACTACAGTCACACTACATTTGAAGTCTCTTCCAGCGACCTCGGCGCACAAAATGCATTGTGTGGCGGCGGACGCTACAACATGCTGGTGGAAGAGTTTGATGGACCTTCGACTCCCTGTTTCGGGTTTGCTCTGGGGCTGGAACGCCTCATCTCTGTAGTTCCATTTGATAAAGCGGATAACCTTGAGGTTCATCCCGATGTTTTCATAGTATGCCTGGGAGAAGAAGCGCAAAAGCAAGCCTTCAACCTGACCAACCAATTGCGCTCCCAAGGCTTGTCCGTTGAGCGGGATTATGACGGTGGAAGCATGAAAAGGCAGATGAAAAAAGCTAATAAATCAGCCAGCCGCTTTGCGCTCATCATAGGAGACGATGAGATTAAATCAGGGAAATACCAGTTAAAGAATATGTCAAACAGTGAACAACTGGAAATTGCTGCCGACTCCTGCGCCGAAGAAATAAAGAAGCAGTTATAATTTTTTCAATACGTCAGAACATACCAGCAACAGGGTGACTCGTGTTTTGAATCATAAACGCTTCGTGGTATAGTTGGCCTGTCAGATAACAAACCTTTTTTAAAAATATGGCAACTACAGAAGAGAAAGTTCTAGAAGAGTACATCTCCCAGAACAATCTCAAGATTACTCGTCAACGACGCTGTGTTCTCAAGGCCTTTCTTGATTGCGAAAATCATGTGAGTGCCGAGGAGTTATACAATACTGTCACAGAAACCGAATCCAAAATTGGTCTGGCGACCGTCTACCGCACCTTGGCACTGCTTATTCGGAGCGGGCTCGCGTCGGAAATGGACTTCGGTGACGGACAAAAGCGCTATGAACACCGTTACAAGCATAAGCATCACGATCATATGATCTGCACGGAATGCGGAAAAATCATTGAGTTCACCAACCCCATCATAGAAAAACTCCAGGACGAAATCGCGGCCCAAAACGGATTCACCATCACCTCCCACAAGCTCGACCTGTTTGGCAACTGCTCCGACTGCAAGTAAATATTCCTACAGTTAGACTGATCTTAGAAAAAGCTATTCAGCGTCTGCTTGAGGGGATGTCTTTTTGCTTGAAGTGGTGGGAATGGTCATGGCACAGCGGAAGCCAACGTAGTTGTAAATCTCGTTCATTACCTGACCGTAGGTGGTGACTTTGGGGAAAACCTTATTTTTCGGGTGCAACCATGTGCGGTTCGTAATGCGCAGCCCACCAGCAGACGAATCAAATGCGCCACCGCGAACGACTTTAAACTCTCCTTCAGGAACGCCTGTGGGGTTGATCTGTTTGCCGCGTGGATAAGCGGCATCATACCAGTCAGATGTCCACTCCCATACATTTCCCATCATATCGTAAACTCCGAACTGGTTAGGCTTTTTTTGTCCGACCGGATGGGTCTCGCCGCCCGAATTATCTTTGTACCAGGCATACTCATCATTCATCATATTTCCCCAGAAATAACGCGCATCGGCGTGACCACGGGCGGCATACTCCCATTCGGCTTCTGTGGGGATTCGACATAAGCCCTTTGACTCTTCAGCAAACTCCTGCACATCATAAAAAGTGATCTGCTCGACCGGCTTGTCAGGGCTAGGAAATTTTGAAGGATTGAATCCCATCACCTTTTCCCAGCGCGCCTGGGTCACTTCATATTTGTCGAGATAAAAATCGTCAACGCAAACCTCATGCTCTGGCGCTTCATCAACCTGGGCAAAATTATTTCCTAAAATAAAACATCCACCCTTTATAAAAACCATCCCCTCAGGAGCCTTATCTGCAATCGCCTTATCACCCGGAGCAATGACAACGGGCTCAAAAACAAAATTCTCCTGGACAGCACCGAAATCGGAAGAATCAGCCTGAGTCTGCTCTGAAACATCAGCCTCTTCTGAGGAGCAGGCCAGACAGGAAACAAGGGCCAGACAAACTAAAATATTTTTCAAATTATCCATTGTTTTATCAGGGTTTGGAAAGTTGAGCATGATACCACTCTGGACTCTTCATGCACAACCAAAATATAATATAAGCAAATCTAACATTAAAATGGCTCTTTACTAGCCCGGATCTGTTGGCAAATAACCAAAAATAGCTTTAAAAATATAATTCTTTGCCGATAAGTATATGAAATATATTGTTTTGTTTATATCTGGAGTAAAAATGCTTCACTCATTCCGTGAACCTTCTGTTTCTGCAAGCTGATTCTCCTCATGCTCTTGGGGGCGACTGCTCCCGGGCGCCACTGTGGAAGAAATCTACAGCAATTCTCTCAATAACCCTGATCACCGAGGATCTTTTGACAGAGCAAAAACCTGGATGTTCAACGAGAAACAGGAAGAGATTGTAGAGTCGCCAATAAAAACATGAGTAAAATCACTCCCCTCCTGACCAGAAAATCCATCCCTAACAAACGCAACTCAAAAACTTATCAGAACTGACCTTGCTTGATAAAATTCAAATATTCAAGATATTTCAATTGACATACGATTATTTTGAGTTAAAATTTTAACTCCAATCTAATTGAATTATAAGGCGAACTGACGCTCATGCATTTGGGGGGAAAGGGGTGCCTTTCCTTTTTCACGCCGCGTGAGAAATCATGGAGTTGAGCTGTAGTTCGGCTCCGTGATCCCAACCGATTTTGTTGTGAGGTTTTTTGAAATAAAAAATCCCCTGTCTCCAGTTGGAGCAGGGGGTTTTCTGTTTTTTCATTATTAGCCGTTTCAGGCTACTCATTATTTTCCTGAAAATTAAGGAGCTTCTATAAATAGCTATCCACCATACTGCCTGTCATTCTTGAAGAGCCGCAGGCGACGAAGAATCTCTTAACGTCCAGTAAATAAAAAACGAGATTCTTCGCTTCGCTCAGAATGACAATGCTCAAAAGTTTTACGCACATAAAAAATAATTTTTTTAGGTACTCTTAATTATTTCTTCATCATCTGATCATGCGTGGTTTTTAAGGTTTCCACAACTGAAGGATCCGCCAGGGTCGACACATCACCCAGTTGATCTGATTCATCAGCGGCTATTTTGCGCAGAATGCGACGCATAATTTTTCCAGAGCGTGTCTTAGGGAGTCCCGGTGCCCAGTGGATGGCATCCGGCGCGGCGATAGGCCCTATTTCCTTACGCACGAACTGGACCAGTTCCTTTCTCAGCTCTTCGCTCGACTCAACTCCCTCCATCAGTGTCACATAAGCGTATATCCCCTGCCCTTTTATATCATGAGGGAACCCGACGACTGCGGCTTCGGCAACCGTGTTATGCAGGACCAGAGCCGACTCGACTTCGGCGGTTCCCATACGGTGGCCCGAAACGTTTATAACGTCATCTACTCGGCCTGTGATCCAGTAATAACCATCTTCATCCCGTCTGCAACCGTCACCGGTAAAATAATAACCAGGATACATTTTAAAATAGGTCTCCTCAAAACGGTCATGATCGCTATAGATAGTACGCATCTGGCCCGGCCAGGGCTCCTTGATAGCAAGCACGCCTTCGACTCCGTTTCCTTCGATGATCTTTCCCGTTTCTGCTTCGATCACCACGGGTAGAACTCCAAAAAATGGAAAGGTCGCCGATCCAGGTTTTGTTGGTGTGCAACCGGGTAATGGAGTTATCAGTATGCCGCCCGTTTCCGTCTGCCACCAGGTATCAACTATGGGGCAACGTCCGCGCCCGACATTTTTGTGATACCAGCGCCAGGCTTCGGGGTTGATCGGCTCACCTACCGATCCTAAAACTTTGAGGGTGGACAGATTGTATTTGTTCGGTATCTCCTCCCCATGCGACATGAGAGCACGTATGGCTGTGGGCGCTGTGTAAAACTGGGTAACCTTGAGCCGATCCACCACATCCCAGAATCGCCCCGCATCGGGATAAGTCGGAATTCCCTCGAACATGATTGTAGTCGCCCCATTTGCCAGCGGACCATACACGATATAAGAATGCCCCGTCACCCAACCGATATCTGCGGTACACCACCAAATGTCGCCATCCTGATAGTCGAAAATATATTTGTGCGTCAACGCGGCGAAAATCATATATCCACCCACATTATGCTGTACCCCTTTCGGTTTTCCGGTCGAACCGGAGGTATACAGAATAAACAACGGGTCCTCTGCATCCATCGGCTCGGGTTCGCAGTCGGGTTCGGCATCTTTCATCTCATCATGCCACCAGTAATCGCGACCCGGAACCATGTCTACGGAAACTTTTGATCCCACACGTTCTGCAACAATACAGGTTTTAACGTTCACCCCACTCTGCGCCGCGAGTTTAATCGCTTCGTCTGCATTGGCTTTAACCGGTACCGGCTTGGCCCCGCGAAAAGCGCCATCGGTGGTTATCAGGCAGGTACAACTGGAATCCAGGATACGGTCTGCCAGCGCGGTTGGGGAGAATCCGCCAAACACAATTGAATGTACCGCCCCGATCCTGGCGCAGGCCAACATGGCGATAGCCAGTTCTGGCACCATGGGCATATAGATGGAGACTCGGTCACCTTTTTGGACGCCATGCTTCTTAAGAACATTGGCAAAACGACATACCTCTGCATGTAGTTGATCGTAAGTCAGGGAACTGTTTTCCCCCTGTTCATTACCTTCCCACAGAATAGCTGTCTGCTCACCTCTCGTCTCAAGGTGGCGGTCGATGCAGTTGACCGTCATGTTGGTCTTGCCGCCTTTGAACCACTCTATGGAAATATTCCCTTTGCCTAGGTCATAATTAAATTCGCGAACGGTGTCCCATTTTTTAAACCAGACAAATTTTTCTGCTTCCTCTGTCCAGAATCCATCTGGGTCCTCAATAGATTTTTTGTACTTCTCTTGATATTCTTCCATGCTTCCAATAAGCGCATTGGAAGAAAATGATTCAGACGGATTGTATATATCAATCATTTAAAAAATCTCCTGACCCCGCAGATTACTGAAAAGCTTCCCTCGTTCCCATGCTACAGCGTGAGAACGAAAACATGTTTCATTGGGCATCACTCGCCCGGAACAACTTCATCCGGACCCATAGTACGTACAGCGCGGGCTGCTTCTGTCAATGTCCATAAGCCATCTGGCTGATCAAACTCACCTGTACGAATATTTAATACCCAGGTGCGCATGCGCCCGCTGATGATACCGGCAATCATGGAAAATCCGCCACCGGGCTTGAAATAATCGCAAATATGAATCTCTTTCTTGAACTGGTCTTGGTTGGAATAGGACTCATCATACAAAGTACCCATTTCCTCACGGGTCGGCAGACGCCAGTTGTCAAACCCAGCATATTTTTTAACGCTCAATTCACGGGCATAATCAGCGGCTTCCTGATAATTGACCCACTTTTTCAGATCGTTCATACTGTCCGTGCTTGTCCACATCAAACGCGCTTCAGTATCAATTACCGTCAGTTCTCCAGCCGCAATAAACCGTCCCATTTCAGCAACACCTTCAACAATAAATAGAATAAATACTCGTAATTATAAGTAAGCTAAAATACCATTTTTACAAAAAATTTTCAAAGCTCCAGAAATATCCAAATGATAAATAAAAAACTTCCCGCTTTGAGCAAAATCAGGATATTGTAGGCACACGTATAAATTTATTAGAAATTCGGTCGACATAATATTGTAAATGCCCAGCGAAACTAAAGCAATGATAGTCCTCAGCCATTTCAACTGGTCACTGGCGCGACTTAAAGAAGCCATTGCCAAGGAAGATACAGAGTATTACCGGGGAGCGGCCCTGCAAAGGTTTGGCCTCACCTACGACATGGCACTGAAAACCATTCACGCGTTTGCGAATGACCAGGGCGATACCTGCACCAATGACGCGTCCTGCTTCCAATGGGTGGTAGACAAACAATGGCTGAAAAAAGATGCCGATTGGGAAGTCATGCTGGCAGATTACCAGGCTGTCCAGCAAAGACCCGAAGGCGCGGACGCGAATAAAATCTACGACGCACTGATAAAATATTACGTATTATTCAATCATCTCAGTGAGTGTATGAAATCGGCATAAATGTCGCGGTGTACTAGTAATATAATGAAGCCTCCCCCAAGAAGGAAACTTTCATTCTTCACGTTTTATCCCATACTCAATATTCGCAGAAAAATGATGGTCTAAGGTTGTGGTGACTCCATCGGACCAGTAGACGTCAATACGCTCAACCGATTCATATTCCCCCAAACCAAAATGAACCGTTGGCGCGTCGAAAGAATGGAATCCACCACTCATCTTGATCTCGCGCATTTGCCTGCGTTCCTCATTCGGACCATAATGGATCGTCACTTTACATCCGACACAATCCCTGTTCCCGCCTGCGTCCCTCAGTTTGAAGGTGATGCTATTACCATCGGTATCGTTATTGATATACACGTTAAACGGGCCGTATAGGGTATTCGATATAATATCTAGATCACCATCGTTATCGATATCTATGTAGGTATAAGATGAACTGTGGTCGCGATCGTATAGCCCAAACTCTTTCTCCGATGCAGAAAATCCTTGCCCCTGCTGATTGTGGAAAAAATTGTTGGTGGTGAACTCCTGTGTGATGAGAACCCCATTCACGACATAAATATCCTGCCACTCGTCGTTATCGAGATCGGCAAAGCGTGCGTTCCAGCTCCATTCTCCTGTTTCTATCCCGTTCGCCTTTGATACATCTTCATATTTTTGATCTGTTTCACCATGCAGAAGGATATTTAAAAATGACTGGTAGGGAATTTCTTTGTCCCGGTCAAACTCCAGCAACTTTTTCGCGAAATAATATTTGCATAAATTTCTGCCTTCAGGATGCCCACGGGAAATTCTTGCACAAAGCCTAGAGTCCTTCCGATGCGCCGCCAGCAGGAACATGCGCGTGACCATGCAGTCGCGTACATCTGCCTTGTCAGCCAGCAGGGTACAGCGTTCGGCGATGTTCTGTTTTTCCGGGTTGAGTAGGGTCGTCAACTTCAAAAGATGATGACACTCTGCTGACGAAAGCGTACTTTCACCGGAGTCGCAAAATTCGCGTCCAGCCGATTGCATATCATCACCAAAAATATTGGACACCACTGCGATGCCTTTGGTGAATCCGATATTCGCCAGATAAATATCAGGTGTCAGGTCGTTATCGATATCGCCCGTGTCGATGCTCATCGTGTTCTCGGTCGTTACAGGAATGAATCCATCCTGTTTCGTTACCTTTTCAAACCGCCCCGATCCCTTACCCAGATAATATGTATCCGCCACCTGGTAATCATTGCCTATGGAAAGGTCGAGATGACCGTCGCCATTGATATCAGAAAACAGCGCCGAATGCGTTTGTCCCGGTATTCCCGGCAGTTCACTCATCTCAAATTTTAGATTTTTATTAAGAACGATTTGATTGATAGAGTTATCCATCGGTGTACGAGTAATCACACCGAGAAAATAGTTTCCGTTCACAATGTCGAGGAATCCGTCTTCATTCAAATCGGCGAATCCAAGAGCGCTGGTGAGTAGAGCCTCACCATTGGGAACTTTGATGAGTCCGCGTTGTCCCCCCTGCCCCAGTGGATTGAGCCATATATGATTGCCGCCTTCAAACGCGGTGAAAAGCACATCCAGCCAGCCATTGTTATTCATATCTACAAGAGCCACACTGACCCCCTGTAGTCCCATCAAATAATTCATAGGTACCGGAAGCTCTGTAAAACGTTTCCCGTTTACATTGCGGTAGAGCTGGAACCCGTTATCGGTCGCCACAGCGAGGTCGGTCCATCCGTCCCGGTCGATATCGCCGGAAGCGATGCCACGCCCGAAAAATAACGGATCATGAAAGTTTCGCGGAGTGATTTTATTGCTGTATGAAATTCCCCAATCGAGTCCTGATGATTTCGTAAATTTTTTATCACCCGTTTTCACACGCGCGGTATGGGGAACAGACTCAACAATTATATTTTCCTGGCGTAGAAAAACTTCGCTTTCTTGTTCAGCTGGAGAACCAGCAAGTTTTGTCCATTCAGAAAAATCTGTTTCCAGTTTTTCAGTTGATGGAACATCTTCCAACTGCTCTCCGTCCATCACCTGATCGAATTGAGAAAGCCATTCGACATGCCGGTAGTTGGTGTATGAATTGCCCACATACCCGACACCGACACCCAGCACACAAACGATCAGGTAAAGCTGGACCGCCAAGCGCAGGGAAAACATGTTATAGATGATCATCGCCGAATAAATACTGAAGGTCCCCAGAGTGAACAAGAGGGTCATGACAAATCCGGGTGCGAGCCCCGACATCATCATCGCCTGCGCCAGCATGATATCGAAAGCTATGGGAAGCGGCATGAAGGTGCCCATGAACGCCATAAAACTCAGGTTCACGAGGTCTGGTTCCAGTCCGATCAAATGCTCAAAACTCCACAAGTGACTCAGCAGACTGCCGAGGAATCCCGCAAGCAACATCAGCGGCACCGTGCGTATGAAAATGTAACGAAAGCTGCTCCAGTAGTCGCGTCCCGCTCCGGAAACTGCTGAGGACCACGAACCTGAGAATCTGGTTTCAATTTCACATACTTCATTAACTGGTGACGCGGTGACGGACTTTGCCGGCACAGGGTTCATCCTAGATAGAAAAGGAACAATGAAAAGTATAAGTAAAAAAGTGGTCGCCAGTTTCAGTAACGCCATGTACAAAGGGAAAATGGTAAATACCATCGTCAGGACAACAATATTAAGCGTGGGCGAACTGAACATGACTGCCAGCGCCGTTTCCAATTTTCGGCTCGCTTCATAAATTCCTTTAGCTATGGGAGCGACACAGTTCACGCATACACCGAGCGGCGTTCCCACCAGCATTCCCATGAAACTGTTTTTAATACGTCTGTCTGAAGAAGTTTTAGGAAGGTAACTGAGTAAGGTCAGAAAAGCTCCGGCCAGCACCAGCCCAAACACCATGCCTCGCCAGTTGGTCTCATACCAGTTGAGCGTGGTGTAGAACACCTTCTCATAAAGTGGCGCCTTGTGCGGAACCTCGAAATGCGCCTGATGCGTCATCGGGTCGTCAAAAGCGGCGGTGCCTGACATGGCGGCTTTGTTGCTGAGCGCGGGGTAACGCGATGTTCCCCAGAAACACAACATGACACCGATAATGAAAATGATCAATACAATGGCGCGACGGTTTTTAAGCATAATGAGAATTGAATAAGAAACAAATCCCCCCACCCCCCTTTCGTAGAAGGGGGAGCTTTAATTAACCCCTCTTTTAAAAAAGGGGATGGGGTGATTTAATTCACACTAATAAAACAAAAAAAGCCCGACGGTCAAAACCGCCGGGCAGTTTTAAGAAATTTCTTAAGAGTCAGTGCGATCCTTCTTCATGCGAATGAGAAGAGCCTTCTTCATGTTGCATGCCACCGCCAGAGCCTCCGCCCATCATGGGGTTACGCGCCGAACGACCCAGCGATTCATTAGCGTGTTTAAGCGCTTCGTTATAATGCTTCAAAGCTTCGCGCGCGTGCTGGACCGCCGTACCGCCATGCGATTTAAGGTCCTGCCCCGCATCCGGCATTTTTAGTGCAAACTCCAGATGTTTCACCATCTCTTCAAGATGCAAATAGCCTTCCTCGCCGTGGCCTAATCCAACACTGGCATGACCGCCTGCCTGAGCCGAAACCTGTTGCGTTCCCACCAGCGGGGCAACAACCAACATGAATACTGCAATATATAGATTTTTCCACCGAATCATAAAACCTCCAATATGCAAAGTCAAAGATGTTTCATATAAGCCCTATTGTACAATTAACTGCCCGGAAACAGACAAAAAAAATCCCCGGATGAAGCGTCTAAGGATATTTTTAAGAGCGGTGCAATTGAGATATTGATAGGCATCGGAATGATCATCTGTCAAATCAGTTGTCCACCCCTCTCCCCTTGAAAAACAAGGATTTTAGTGTAAAATGAGGCACTGTGTATTTTTTTTACTCACTTTTCCCCGCTCTAATGAGTCAAGACCTGGAAAATTTAGCGGCTCGTGTTCAGGGTTTCGGTAAGGAAAACCTTTCGGACATCCTCCACTACACGGCTACCGGACTGAAGTCGCTTTTTGGCTGTCATATGGTCCGTATCTACTTGGAGGACCTGCATCAGGGGATTCTCATCTGCCAGTATGTGACGGACCAAAAGCGTCCCGATGATCGGCAGATCACGCAGTTCATTTCCCCGCGCGACTCCATCACCTCGCAGGCGTTTTATGAGAACAAGGTCATCCTCTCCTGGACTCTGCCGGAGGGATTTATCAAGTATAGAAATCCGTTTGAAAAGATATCGGGCATACAGTCTTCGGTGGTCTTTCCCATCGTGCATGAGTTACGCCCTGTCGGTACACTGACTCTAGATTGGCAGGAGGATGGGGAATTTATATCGACGGAGCAGGTCGAAGCAGTGACCCGGTTTCTCAACGCCATCAGCGCGGCAGTGGACCGTGCCAAGCGATTTCACCAGCAGATATCCTTTTCCCGCCATCTCGATCTGGCACGCAAGAAGGAAGCGGCGTGGATGATCGTTCGCTCGGCAGTCAAGCTGATAGACAAGCTCAGTCTGGCTTCGGTGCTGGTTCCGGCATCCACCAAAAACCCGAAACTCACTTCCACCAAGCCAACAGACATGGTGGAAGTGATGGCTGTATATTCAAACAAAAGAGCAGACGCTTCGACCTACATGAACAAAGACCAGATGAGCGTTCTCAATGACGAAAACCTGATTAACCGTATAGTTGAATATGATGAGTCACGCGGACTGATGATGCGTGAGCAGGGTCAGGAATCGCTGTACATTGAAAACATCATGGAGGAGAACTTCGCACGCAAAGAAGTCATCCAGGAACTGAATATGGTATCGCTGTACCAGATACCCAAGTATGACAAGAGAACGGGCCATTTCATTTGCTCGGTCAACTATTATACTAGCTCTACCCATCGATTTTCCCCTTTTGAAAAACGAATGCTGGAAGAGCATGCGACTATGGTGGAAAAACGAATCGAAGGCGATAGCTCGGAGCATATTGAGATCGAGGTCCTTGGAGAAATCGAGGAACTGCTTTCTGAAAAAGATGATTCGCTTCCGGTCTTCCTGCACAAAATTCTGGATAAAATTTCCGAACTCATCGGCGCGGACAGTGGAACCGTCTCTATCTTAAAAATAATTGACGGCAAACCCTGGCTGGTGGTGGAAAATTCCGATGGCAGTCTGCTGGGTGCCAAGTCGCGCGGGTGGACTAAAAACAAAATCCCTGCTCTGCCCGTTGGCGGTGAAGATCTGCCGGATGCGTTGAAATCCCTCAACGGTTACTGCGCACACACTGCCCAGACTAACCTGATTCGAAACGTAATGGACAGGTCACTAACTAATGGATTTTACAGGAATATTTCACCGTCTGTTCGGTCCGAATTGGCTGTGCCCATCATCTACGGGAACAGTGTGATCGGAATCCTCAATCAAGACCATTTCCGCGAAAACTATTTCACGGTGGAACATAGGCGAATTGTTCAGATCATCGCCAGCCTCATCAGCCAGAAGGTTCACAATCTGATGCAGATTCAGGAACTGAAGCAAGAAATCTCACAACTTCGTCAGGATGTTGAATACCGTGACCCAAAAGTTTCTTCATACTATTTTGGTAACGTCATCGGACGCAGTAAGACCATTCATCATTTGGTCGACCGAATCAATACCGTTGTGGAGTCCGTTTGCAACCGCATGTTGAAATGGGACAGTTCGCAATCCAAAGAAGCCAATATGGGGCTCCCTTCACTGCTCGTCCACGGCGAAACCGGTACCGGAAAAGAATTTTTCTTCAACAATATTTACTCGCGCATAACGGAAATCTTCCAGCAGAAAAGAGGAAAGAACTTCAAGTTGATGCTGAGAAAAACCAATATCGCCGCCTACAGCGGGGAACTCACCTACAGTGAATTATTCGGGCATAAAAAAGGAGCCTATACGGGAGCCGAGTTCAATCGGCGGGGTATCCTTGAAGAAGCCAATGGCGGAGTTGTTTTCCTGGATGAGATAGGTGACGCCGACCCCAAGACCCAGGTTCAGCTCCTGCGGTTTCTTGATACCGGAGTTTTCATGCGTCTGGGCGAAAACCAGCCCAGATATTCCCGCATCTTTCTAATCGCCGCGACCAATAAAAATCTGCGTGAAGAAATTGATGCAGGTCGGTTCCGTGAGGACCTGTACCACCGCTTGAACGCGTTGAGCTTCCGCATCCCTTCCCTCAATGAAAGACACGAAGACATCTCCGATCTGGCGACCCATTTCCTTGGCATCCTGTTTCAGGCCTACAAAAAGGGGAATCCTGAAGAATCCCTGCCCCATCTGGAAAAAGTAGCTATCGACTACCTGACCCAGCATAAATATCGCGGCAACGTACGCGAGCTGAAAAATATTTTAATGCGAGCCATGATGTTCCGCAAAGGATCAATCATCTCCCTGGGCGATGTGATGGAAGCCTGCCAATCTGAGAATCCCGTTCCAAAGGAAACCATTGAACTACCCGAATCGAATCATATCGATTCGATTCTGGATCAGCTGGAATCCGGCAAAGGGGATTTCTGGTCGCAGGTTCACCAGCCCTTTAAAAGGAACCGATTGACGCGGGATACCGTGAAAAAGGTCATTCAAACGGCCCGCAAAAGATATCAAGCCAACCTGCCAGGTCTAGCCATTAAATTAGGCGCTTGCGCCGGGCACTATCAAAATAATCCTGAAGAATTAAAGAAATTCACAAGTTTCAAGAACTTCCTGTATAAAACCGTAAAAATCAGTGACCCGAACTGACTGTATAAATTTATTATGGTGGACGATACCTTCATTTATTGCTAAACTTCTATTCCTAAGCGGACGTTATAGGTGTCATCCCTGCACACCGGGGACCTGCATTGTACCTCGCGGAACCAACCAAACTTGAAGCGTAATTGTTTTGTCCGTTCAGTAAAACAAAATTATAAATTCTACAACTAATCATTCCTTAAGGAGATCCCCTCTATGAGTTCTGCCCTCGTTGCCGAAAAATTTAAAGTCAAAGACATGTCCCTTGCCGATTGGGGCCGGCAGGAGATCATCATCGCCGAAAACGAAATGCCGGGACTGATGGCTCTTCGTAAAAAATATGGAGAATCAAAACCTCTCACAGGGGCGCGAATCGCAGGTTCCCTTCATATGACAATCCAGACGGCGGTCCTCATCGAAACACTGATCGACCTGGGTGCGGAAGTTCGCTGGGCCTCCTGTAATATTTTTTCCACACAAGATCACGCGGCGGCGGCAATAGCTAAGGAAGGCATCCCTGTTTTTGCCTGGAAAGGTGAAACGGAAGAAGAATACTGGTGGTGTACCGCGCAAACCCTGTTGTTTGAGGACGGACCCAACATGATTCTCGATGACGGCGGTGACCTCACCGCTTATGTTCACGAAAAGCACCCGGAACTACTCGCGAACATCAAAGGCGTCACAGAGGAAACCACCACAGGCGTTCATCACCTCTACAAAATGATTGAAGACAAAACGCTAAAACTACCGGCTATGAATGTTAATGACTCCGTCACCAAATCAAAATTCGATAACCTCTACGGTTGTCGAGAATCACTTGCTGACGGAATCAAACGCGCGACCGATGTCATGATAGCGGGTAAAGTAGTCGTCGTGGCTGGTTATGGCGATGTCGGTAAAGGTTGCGCCAAATCAATGAAAGATCTCGGCGCTAGGGTAATCATTACGGAAATAGACCCCATCTGTGCCTTGCAAGCGGCTATGGAAGGCTACGAAATCACTACAATGGAAGAAGCAGTCAAAGAAGGAAATATTTTCGTAACCACAACAGGATGTAGCGACATCATCCGTATCGAACATATGGAAGCCATGAAAAATGACGCTATCGTCTGCAACATAGGCCATTTCGATGTCGAAATTCAGGTGGAAACTTTGAACAACTTTCCTGGCATCAAAAAACTGGAAGTCAAACCTCAGGTGGACAAATATACTTTCCCCGACGGACACAATATCATTCTGCTGGCAGAGGGGCGACTGGTTAATTTGGGTTGCGCCACCGGGCATCCCTCTTTCGTAATGTCCAATTCATTCACCAATCAGGTATTGGCACAGATCGAATTATACGAAAATAAATATGAAATTGGCGTCTACACTCTGCCGAAGAAACTGGACGAAGAAGTGGCGCGACTGCATCTTGATAAGCTGGGCGTAAAAATGACCCGCCTGACTCCAGAACAGGCCGCCTACCTAAACCTTCCAGTGGAGGGTCCTTTCAAACCGGATCATTACCGCTACTAAGTTTTTACCAGAATTAAAACAAAAGGCGTTCCCCTTAAGAGGAACGCCTTTTTTAATGCCGAAAAACCACAAAACTCATATTGAATAACATTCATGCTGTACCATCCTTAGAACTTGCCATAGTAAAAGTATTTCCACTTTTAGAAAAGACCTTGTCTTCAAAGTGAATGGAGCCTCCATAACAAAACCCAATTCGATATAAATCACTATCAATTTTTTCGTTCGGAGAAGGGTATGTTTAAACCTTATAAAAAAACAGAGTTAAAATATGCGGCTGGA
>Ga0208639_1000326_pt1 | contig 37890 bp, 44 predicted proteins | sample ETNtaG_33_FD_185772 | JGI IMG/M metagenome (GOLD analysis project Ga0208639, IMG submission 185772) | Marine microbial and viral communities from oxygen minimum zone, Eastern Pacific Ocean - ETNP201310SV76 (SPAdes) (version 2) | ecosystem: Environmental > Aquatic > Marine > Oceanic ...
CAGACACCATTGAATCAAGATTTGAAGCTGCAATCTTGGGTCAAGGCGGGCCAAGCGGTAACGAACAATGGAATATATTTTTACCCTTGGAAAATTCTGCCAGCTTAATTGATTACATCAAAGGATCAGAGACCTCAATTAAAACTGGAAGTCTTATATCTTTGGATGGAATCTTCACGGGCCGCAAAAATGGAATTGATTTTGCCCTTGGTTTTCAATTTAACTCAGAGGATCTTGAGATTAATTATTCCGAGGGAAGCAGGGCTTCATTTGACTCAGATGGAAAGTTAACCAAAGGTGCTGATTTGTTATTTTTAGGTGGCGGTAAAAATGTTAAAACTAATAGAGATAAACAAGCTATTTTCTTTGAGACTAATAAAAACTTTGGAGATAGCTTAGATATTATTTTATCTGGACGTTATGAAAAACTAGAGAATGATTCTTCGTTTGATCCAAAACTCTCATTTAAGTATGTTAGCGCAGAAACATTTTTATTAAGGGGCTCAATTGGAACCTCTTTTACAGCGCCTTCAATGGCGCAAATGTTCTCATCTGAGATACAGCTTGGAAGTGTTAGAGATATAAATGATTCGCCATTTGTACGTTTGGCACTTTTGGGTAATCCAAATTTAAAACCTGCGACCTCAGAAAATGTGAGCGTTGGGTTTATATGGAATATTTCAGATGGGATTGATTTAACTATAGATTATTGGGCGATTGATTATGAAAATAGAATCGAAGTAGAGAGCGCTCAAGTATTGCTTAATAGTAATCCTTATGCAGCAAGCGTAACAAGAAATCAATTTGGAGAATTAATTGCTGTTAGTACCTCATATTTCAATGAAGAAAAAACTGAAGTTAATGGCATTGATCTAGAGGTGAACTATTTTAAACCTACTCAATACGGAGACTTTAATTATTCTGTCCAAGCAACTCAATTATCTGAATTCTTAACACCCGAGCATCATGACGAAGATGACCATGCAGAACATTCGATCATGGTTAACAGAGTTGGTAAGTTCAACTATGATGCTCACACTCATTCATTGCCCAAATTAAGGTTAAATACTTTCTTAAGCTGGACCATAAATGACTTGGTCATTGGAATGAATTCAAGATATGTCGATGGGTATTCGAATGAACGTCAGATTCCTGCATCTGCCATAAGTCTTGGTTATACAAGCTACATCAAATCATTTTTAGTGCATGATTTTTCAATTAAAAAATCTGTTCAACTATCAACTGGAGAGTTGCAACTAGGTCTTGGAGTGATAAATGCTTTTGATAAAAAAGCACCGTTGCTATATGACGCTCCTGACTTTAGTTTTGATACAAGAGTTCATGATCCAAGAGGGCGATTAATCAATATTACCGTAGAATTTAATCTTTAAAAAAATATCATGAGTGTATTTAAAATACCCATCATATTTTTTGAATTTAATCTCTTATCTGCTATAAAGTTGTGATGAGATTTTATGTTTTAAATCACCAAGAATAATGAGAATAGAGATAGATCAAACAAGCGATGAGCTAATGACAGGCCCTGGAGATCTTTATGCAAAAGAGATTTCAGGAGCTGGAAATGCCTTCGCATATGCAATTTATGAACACAGTAAACTTCCCTTAAGAGTTTTTGAGGCTGCCCGAATAGCCACTGCAATGATTAATGGATGCAAAATATGCATGACTTGGCAGTCAAAGAGAGATGTTCACCAGATGGGTATCTCCGAAGGTGTCATCACCAATGGAGAAGCACCAGATGAAGAATTTTATGCCAAGCTTCTGAATAATAATTTAGAGGATCTAACTGAAAAAGAATTAATTGCTGTTAAGTTTGCTAATGCAATGGGGGAGAATCCCAAGCAATTATCAAAGGATGAGAAATTTTGGGCTGAGATAAAGAGCGTGTTCTCGGATGCAGAGATAACTGATCTAACATATTGTATTGCTGGTTGGATGGGGATGGGTAGAGTGGCCCATGTTTTAGGACTTGATAACAATTGTGAGATTTAGAAATTATGAAAGATGATGGAAAATTAGAAAAAGATTTTAAAACGGCAAGATATATCTATGTTTCAATCTATCTTGGATTAATAGTCACCTTGTTCATAGTATTTTTCTAGATTTTCAGAAAGATGGTGCCGGCACCAAGAGTTGAACTCGGGACCTGATGATTACAAATCAACTGCTCTACCAACTGAGCTATACCGGCAAAAAAAAATTATTATATACTTTTTATCAAATTGGGAAAGAGCAATTTGTTCCGCCTATTCCGCAATACCCATTTGGGTTTTTGTCTAGGTATTGCTGATGATATTCCTCGGCTAAAAAGTATTCACCTTCAACTTTAATTTCAGTAGTTATGTTTCCAAGCCCAGAATCATGCAAAGCATTTTGATATTGCTTCAAGCTATCTTGAGCAATTTGTTGATCAGAATTTTTATTACAATAGATTGCTGATCTGTATTGAGTTCCAATATCATTACCTTGCCTCATACCCTGAGTGGGATCATGACATTCCCAGAAAACTTTTAATAAATTCATTAAAGAAATATGTAGTGGATCATAATCAACCTTTACAACCTCAGCATGACCAGTAATTCCAGTGCATACAAGTTCATAGTTAGGGTCAGCGTGATCCCCGCCTGCATACCCAACCGATGTCATAGCTACTCCTGGCAATAACCAAAATTTTCTTTCAACCCCCCAAAAGCAACCTGCACCAAATATTATTGAATCAATTGAAGTTGATTGATTATGATTAATTTCTGTTTTAAAAATTGTATGAATCATTAATTTAATACACTCCTTTAATTGAGCATTCACCTGAGCTGATTAACTTAAGCTCACTTTTTGTTTGTAAAAGCATCTTACCTTCCTCATTGATTCCTTTAAAGATACCAATTTCAATATCCCTTTGATTATTTGATACAGCTTTTAATTCTGTATCCATATGCATGCATCTTTTTTCCCATTCAGTCTTCCAGTTTTCATAACCATTCTCAGAATAATTGATAATGCCCCGTAAAATGCTATTAATTAGTTTTTCTCGTGGAAGAATATCTGCTAGCTCACTAATTTCTCCCCACCATGATTCTTTTTTGGGTAAGGAGTAGTTAATCCCAATTCCAACTATGAATTCAACTTCATCTGCATTTATTTCAGACTCAATTAATATTCCACATATTTTCTTTTTTTTGATCAATAAATCATTTGGCCATTTAAGACCTGCATTAATTTTTTGACCTGAGACTGAATCCATAGCCTCTGAGATTAAAAGTCCTATGATGAGGCTAAGCGGGGCAGGGTTCTTATCTATAAATTTTATAGTCATATAGATATTTCCTGCATCTGGGCTATACCATTCTTTGCCCTGCCGTCCTCTGCCAGCAGTTTGCTGTTCAGAGATCACAATAAGGTAATCTTTGTTTAGTAACTTTTCCTTTGCAAAAGTGTTCGTTGAATCCACTGTATTTAGTAGATAAAAGTCTATATTTTCTAGATTTAAGCCTTTAAAAACTTCTTTTTGTGTTAATTTGTCCAAGTTATGAATAATCTAGTTGACTTCAGCTCATTCTAGAACAAAAATAGCACCCTTGAAATGGAGGAGTGGCCGAGTGGTTAAAGGCGGCAGACTGTAAATCTGTTCTCTACGAGTACGTTGGTTCGAATCCAGCCTCCTCCACCATTTTTTAATAGAATATTTACTGCAAAAAAGGTTGAGTTTATCGATTTTTAAGGGGATAATACGCCACCTTAAATTTGGATACTGTAATTCGGGCTCATATAGCTCAGCGGTAGAGCACTTGCTTGGTAAGTAAGAGGTCACCGGTTCAAGTCCGGTTATGAGCTCCATTTTATAGGTAAATTTTAGAGTTAATTTCAAATAAAGAGAGGCAAGAAATGGCTAGAGAAAAATACGAAAGAACGTTACCCCATGTAAACGTGGGAACAATTGGTCACGTTGATCATGGTAAAACTACGCTTACTGCAGCGCTTACTAAAGTATGTGCTGAAGTTTATGGTGGTGAAGCAGTTGCATTTGATGGTATTGATAACGCTCCTGAAGAAAGAGAGCGTGGTATCACGATTGCTACGTCACACGTTGAGTATGTTTCAACAACAAGACACTACGCGCACGTTGATTGTCCTGGCCATGCTGATTACGTTAAAAATATGATTACAGGTGCTGCTCAGATGGATGGAGCAATTCTTGTGGTAAGTGCTGCAGATGGTCCTATGCCTCAGACTAGAGAACACATCTTGCTAGCTCGTCAGGTCGGTGTTCCAAAAATCGTAGTTTTCTTAAACAAAGCTGATCAAGTTGATGATGCTGAATTACAAGAACTTGTAGAAATGGAAATTAGAGAACTACTTAATGAATATGATTTCCCGGGTGACGATACACCTATTATCACTGGCAGTGCTTTAAAAGCTCTAGAAGGTGATACTTCTGAAATTGGTGTTGATGCAGTAACTAAGCTTGTTGAAGCCTTAGATTCATTTGTACCAGAGCCAGAAAGAGAAGTTGATAAGCCTTTCCTAATGCCGGTAGAAGATGTATTTACAATTTCAGGAAGAGGAACAGTTGTAACAGGAAGAATCGAACAAGGAATTGTTAAAACTGGTGATGCATTAGAAATTGTAGGTATTTCAGATACAACAACAACAACGTGTACAGGTGTTGAGATGTTTAGAAAATCTCTTGATGAAGGAAGAGCTGGTGAAAACTGCGGAGTTTTATTAAGAGGTATCGAAAGAGATGCAGTAGAGAGAGGGCAAGTATTAAGTGCTCCAGGCTCTATTAATCCTCACACAGAATTTGAGGCAGAAATTTATGTACTAAGCAAAGAAGAGGGTGGAAGACATACTCCTTTCTTTAGTAATTACAGACCGCAATTCTATTTTAGAACTACTGATGTTACCGGTGCCTGTGTATTACCTGATGGTGTTGAAATGGTTATGCCAGGAGACAACATCAAGATGACAGTTACTCTTATTGCTCCAATTGCAATGGACGAAGGTTTAAAGTTTGCAATTAGAGAGGGTGGAAGAACCGTCGGAGCTGGTGTAGTCGCGAAGATTATTAAGTAATTTAACAAATTTACAATTTTGCCGAGTTTAAAGCTCGGCATTTTTGTCTCTATTTATAGGAGAAAATTTAGGCCAGTAGCTCAACTGGTAGAGCGACGGTCTCCAAAACCGTAGGTTGGGGGTTCAAGTCCCTCCTGGCCTGCCAAGGAGCTGGTTTAAAAAAGAAATATGGCAAAGGGTAAAGCATCAAACATTGCCGATAAGATCAAATGGCTTCTGTCCATCAGTATCTTTTCTGTCGCTATTGTTGGTAATGGCTATTACACAGAAGTTGCTTTTCTCTACAGGGTACTTGCTGTTGTCGCTCTTTTTATTCTCGCAACCATTATTCTCGCAAGAACAGTTTTTGGAAAAGGAGCTGTTTCGCTCATGAGGGAATCAAGAACTGAAATGAGAAGAGTGGTTTGGCCCACGAGAATGGAGACAACTCAAACTTTTATGGTGGTCTTTGGTTCTATAGTCGTCCTTTGTTTGTTTTTTTGGGCGCTGGAATCCCTTTTAAGCTTGCTAACAAAATTAATTTTAGGATAGTAATAAAATGAATTGGTACGTAATAATGGCATATTCTGGGTACGAGCTTAAGGTTAAAGCTGCCATTGAAGAGCGAATTGAGCTCGCTGGCCTCAAGGATCAATTTGGAGAAATCTTAGTTCCAACTGAGTCAGTTGTTGAGTTAAAAAGCGGTGCTAAGAAAAAAACAGAGCGTAAATTTTTCCCTGGCTACATTCTAATTGAGATGGAAATGAATGATGATACTTGGCAGTTGGTTAAGCACACCCCAAGAGTAAGCATGTTTGTTGGCGGCAAAAAAGATATGCCTTCACCTATTTCAAAAAGTGATGTTGATAACATCATTAATAGGATTGAGGTTGGAGAGGAAGCTCCAAGACCTAAAACCTTATTTGAGCCAGGTGAGGTGATTAGAGTTTGTGATGGACCTTTTAATGATTTTAATGGGGTTGTCGAAGAAGTTGACTATGAAAGAAGCAGTGTAAAAGTCTCTGTTCAGATTCTTGGAAGATCCACTCCTGTTCAATTAGATTTCATACAAATAGAGAAAACATAATGGCAAAGAAGGTAGCAACAATTTTAAAACTTCAAATACCTGCAGGCGCTGCAAACCCAAGTCCTCCAGTTGGCCCAGCTCTCGGTCAAGCAGCAGTTAATATAATGGATTTCTGTAATGCATTTAATGCTGAAACTCAAGGCATGGAAAAGGGATTGCCACTCCCTGTAGTTATAACTGTATATGAAGATAAATCCTTCACCTTTGAAGTAAAGTCAGCTCCTGCATCAGTGCTTATAAAAAAAGCTGCTGGAATAAGCAAGGGAAGCGGGGAACCAAATAGAGAAAAAGTTGGGTCAGTCACCAGAGCTCAATTAGAAGAAATCGTAAATGCAAAACAAAAAGATTTAAATGCAAATGATATGGATCAGGCGGTCAAAATTATTGCTGGCACTGCAAGAAGCATGGGGGTAGAAGTTAAATAATGACTAAGCTTACAAAAAAGAAAAGACAATTATTAGAACTTGTTAACCCTGAGAGCATTTATTCATTAGAAGAGGCAATGAATATATTTCAAACGGTTAAATCTAATAAGTTTGATGAATCTTTAGACATCGCACTCAGACTAGGTATTGATACAGGCAAATCTGATCAAAATGTCAGAGGTGCAATCACTCTTCCTCATTCGCTCGGCAAAACAGTAACTGTTGCAGTTTTTGCAGATGGTGACCAAGCAAAGGAAGCTAATGATGCTGGGGCAGACTTTGTTGGCATGGAAGATCTAGCGGAGAAATTTAAAAAAGAAGAAATTGACGTTGATGTTGTAATTTCCTCACAAGCAGCTATGAAGATAGTTGGTCAATTAGGCCAGGTATTAGGACCAAAAGGCTTGATGCCTAATCCTAAGACAGGAACAGTTACAGAAAAAGTTGGTGAAGCAATAAATAATGCTAAATCAGGTCAGGTCAGGTTTAGAACAGATAAAAATGGGATATTGCATGGATCCATTGGAAAAGTCTCATTTACATCTAGCCAAATTCAAGAAAATGCAGCTGCTATGCTTGAAGAAGTAAAGAAGTTAAAACCAGCTACTGCTAAAGGTTCATATATTCGAAGTGTTGCTTTGAGTAGCACAATGGGACCAGGGGTAAAAGTTACTCCTGCATCCTTAGTTGTATAAGTTTTAGGGTCTTTTTGGGCCCTAGATTGTTGCGTTGATCGCAGCCGTCAAAGACCGTAGGTGCGAAAGCTTAATTTCCTACGTAGGTGGTGTTCAAATTGCGAAGGCGGTTTGTCACCGATTAGCCGAAAGGCATTAATAGGAGAATTGCTGTGGCGTTAGCTAGAGAAGATAAAGAGAGAATAGTTCAAGAAGTTAAGGAAGTTTCGGCTTCTGCATCTTCGCTTGTGATTTCAGATGCCAGAGGCCTCAAGGTTTCTGAATTAACTGAAATTAGAAAACAAGGAACTGAATCTGGAGTTCACATTCAGGTTATAAAAAACTCTCTTGCAAAATTGGCATTTGAAGGCACTGACTTTGGTTGTACTGACGAAGTGTTAACAGGTCCCTCACTTTTTGCTTTCTCATATGCTGAGCCAGGTGCAGCAGCGAAGATGTTAAAAACTTACGCAAAAAACTTTGAAGCTCTTGAGATCAAAGCTTTAGTTGTGGAAGGGCAACTTCTCGATGGATCACAAATTGATGTTCTTGCATCTCTGCCATCACGAGAGGAAGCATTAACTCTTATTGCTGCAGTGCTACAAGCACCTATAGGTAAATTTGCAACACTTCTAAACGAAGTACCAAGCAAGTTAGCTAGGGTTCTTTCTGCAGTTCGAGACAACAAACAGGCTAACGCCTAAATCTAGGAGAAAAAAATGGCAATATCTAAAGACGATATTCTAAGCGCAATAGAAGAAATGTCCGTCATGGACTTAGTTGAACTTATTTCAGCAATTGAGGAGAAATTTGGTGTTACTGCAGCTGCTGCTGTGGCCGCTGCTCCTGCTGCTGCTGGCGGTGATGCTGGCGAAGCCGCTGAAGAGAAAGATGACTTTGATGTAGTTTTAACTGCAGCTGGTGATCAAAAAGTTCAGGTTATTAAAGCTGTCCGTGCAATTACTGGGCTTGGATTGAAAGAAGCTAAAGATTTAGTTGATGGCGCTCCTAACACTTTGAAAGAAGCTGTTAAGAAAGCTGATGCTGAAGAAATGCTTAAGCAACTGACTGAGGCAGGAGCAACAGCAGAGCTTAAATAATCTTTCAAAAAAACATTTTTAAAGGGCGACATATGTCATATAGCTATACAGAAAAAAGAAGAATAAGAAAAAACTTCGGAAGACTTCCAAAAGTAATGAAGCTTCCTAAACTTATTGAGACTCAACTTGAATCTTACACACAATTTCTTCAGCAGCACGTTGAAGCAGGTGCAAGAGAAAATAAAGGTCTTGAAGAAGTTTTCCAAACTCTTTTTCCTATTACCAGTGTGTCAGGCAATGCTGCCCTTGAATATGTTTCATATGAATTAGGGAAACCCGGTTACACAGTTCAAGAATGCTTAATTCAAGGTTTAAGCTACTCAGCTCCTCTAAGAATTGTGGTCCGATTAGTTATTTACGATCGAGATACGAATTTCCAAGAAGTTAAAGATGTTAAAGAGGGCGAAGTGTTTATGGGCGAGGTCCCATTGATGACCGAGAATGGTTCATTTGTTATCAACGGCACAGAAAGAGTTGTTGTAAATCAACTTCATAGATCACCAGGCGTTTTCTTTGATCACGACAAAGGTAAAACTCACTCTTCAGGTAAAGTTCTGTATTCAGCTCGCATCATTCCTTATCGAGGCTCATGGTTGGATTTTGAATTTGATCCAAAAGATAACCTCTTTTGTCGCATTGATAGAAGAAGAAAAATACCAGCTACCATTATCTTGAAAGCTATGGATATGGGTACTGAAGAAATTCTTCAGCATTTTTATGAAGTTGATACTGTTCAAATAGAAAAAGCCGGAGTAAGTATTGAATTAATCCCATCAAGATTAAGAGGTCAAACATTACCAGTTGATTTAAAGATTAAATCAAAAGTTGTTGTTGAAGCCAACAAGAGGATTACCGCAAGACATGTTCGTGAACTTGAGCAGGCTAAAATGACCTCACTTAAAGTTGAGGATGATTTTTTAGTTGGTAAAGTGCTTGCAAAAGATTTATTTAACCAAGAGACCGGAGAAGTCTTGGTTTCAGCAAATACAGAAATAGATCAATCAATCATTGAGGCTTTCAGGGAAGCAAATATTGCTGAGCTTCATACTTTATATATTAATGAGCTTGATAAAGGCCCATATATTTCTTCAACGCTAAGAGCTGACCCCACCTCAAATAGATTGGAAGCATTAGTTGAGATATATAGAATGATGAGACCTGGAGAACCGCCAACTAAGGATTCAGCAGAGCAATTATTCCATAATTTATTTTTTAACCATGAGCGTTATGATCTTTCTGAAGTTGGCAGAATGAAATTTAACCGTAGATTAAAAACTGATGTAACTAAAGAAATTCCTGGCATCTTAGATCTTAATGACATCCTAAGTGTTATGAAGGGAATAGTGGCGATAAGAGACGGCCATGATACCGTTGATGATATTGATCACTTAGGCAACAGACGTGTTAGGTCAGTAGGAGAAATGACTGCTAACCAATTCAGGGTTGGTTTAATAAGGGTAGAGAGAGCTGTCAGAGAAAGGCTAAGTATGGCTGAAGCTGATGAGCTTGGCCCTCAAGATCTTATTAATGCAAAGCCGGTCACTGCAGCTATCAAAGAATTTTTTGGCTCTAGCCAGCTATCTCAGTTTATGGATCAAAATAATCCTTTATCTGAAATCACCCATAAGCGAAGAGTTTCAGCGCTTGGGCCAGGTGGGTTAACTAGAGAACGTGCTGGATTTGAGGTAAGAGACGTTCATCCAACTCACTATGGAAGACTGTGCCCAATCGAGACCCCTGAGGGGCCAAACATTGGACTGATCAATTCATTTGCATGTTACTCAAGAACCAATAACTTCGGATTTATAGAAAGTCCATATAGAAAAGTTGTAAAAGGGAAAGTTACTAATGACATTATTTACCTCTCTGCAATTGATGAGGGAGAACATATTATTGCCCAGGCAAATGCAGCACTAGATAAATCAGGAAAGTTTGCAGATGATCTTGTGCCAGTTCGACACAATGGAGACTCTGCTTTAATGAGTCCTGAAAGAATTGATTTAATGGATGTAGCCCCTCAACAGGTTGTTTCTGTAGCAGCTTCTCTCATTCCATTCCTTGAGCATGATGATGCTAACAGAGCCTTGATGGGCTCAAACATGATGCGTCAAGCTGTTCCAGTCCTAAAACCCGAAAAACCTCTGGTTGGAACAGGCTTTGAAACTATTGTCGCCGGCGATTCAGGTGTTTGTGTAGTCGCCAAAAATAATGGTGTTGTTGAAAATGTTGATGCCGCAAGAATTGTGGTGCGGGTCACTGATTCTAAGAATTCAAATAATGCTGTTGATATTTATAACCTTACAAAGTACACAAGATCAAATCAAAATACTTGCATCAATCAAAGACCTCTTGTTTCAGTTGGGGACAAAGTAAAGTTTGGAGACATACTTGCTGATGGCCCATCAGTAGACAATGGTGAACTAGCATTAGGTCAAAATATTCGAATAGCCTTTATGCCATGGAATGGATACAACTTTGAAGATTCTATTCTGATGTCTGAAAAAGTTTCAAGAGAAGATAGATTTACTTCTATCCACATTCAAGAATTAACCTGTATTTCAAGGGATACAAAACTTGGATCAGAGGAGATAACAGCTGACATTCCAAATGTTGGTGAGGGGTCTCTTGGAAAGCTTGATGAGTGTGGGATGGTTTATGTTGGTGCCGAAGTTAAAGCCGGAGATATTTTAGTTGGCAAAATAACTCCTAAAGGCGAAACTCAACTATCCCCTGAAGAAAAACTATTACGTGCGATCTTTGGCGAAAAAGCCTCTGATGTTAAAGATACTTCATTGAGAGTTCCATCAAGCATTAACGGTACCGTTATTGGTGTTGAGGTCTTTACCAGGGATGGTATAGAGAAGGATGAGAGAACTCAGTCAATCGAAGCAGATCATTTGTCTGTAGCAAAAAAAGATTCAGATGATCAAATTAAAATTATTAATGACGCAACAATAATTCGCCTTGTTGATATTATAAAAGGTTCAAAAATCTCTAAGGGTCCGGGACTTAAGAAGGGCTCCACTCCTTCAGCTGATGATTTATCTGAACTTAGTCTTGATGATCTATTGTCTGTAAGAACAGCTGATGATTCCTCTAATAATAAAATCGAAGCTGCAGAGAAAGCTTTAAAACAATACCTAAAAGATATTCAAGACAGCTTCGATCAGAAAAAGCAAAAAATTATTAGAGGCCATGATCTTGCCCCCGGTGTTATTAAAATTGTGAAAGTTTACCTTGCTGTTAAAAGAAGAATCCAGCCAGGAGATAAGATGGCTGGAAGACATGGTAACAAAGGTGTTATATCTGAGATCATGCCAATTGAGGATATGCCCTATGACAATGATGGTAATCCTGTAGATATTGTCTTGAATCCTCTTGGTGTCCCATCCCGAATGAACGTAGGGCAGATTCTTGAAACTCATATGGGATCAGCTGCAAAAGGAATTGGTGAACAAATCAATAAAATGATTAAGGCAAAAGCTAAAGCTGATGAGCTTAAAAAATACCTTGATGTCTTGTACAACAAGAATGCAACAATTAAAGAAGATCTTAATTCTTTTAACAATACTGAAATTCAGTCCTTAGCAAGTAATTTGACAGATGGGTTGCCGATTGCAACTCCTGTTTTTGATGGCGCTAAAGAATCTGAGATTAAAGAATTGCTGAAGCTTGCTGATCTTCCTGAATCAGGACAAATGACTTTATTTGATGGAAGAACTGGCAGACAGTTCGAGAGACCTGTAACAGTTGGATACATGTACATGATTAAACTAAACCATTTGGTTGACGATAAAATGCATGCACGTTCAACAGGTTCATACAGTCTTGTAACTCAGCAGCCTCTTGGAGGTAAAGCTCAGTTTGGTGGCCAAAGATTTGGTGAAATGGAAGTATGGGCCCTAGAAGCATATGGCGCCTCATATACTCTTCAAGAAATGCTCACAGTTAAATCTGATGACGTACCTGGCCGGACTAAAATGTATAAAAATATTGTTGATGGAAACTATGAAATGGATGCAAATATTCCTGAGTCATTCAACGTACTTACAAAAGAAATTAGATCACTTGGAATTAATCTAGAACTTGATTCTGAAAATTAGGAGAAATAATTGAAAGATTTACTAAATTCGTTAAAAGCTAAGCAAGAAGATTTTTCTTCAATCACAGCTGGGCTAGCTTCTCCTCAGATGGTCAGATCTTGGTCATTTGGTGAAGTCAAAAAACCTGAGACTATTAATTATCGTACTTTTAAACCTGAGAGAGATGGCTTGTTCTGTGCCAAAATTTTTGGTCCTGTTAAAGACTATGAGTGTGTATGCGGAAAATACAAGCGTATGAAGCATCGTGGTGTTGTCTGTGAGAAGTGTGGAGTAGAAGTTACCTTAGCAAAAGTAAGGAGAGATAGAATGGGACATATAGAGCTTGCCGCTCCTGTTGCTCATATATGGTTTTTAAAATCGCTTCCTTCAAGAATAGGATTATTGCTTGATATCACACTCAGAGAAATTGAAAGAGTTTTATATTTTGAAAGTTATATTGTTACTGATCCCGGTCTAACAGAATTAGAAAAATGTCAAATTCTAACTGAAGAGGAATATGTAGAAGCATTTGATGAGTATGGAGATGAATTTACAGCTTCTATGGGTGCTGAAGCAGTACAAATGCTATTACAAGAAATTGATTTAGAAGAAGAAATAAGGATTATTCGTGAAGAAGTCCCTCAAACTAACTCAGAGACTAAACTCAAAAAATTATCTAAAAGATTAAAACTCCTTGAAGCTTTTAATGAGTCTGGAAACAAGCCCGAATGGATGATTATGAATGTATTGCCAGTTTTACCACCTGATCTTAGACCTTTAGTTCCATTAGAGGGAGGTCGTTTCGCCACTTCAGACCTTAACGATCTATATAGAAGAGTAATCAATAGAAATAACAGGTTGAAGCGTTTATTAGAGTTAAGTGCCCCGGACATTATTGTAAGAAATGAAAAGAGAATGCTTCAAGAAAGTGTTGATGCGCTCCTTGATAATGGTAGAAGAGGCAGAGTAATTACTGGAACTAACAAGCGACCATTGAAATCTTTAGCAGACATGATTAAAGGTAAGGGCGGAAGATTTAGACAAAACTTATTAGGTAAACGTGTTGATTACTCAGGTAGATCTGTAATTGTTGCAGGTCCTAATTTGAAATTGCATCAGTGCGGACTTCCAAAAAAAATGGCGCTTGAGTTATTTAAGCCATATGTTTATGGAAAGCTTGAGCAAAAAGAACTTGCTACCACTATTAAAGCAGCCAAAAAACTGGTTGAAAGAGAAACGCCTGAGGTTTGGGAAATTTTGGAGGACGTTATAAGAGAGCATCCAATTCTTTTAAACAGAGCTCCAACTCTTCATAGACTGGGGATTCAAGCATTTGAACCTCTTTTAGTAGAAGGCAAAGCTATACAGTTACATCCATTGGTTTGTGTAGCATTCAATGCTGACTTTGATGGAGATCAGATGGCTGTTCATGTTCCTCTTTCAATTGAGGCTCAACTTGAAGCTCGTGCTTTAATGATGTCAACAAATAATATCTTATCTCCAGCTAATGGTGAGCCAATCATTAATCCTACACAGGACATAGTCTTAGGGCTTTACTATATGACTCGAGATAAAGTAAACGTTAAAGGTGACGGAAGAATATTCAGCAACCCTGATGAAGTTTTAAGAGCATATGAATCAGAAACCTTAGACATACATGCAAATATTAAGGTTAGGATTACCAATGCTGACAAAGGAACATTCCTTGAAGATACAACTGTAGGCCGAGTTTTGGTTTGGAGAATTGCACCTATTGAGGTTGGATTTGACAATGTTAATAAAACTTTAGATAAGAAGTCTGTCTCAAATTTAATAGATATTTCATACAGAAAAGCTGGCCTTAAAGATACAGTAATCTTTGCAGATCAGCTAATGTATCTTGGGTTTGAGCATTCAACTCGATCTGGATCTTCTATTGGCGTAGATGATTTTGTTATCCCTGAAGAGAAGCCATCAATCATCGATGCAGCAGAAAAAGAAGTTAAATCAATTGAATCACAATACGAGTCAGGCCTTGTTACTCAGGGCGAGCGATATAATAAAGTTATTGATATTTGGTCTCGTGCAAATGAAAAAGTTGCAAAAGCTATGATGACAAAAATTAGCACTGATCAGGTTGAAGATACCGAAGGTAAAGAAGTTGATCAGGCATCATTCAATTCTGTATTTATATATGCTGACTCAGGCGCTAGAGGATCTCCTGCACAGATCAGACAGTTATCTGGAATGCGTGGCTTAATGTCTAAGCCAGATGGTTCTATTATTGAAACACCAATTACTGCAAACTTTAGAGAGGGATTATCTGTTCTTCAGTACTTTATATCGACTCACGGAGCTCGAAAAGGTCTAGCTGATACAGCTTTGAAAACTGCTAATTCAGGATACTTAACAAGAAGGCTGTGTGATGTTGCTATGGATTCAGTTGTTGTTGAGGATGATTGTGGGACCGATCAATCAATCGTTGTTTCATCGATTGTTGAGGGTGGAGATATTATTCAGCCACTTACAGAAAGAATTTTAGGACGGGTAATTGCTGAGCCAATTTCTAATTCAGACGGCGAAGAAGTCTATTCAATTGGCCATCTTATTGATGAGGATTCTGTTAAAAAGATTGATGAATTGAATATCTCATCTTTAAAAGTTCGTTCGCCAATGACTTGTGAGGCTAGTTATGGTGTTTGTTCTAAGTGCTATGGTCGAGACTTAGCCAGAGGCCATCTAGTTCATAGAGGAGAGGCCGTAGGAGTTGTGGCTGCTCAATCAATTGGTGAGCCAGGAACTCAATTAACTATGCGTACTTTCCATATTGGTGGAGCTGCATCTAGTTCATCGGAAGATAATTCAATTGTGGTTAACAACGCTGGAATGATTAACTTTTCTTCAGATATTAAAACAGTAACTAATAAAGATAAACAAGAAGTTGTTGTTTCTAGAAATAGTCAAGTAACTTTGACTGATGAAAAAGGTAAATTGATAGAGCAACATAAATTAATTTATGGAGCTACATTATTTGCTAAGGATCAAACCAATGTTGAGCCTGGGCTTAAAATTGCAGGCTGGGATCCATACACCCGCCCAATTATTAGTGAAGTTGAGGGTATTGTTCAATTTACAGATATTGATGATGGTGTGACTGTTCGCTCAAAAACTGATGAACTTACTGGGCTCAGCAGTATTGAGGTGATTGATGTTGCCGAAAGACCTTCCGCAGGAAAAGACAAAATTCCATCTATTGCTCTGGTTGATGCAAAAGGAAAACCTGTTCCATTAGGCGAGCATAAGACACCAGCAAATTATTCATTACCTGCTAAGGCATTGGTTAATTTAAAAGATGGTAAGAAGCTGCACGCAGGAGAAGTTTTAGCAAGGATACCTTTAGAAGGATCAAAAACTAAAGATATTACCGGTGGTCTTCCAAGGGTTGCTGATCTCTTCGAGGCAAGAAAGCCAAAAGATGCTGCAGTGCTTGCTGAAGAAAGCGGAATAATTGCCTTTGGAAAAGAAACTAAAGGGAAAGTAAGATTGGTCATCACTCCAGATGGCGCAACCAAGAAAACTCAAAATGTCGAGATGCTTATTCCTAAACATAGAATTCTTACAGTGTTTGAGGGTGAGAGAATAGAAAAAGGTGACATTATTTCTGATGGTCCATTAAGTCCACACGATATATTACGCTTAAGAGGCATTCCTCAGTTAACAAACTTTATTGTTAACGAAATTCAAGATGTTTACAGGCTTCAAGGAGTTCTTATTAATGATAAGCATATTGAAACTATTTTGCGTCAAATGCTTAGAAAGGCATTAATTATTGATGGTGAAGATACTAAGTTTATTCAGGGCGACCAAGTTGAATATGCTGAGTTGGTAGAAGAGAACTCTAAAGCTGTTGCAGCAAAAAAAGAGCCTGCACGTTTTGAAAGAGTGTTACTTGGAATTACAAAAGCTTCACTCACAACTAATTCATTTATCTCTGCTGCTTCTTTCCAAGAAACTACACGCGTTCTAACAGAAGCATCTGTAACTGGCAAAGTAGATTACTTAAGAGGCCTAAAGGAAAACGTTGTTGTAGGAAGATTGATACCAGCTGGAACTGGAATGGAGTTCCACGATCAAATGGCAGCCAAGAAAGCGAGTGATTCCTCCGAATCTATGCTATCTGAGGACGACATTGAAGCTGCATTACGTCAAGAATTACAAGAAACCGAGGAATAATGTTGACCGTAGTGAATCATGTCTATAAAATCGCGTCCAACTATTAAATTATGGCTACAGTAAATCAATTAATAAGAAAACCTCGTAAACCTAAGGTAAGGAAAACTGATGTTCCTGCATTGGAAAAATCTCCTCAAAGAAGAGGTGTATGTACTCGTGTATATACTACGACTCCAAAGAAACCAAATTCAGCTTTAAGAAAAGTTTGCAGAGTTAGGTTAACAAGTGGGTATGAAGTAACTTCTTATATTGGTGGCGAAGGCCATAACCTTCAAGAACACTCAGTTGTTTTAATTCGTGGCGGAAGAGTGAAAGACCTTCCCGGAGTAAGATATCACACTGTTAGGGGTTCATTAGATACATCTGGCGTAGCGAATAGAAAACAACGCAGATCTAAATACGGAGCTAAAAAAGGTAAATAAGCATGCCAAGAAGAAGAAGTCCTGAAAAAAGAAAAATACTACCCGACCCAAAGTACAAAGATATTATTGTTGCCAAGTTCATGAACCACATCATGAAAGATGGAAAAAAATCTGTTGCAGAAAAAATAGTATATGGCGCTTTTAATAAAATTGATGAAACTGCAAAAACCGATCCTGTAGAATTATTCAAAAAGGCTTTGGATACTATTGGCCCAATGGTTGAGGTTAAATCAAGAAGAGTGGGTGGTGCAACATATCAAGTTCCAATAGAAGTTAGACCCTCTAGAAGGCAAGCGCTTGCAATGCGTTGGTTAGTTGAGGCTGCAAGAAAAAGAAGCGAGAAGTCCATGGATCATAGATTGGCAGGTGAATTGGCTGATGCTGCAGAAGGAAAGGGATCTGCAGTGAAGAAAAAAGAAGATATTCATCGTATGGCTGAAGCCAATAAAGCTTTTTCACATTTCCGTTTTTAATTAGTAACATTTCATAGGTTTTAATATGGCTAGACAGACTGAACTTAGTAAGTACAGAAATATTGGTATTTGTGCTCATGTTGATGCGGGTAAAACTACTACTACTGAGAGAGTCCTTTTTTATACAGGGTTATCTCATAAAATTGGTGAAGTTCATGATGGCGCAGCAACCATGGATTGGATGGAGCAAGAGCAAGAAAGAGGCATTACTATTACCTCAGCTGCAACTACCTGCTTTTGGTCAGGCATGGAGCAACAATTTTCTCAGCATAGAATTAATATCATCGATACACCGGGTCACGTAGATTTTACTATTGAAGTTGAAAGATCTTTAAGAGTTTTAGATGGAGCAGTAGTTGTATTTTGTGGTACTTCTGGTGTTGAGCCTCAGTCAGAAACTGTTTGGCGACAAGCTGATCGATACGAGGTTCCTAGGATTGTTTTTGTAAATAAAATGGATAGAGCTGGAGCAGATTTTTCTCGAGTAACTAATCAAATAAAGGATAGATTAAAAGCAAATGTTGTTCCTATGCAATACAACATTGGAGCAGAGGAAGATTTTAAAGGCGTAGTTGATTTAGTTAAGATGAAAGCTATCTTTTGGAATGAAGATGATCAAGGACTCACTTTTGAAGAGCAAGAAATTCCAGCAGATATTTTAGATACATGCAAATCATTAAGAGAGTCTATGGTCGAAAGTGCAGCAGAAGCAAATGAAGAATTAATGAATGCATATTTAGAAAATAGTGAATTAAGTCCAGAGCAGATTAAAGAAGGGATTAGAATTAGAACTCTTGCAAATGAAATAGTTCCTGCTTTTTGTGGCTCAGCGTTTAAAAATAAAGGAGTGCAAGCTGTTTTAGATGCTGCAATTGAATACTTGCCTGCTCCAAATGAAGTTAAGGCCATAAAAGGATCATTGCCCGATGATGAGGAAGTTGAAATTAGCAGATCCTCTTCAGATGAAGAGCCATTTTCAGCATTGGCTTTCAAAATTGCTACAGATCCCTTTGTTGGAACACTAACATTTATTAGAGTTTATTCTGGAGTGCTTTCTGTTGGTGACGGTGTAATGAACTCAACGAAGACAAAGAAAGAAAGAGTTGGACGAATGGTTCAAATGCATTCAAATGATCGTAATGAAATTAAAGAAATACGTGCTGGTGATATTGCTGCATGTATAGGACTTAAAGATGTTACCACCGGAGATACTCTTTGTGACTTAGGCGATCAGGTTGTGCTTGAGAGAATGGATTTTCCTGAGCCAGTAATCTCAGTAGCTGTAGAACCAAAAACAAAATCAGATCAAGAGAAGATGGGCGTTGCTCTTGGCAAGCTTGCTCAAGAAGACCCATCATTTAGAGTTCATACCGATGAGGAGTCTGCACAAACAATTATCTCAGGAATGGGTGAACTTCATTTAGATGTTCTGGTTGACAGAATGAGAAGAGAGTTTGATGTAGAGGCAAATATTGGCAAACCTCAGGTTTCTTATCGTGAAACAATCAGAGAATCAGTTGATATAGAAGGAAAATTTGTTAGGCAAAGTGGTGGTAAGGGACAATATGGCCATGTTTGGCTGAAATTAGAACCACTCGGGTTAGATGATGAATACGAGTTTGTAGATAAGATTGTTGGAGGTGTAGTTCCTAAAGAATACATACCAGCTGTAGATAAGGGTATTCAAGAGCAAATGAAAAATGGCGTGATTGCTGGTTACCCACTCCTAGCACTTCGTGCAACTTTATATGATGGGTCTTTCCATGATGTTGATTCAAGCGAAATGGCTTTTAAAATTGCTGGATCTATGGCGCTAAAAGAAGGATGTCTTAAAGCACGTCCAGTCCTTTTGGAGCCAATGATGGCAGTAGAAGTAGTGACTCCAGAAGAGCATATGGGTGATGTTGTAGGTGACTTAAATAGAAGAAGGGGAATAATTTTAGGAATGGACGAAATCCCAACAGGAAAAACCGTGAGGTCAGAAGTGCCTTTGTCGGAGATGTTTGGATATGCAACCGATTTAAGGTCTGCAACTCAAGGCAGAGCAAGTTTTTCTATGGAATTCCTTAAATATGCTGAAGTTCCAAATAATATTGCTGAACAGTTAAAAACTTCTTAAAACAATACACTGATAAATACCCTAAATTTGTTGACATTAAGGGCTTTAGAGACATAGAATACGCAACATTTTGCATAAAGCAGAAATATAGGAATTAAATAAATTGGACAATCAATCAATAAGAATTCGCTTAAAAGCTTTCGACTATCGTTTGATTGATGCTTCAACAAAATTAATCGTTGAAACTGCAAAAAAAACTGGCGCGATTGTGAAAGGACCAATTCCTTTGCCAGTAAAGAAAGAAAGAACCACAATCCTAACATCTCCGCATAAAGATAAAGATGCAAGAGATCAGTATGAGATAAGAACATACAAAAGACTTATGGATATAGTAGAACCTACAGATAAAACCGTTGATGCTTTAATGAAGCTCGACCTTTCATCTGGGGTTGATGTGCAAATTAGCTTAAGCTAATTTGTTACTTTTTTAACGCTTAGCGGCCATAGAGGGTTATAAGCCCCGTATAAAAGGAGAGTAAATTGAGCATTGGCTTAGTTGGAAAAAAATCAGGCATGTCGAGACTTTTTCAAGAAGACGGCACTTCTGTTCCTGTAACAGTTATTTCAGTTGCAGCAAATTTTGTTGCTGATATTAAGACTCATGAAAAGCATGGATACAGCGCTATTGTGGTATCTAAGAATACATCTAAAAATTTAACAAAATCATCCATAGAATTCTTTAAGAAACAAAATATCTCTAATGGAGAATTATTTGAATTCAGAACTGAAGAAACTGATGAGCTTAAGATTGGTCACCATTTAACTGCTGATATTTTCGAAGTTGGAAAAATGGTTGATGTAACTGGTACCTCTAAAGGTAAGGGATATGCCGGCGTTATTAAAAGACATAACTTTGCGATGCAAGATGCTACTCATGGTAATTCATTGGCACATAGAGCTCATGGCTCAATTGGTCAGTGTCAGACTCCTGGAAGAGTTTGGAAAGGAAAAAAAATGTCCGGTCATATGGGACATGAAACAAAAACTATTCAAAGTTTGGAATTAATGGGTACAGATGTCCAAAATAATCTTCTTTATGTTAAGGGTGCAGTTCCTGGCTTTAATGGCTCCACACTAAAAATTACCCCTGCGGTGAAACAAAGATGAAATTAGATGTACTAAATATCGATAATAAAAAAACTGATGTTCAAATTTCTGAAACGACTTTTGGAAAAGAGTTTAATGAAACCCTTGTTCATCAAGCTGTGGTTACATATCTGGCTGGGTCTAGACAAGGTTCGCATAAACAAAAGACTAGATCAGAAGTTAGGGGTGGCGGTAAAAAACCATACCGACAAAAAGGAACTGGCAGGGCTAGGGCTGGAACAATCAGAAGTCCTATTTGGAGGGGCGGTGGAGTAGCTTTTGCAGCGACACCAAGAGATTACTCTAAAAAAATTAATAAAAAAATGTATAGAGCTGCAATTAGTTCTATATTTTCGGAGCTGCACCGACAAAATCGTTTGGTGGCTATTGAGCAGCCAAAATTTGAGGCGCCTAAAACAAAAGAAATGAATAGCTTTCTTCAGCAGTTTGATCTTAACAATGTGCTTATTATTCTTGATGAAATGGATACAAATTTGTATCTTTCAGCTCGAAATATTCCTCATGTTGATGTTGTGACTGTCAAAGAGATTAACCCAGTGATTTTATTAAGATCTGAAAAAGTTGCAGTTACTCCTGCTGCATTTAAGTTAATTGAGGCATGGGTATAATGAATAAAGAAAAATTACTTACATTAATTCATTCTCCATATATCACTGAGAAAGCTACATCTGTTGGCAGCTTGAATCAGGTTGTATTCAAGGTAGATTTATCGGCATCAAAATCAGAGATCAAAAAGGCTGTTGAGGACTTGTTTGATGTAGAAGTTGATAGTGTTACCACATCAACCCAAAAAGGAAAAACAAAAAGAAACAGATTTGGAATTTATAAAAGATCAGACTATAAGAAAGCCTTTGTTTCTCTAAAAGAAGGCTCTGAGATTCAATTTGAGGGCATTAGTTAATCATGGCAGTTATAAAAGCAAAACCAACTAGCCCAGGCAGAAGAGGCGTTATTTCAATTAAATCTGATCTTTACAAGGGTCGGCCTCATAAAGCTCTGTTAGAGAAAAAATCAAAAAATGGCGGACGAAATAATAACGGCAGAATAACTGTTAGGCATCAAGGTGGTGGCCACAAACAACATTACAGAGTCATAGATTTCAAACGAGATAAATTAGACGTCCCAGCTGTTGTAGAAAGAATTGAGTACGATCCAAATAGATCTGCTCACCTAGCCTTGCTTAAGTACGCTGATGGTGAAAGGAGATATATTATTGCTCCAAGCAAAATAAAGGTTGGGGATCCCGTGTTATCAGCAGATCAAACTGAAATGAAGGCAGGTAACTGCATGAAATTAGTAAATATCCCTCTTGGAACAACAATTCATTGTGTAGAAATGAAGCCTGGAAAAGGAGCGCAGATTGCTAGAAGTGCTGGAACATCAGCAAGATTGGTTGCTAAAGAGGGTATATACGCTACTTTAAGATTGCAATCTGGTGAAATGAGAAAAATCTTGTCAGCATGTAAAGCAACTTTGGGCACTGTTTCAAATCAGGAAAATAACTTAAGGTCATTAGGTAAAGCGGGAGCCAAAAGATGGAGAGGTGTTAGGCCTACAGTAAGGGGCGTAGCCATGAATCCAGTTGATCACCCACATGGAGGCGGTGAAGGCAGAACGTCTGGTGGAAGACATCCATCAACACCATGGGGCATACCAACCAAGGGCTATAAAACAAGAAAAAATCAACGAACAGATGATCTGATTGTTAGAAGAAGAGCTAAAAGGAAATAAATAATGCCTAGATCACTTAAAAAAGGACCATTTATTGATTTATCACTGCAAAAAGCAGTAGATAAAGCAATTAGTGAAAATAGTAAAAGGCCAATTAAAACTTGGTCTAGAAGATCTATGATCAGCCCAGCAATGGTTGGATTGACTATATCTGTTCATAACGGAAGACAGCACGTCCCTGTATACATTAATGAAGACATGGTGGGTCATAAATTAGGTGAATTCGCCATCACAAGAACTTTTAGAATGCATTCAGGTGATAGGAAGGCAAAATAATGGAAACAAGAGCATATTTAAAAGGAACTAGATTATCTGCTCAAAAAGCGGGCCTAGTTGCTGATGTAGTTAGAGGCAAATCAGTTCATGCAGCTATGGATTTTCTTACTTTCCATAAGCAAAAAGCATCAGCTGTAATTAAAAAACTCTTAGAGTCTGCAATTGCAAATGCTGAAAATAATGACAAAGCTGATATTGATTTATTGGTTGTTAAGTCAGTCATTGTTAACCAAGGAATGAGATTAAAAAGAATGAAACCTCGTGCAAGAGGAAGGGCTGACAGAATAATTAAGCCTACATGTCATATTGAAATAATATTATCGGATCAGGAGAAGTAATGGGTCAAAAAGTTCATCCAACTGGCTTTCGACTTGGTGTTATCAAGAAGCATAATGCTTTGTGGTATGCAAAAGGAAAATCTTATAGAGAGAATTTGATTGAAGATCTCAAAGTTAGAAATCATATCAAAGATAGATTGAGATTTTCTTCTATCAGCAAAGTAGAACTTGAAAGATCTGCCCAAAATTTTGTTGTAAATATTCATACTTCACGACCTGGTATCATTATCGGAAAAAAGGGTGAAGAGATTGAATCTTTAAAGGCCTCAGTTCAAAAAATTGTTTCTCTGCCAGTTCAAGTAAATATTAAAGAAGTTCGGAAGCCGGATCTCGATGCAACAATTCTTGCTGAAGGAATTGCTCAACAGTTAGAACGAAGAGTTCAGTTTAGAAGGGCTATGAAGCGGGCTGTTCAAAGCGCCATGAGACAAGGTGCTAAAGGTATTAGAACTGAAGTTTCTGGCAGATTGGGTGGGGCAGAGATTGCAAGGGCTGAGTGGTATAGAGAGGGTCAAGTGCCTCTTCATACTTTAAGAGCAAACATAGACTATGGAGTAGCAGAAGCTGCAACTACATATGGATTAATTGGCGTAAAGGTTCATGTATATACCGGTGAAGTCTTAGGCGATCCTTTTAAAGATGAGGACCAAGGAAGTTAATTATGTTGCAACCAAAACAAACAAAATTTAGAAAGATGCATAAAGGCCGAAATAGGGGCCTTGCTCAATCAGGCAACACAATTGCATTTGGTGAGTACGCTTTAAAGGCAACAACTAGAGGTAGGATTACAGCTCGTCAGATTGAATCTGCTAGAAGAGCGATGACAAGATCCATTAAACGTGGCGGTAACATCTGGATTCGTATATTTCCTGATAAACCTATAACCAAAAAGCCATTAGAAGTAAGAATGGGTAAAGGAAAAGGTAATGTTGAATATTGGGTAAGCCTTGTTCAACCAGGAACAGTGTTATATGAAATGGGTGGTGTATCAGAGGAGGTGGCAAGAGAAGCTTTTAAATTAGCAGCAGCGAAGCTACCAGTTAGAACCACATTTATCAAAAAGGCATTATAAAAATGGCAAAGTTAACAAGTGATCTTCAAGACCTTCGCAAGAAAGATGTTAAAGCTCTTGAAAGTTTAGTTTTAGAAATTAGAGAAAATCAATTTAAAAATAGGATGAAGCATAAAACTGGCCAGCTTACTGAATCCCATTTACTTACCGTTGATAGAAAAAAGATAGCTCAAATCAAAACTATTATTAATGAAAAAAAATCTGAGGAAACATCCGCATGAGTACCAATCCAAGGCAGCTAACTGGTGTAGTTATTAGTGATAAAGCTGATAAAACTATAACTGTAAAAGTTGAGCGTAAAGTTAAGCATCCTACATACAGCAAAATTATGAAGCGTTCTACAAAAGTTCATGCTCATGATGAGGATAATATGGCTAAGATTGGTGATGTAGTCACAGTGCAAGAGTGCAAACCATATTCCAAGTCTAAAACTTGGAAACTACTTTCTGCAAATGAATCTGTTTCATCTGAAGTTGAGACTCAGGAGAGCCAATCATGATTCAAATGCAATCCATATTAACTATAGCTGACAATAGTGGAGCTAGAAGTGTAATGTGCATCAAAGTGCTTGGTGGTTCAAAGAGAAGGTATGCCAACATTGGTGATGTTATCAAGGTGGCAATCAGAGAAGCTATCCCAACTGGTAAAGTTAAAAAAGGTCAAGTTGTTGATGCACTAGTAGTTAGAACGAAAAAGGGCGTTAGAAGAAGAGACGGCTCTTTAATTAAATTCGATGAAAATGCAGCTGTTTTAATTGGCGGTAATAAAGCCCCAATTGGTACAAGGGTTTTTGGACCAGTCACACGTGAGCTTAGAGATGGCAAGCACATGAAAATTTTATCACTAGCCCCGGAAGTTTTGTAATGAAAAAAAATAATGAAACAGTAACGAAATTAAGAAGTGGTGACGAGGTTGTTGTTATTTCTGGAAAAGATATAGGAAAAAAAGGAACTGTCCAAAAAATTTCTAAATTTAACAATAAAGCAATAATTACAGGCATTAATATGATGAAGAAACATACTAAGCCTAATCCACAGCTTGGAGAAACAGGCGGCATAGTTGAGAAAGAAGCAGCAATTAATCTATCAAATGTAGCAATTTGGAATCCTAAACAGAAAAAAGCTGACAGAATCTCATTCCAGATAGACGGAGATAAGAAATTAAGAGTTTATTCATCAGACAAAAAAGAAATTAAATCATGAATTTAAAAGAAACCTTTAACAAAGAATTGCTTCCTCAATTAAAAGAGAAATTGGGAATTGATAATGTTATGGCTGTACCAAAACTTACTAAAGTAGTTATCAACATGGGCGTTGGAGAAGCTTTAACTGATAAAAAGCATCTAGAATCTGCAGTTAATGACTTAGAATTAATTGCAGGTCAGAAAGCTGTAATCACTAAAGCAAAAAAATCAGTTGCAAGCTTCAAATTGCGTGAGGGATGGCCAGTTGGATGCAAAGTTACATTAAGAGGCGACAGAATGTACGATTTCATAGAGCGCTTAGTGAATATTGCAATTCCAAGAGAAAGAGATTTTAGAGGTTTAAACCCAAAATCTTTTGATGGTCAAGGTAACTACAGCATGGGTATTAAGGAGCAAATCATCTTTCCTGAGATCAATTACGACAATATAGATAAGATCCGGGGTATGGATATATGTATTAATACCTCAGCTTCGAAAAAGGAAGATGCTAAAGCATTGCTAGAAGTATTAAATTTCCCATTTAAAAAATAAGGTAAAAATAAATGACAAGAAAATCAGTAATAGCTCGAGACGCCAAAAGACAAAAAACCGTGGAACGTTATGCAGTTAAAAGAGCTGCATTGAAAGAAGCATTCTTAAATCCTGAAAATTCTTACGAAGTAAAAATGGCAGCTTTTGAAAAATTACAAAAGCTGCCTAGAAATGCAAGTCCCTCAAGAGTTACCAGGAGATGCTCTTTGACTGGCAGACCTCATGCTGTCTATAGAAAATTTGGACTTAGCAGAATTAAATTACGTGAAGCTGCAATGCGCGGCGACATTCCCGGATTAGTTAAATCAAGTTGGTAATATTATGAGTTTTCAAGATCCTACATCAGATTGTTTAACAAGAATTAGAAATGGCCTCATGCGTGGTAAAGACGTCGTAGACGCACCCTTTTCTAAATTCAAGCATGAGCTAGTATCTTTGCTTGTGAAGGAAGGGTATTTAGCTTCTTGTAAAAAAACTACATTAGACGGCAAAGATTCATTAAGCATTTCTCTTAAATATATTAATGAGGCTCCTGCAATTAGAGAGATCAAAAGAATTTCAAAACCTAGCTTGAGAAGATATTCGTCATCTTCAGATCTGCCGGAAGTAAAAAATGGATTAGGGATGTATATTCTTTCAACTAACAAAGGGTTAATGAGTGACAGGGAAGCTAGGTCAAAAAATATTGGCGGCGAAGTCATTTGTGAGGTTTTCTAATTATGTCTAGAGTTGCTAAAAATCCAGTCTCAATTCCTTCAGGTGTAGAGATTAAGCTTGACGATAAAATTATTTCAGTTTCAGGCTCTAAGGGTAAGTCTGAATTTACTCTGCCAGAATCAGTATCTGCAATTTATGCAGATGACGTGATTACTATTTCGTATGACGAATCTTTCTCGGAATCAACAGCACTTGCTGGGACAGCTCGTTCTTTAATAAATAATATGGTAATTGGAGTTTCTGAAGGCTTTCAGAAAACATTATTACTAGTTGGAGTTGGGTACAGAGCGAAAGCTAGTGGTAAGAAATTAGAATTAACTTTAGGTTTTTCTCATCCTGTCCATTATGACCTTCCTGAGCAAGTTGAGGTGGAAACACCATCTCAAACAGAAGTTGTTCTCAAAAGTCATGACAAGCAAGTCTTAGGTCAGGTAGCTGCAGAAATTCGAGCATTTAGACCTCCAGAACCATACAAAGGTAAGGGTGTGAAATACGCTGATGAAAATATTCGAAGAAAAGAAGCTAAAAAAGCAGCAGGAGTATAAGCAATGAATTCTAAATCAGACTCTAGAATAAGACGCGCAGCAAAGACTAGGATTAGGATATCTCAGCAAGACAAACCTAGATTATCTGTTTTTAAGTCTTCACAAAATTTATATGCACAAGTTTTTGATTCCACTGGATCAACTGTATTGGCTTCAGCTTCGACTAATGAGAAAGCAGATAAAATGTCCTCAAACAACCTAAGCTCTGCTAAAGCTATAGGGCAAAAGATAGCCGAAAGGGCAATTGAGGCAGGTATCAAAAAAGTGGTCTTCGATCGATCAGGTTATAAATATCATGGCCGTATAAAAGCCATTGCAGAATCAGCTCGTGAAGCTGGATTGGAGTTTTAAGAAATGAGTCAACAAAATAATAGTTTGCAGCAGCAAGATGCACTTGAAGAAAAACTTGTTCAGGTAAACAGAGTTGCCAAAGTTGTAAAAGGTGGACGTATTTTTGGATTTACAGCTTTATGTGTTGTAGGTGATGGTAAGGGAAAAGTAGGCTTTGGAAGAGGCAAGGCTAAAGAGGTCCCAATTGCCATTCAGAAAGCTATGGAAAATGCTAGAAGAAATATGGTTGATGTTAGTTTAAACGCCTCCACTCTTTGGTATCCCGTTAAGGCTAAACATGGTGCTGCAAAAGTGTATATGCAGCCTGCTGCAGAGGGAACTGGAATTATCGCTGGTGGTGCAATGAGAGCTGTATTAGAGCTTGTTGGCGTTCAAAATGTTCTAGCAAAATGTTATGGATCAACAAATCCAGTCAATGTTGTTAGAGCAACCATTAATGCTTTGCGTTCAATGGAATCTCCAGAAGAGGTGGCTTTAAGAAGAGGCAAAAAAACAGCAGAAATATCATGAGTAATAAAACAATAGATATCAAACTTATTAAGAGCAGCATTGGCAGACTGCCTAATCATAAGAAATGTGTTAAAGGGCTTGGTTTTAGAAAGTTGCAGCAGACTGTGACAGTTGAGGACACACCAAGTAATCGAGGCATGATCAATAAAATAAAAGATATGCTGGAAGTTATAGAGAGCTAATAATGAAAAATTTAGAAACAAACAATTCTTTAGGATTAAATACTCTTAGCAGCACAGGCACGACGAAAAATAGAAAACGTGTGGGAAGAGGCATTGGTTCTGGAACTGGTAAAACGGCCGGAAGGGGTCACAAAGGTCAGAAATCTAGATCAGGCGGCTCAATTGCTAGAGGTTTTGAAGGTGGTCAGATGCCATTACAACAAAGGATTCCTAAGTTTGGTTTTTCATCCAGAGTAAATAGAAGTTCTAAAGAAGTTAATCTTAAAAATATAGCATCTATGACCGAAGTTAATCTAGATACCCTAAAAGCTAATAGAGTTATTTCTCAAGCAACTAAAAAAGTAAAGATTTTTGGTATATGTGATATCTCTCAACCAATGACTGTAACAGGCATTCTAGTAACTAAAGGTGCCAAGGAATCAATAGAAAAAGCTGGCGGAACAGTTGCGTCCATTGAAGCAAAACCAATTAAAGAGAAGTTTATTAAGACTTCAAAGAAAACAGATACAAAAACTCCTAAAAATACAGAGGAGTCTCCTGAGTAATTTATATGGCTGAACAAAATAAAGGAATGAGCGACCTATGGAGAAGACTGAGATTTGTCTTTATGGCCATTGTTGTTTATCGCCTTGGAACTCATATACCTATCCCCGGTATAGATCCAGCTAGGCTGGCAGCTTTATTCGATCAAAACCAGGGCACCATCCTTGAGATGTTTAATTTATTTTCTGGCGGCGCTTTAGAGAGGATGAGTATCTTTGCTCTTAATGTAGTCCCATATATCTCTGCTGCAATTATCATGCAGTTATTTTCTAATTCAATTCCATATTTACAAGAGCTAAAAAAAGACGGTCAAGCTGGACGAAATCAAATCACTCAATACACAAGATATGGAACTGTTGTGCTTGCGTTTGTTCAGGCTTCAGCTCTAGCGGTAACACTAGGAGCAAGTGGTTTAGCTTATGAACCAGGAACTTCTTTTTTTATTTCAGCGGTTTTTAGTGTAGTAGCAGGAACAATTTTTTTAATGTGGCTTGGAGAGCAAATTTCAGAGCGAGGAATTGGAAATGGAATTTCTATCATAATTGCCACAAGTATTTTGACTGGAATTCCTGGCGCTATTGGTCAAGCTTTGGAGCAGGCACGTCAAGGTGATTTAAATATTTTATTGCTTTTGGGCATTGGTGTTTTAGCAATGCTAGTGATAGCGATTGTTGTATTCATCGAAAGAGGGCAAAGAAGAATTACAGTAAACTATGCACAAAGACAGCAAGGTAGGAAACTGATGCAGGCCCAGGCTAGCCATTTGCCTTTTAAAGTAAATATGGCTGGTGTAATTCCAGCTATTTTTGCTAGTACTTTTTTGCTATTCCCTGCTTCACTTTCTACATGGTTTGGGCAAGCAGAATCTTTTGGATTTTTGCAAACAATTTCACTGGCATTAAATCCAGGACAACCTTTGTATATCCTTACGTTCTCAGCGCTCATTATTTCTTTTTGTTTTATCTGGCTAGCTTTGACTTTTGATACAAAAGAGGTAACCGATAATCTAAAAAAATCTGGGGCATTTGTTCCTGGAATTAGGCCAGGCGAGCAAACAGCAGCGTACGTTGATAGTGTCTTAGCAAGGCTTACAGTATTTGGAAGCATATATTTAACATTAATATGTTTACTTCCTTTGGCTTTAATTAATTTTGCAGGAGTTTCTTTTTACTTAGGAGGAACATCAGTATTGATTATTGTAGTTGTGCTGATGGATTTTATGTCTCAAGTTCAATCGCATATGATGTCGAGCCAGTACTCATCGTTGTTAAAGAAAGCTAATTTAAAAAACTATAATAGATAAATATGAAAGTTAGAGCATCAGTAAAAAAGATCTGTAGAAATTGTAAAACAGTTAGGCGTAAAGGAGTTTTGTATGTGATATGCAAAACAGATCCTAAACATAAACAAAAGCAAGGGTAATAGAATATGGCTAGAATCGCAGGCGTAAACATACCAGAAAATAAGCATCTTGAGATCGCTCTCACTCATATTTATGGGGTAGGGAAAAAAACTGCTCAAGATATTTGTGCTAGCGTTAAGCTGGATTACTCTAAAAAGGTTTCAGACCTTTCTGAGGAACAAATAGAAACTATTAGAACAGCTGTAGCAGAATATATGGTTGAAGGGGATCTTCGCCGATCAGTCAGTACAAATATAAAGAGGCTGATGGATCTTGGATGTTACAGAGGCATCAGACACAGAAGAAAACTTCCTGTGCACGGACAAAGAACTAAAACTAATGCAAGGACCCGTAAGGGCCCTAAAAAACCAATGAGGGCGTAATCGATGGCAACTGTCAAAAAGGTTAAAAAAGTTATTTCAGATGGCATAGCACACATACATGCTTCTTTTAATAATACGATTATCACAATTACTGATAAGCAAGGTAACGCTGTATGCTGGGCAACCTCAGGTGGTTCTGGGTTTCGTGGTTCAAGGAAAAGCACTCCATTTGCTGCTCAGATTGCTGCGGAAAAAGCAGGTAATGCAGCAAAAGAATTTGGAATGATCAATTTAGATGTAAAAGTTAGAGGTCCAGGTGGCGGAAGAGAGTCAGCAATTAGGTCTCTGAACTCATGCGGTCTAAAAATTAAAAGTATTACGGATGTAACACCATTACCGCACAATGGTTGCCGTCCTTCAAAGAAACGTAGGGTATAGGGGAATCAAATGGCAAGATATAGAGGTCCATCATTAAGGTTATCTAGAAGAGAAGGCACTGATCTTTTTCTTAAGAGTGGCGCAAGATCAATTGAATCAAAATGTAACATGGAGACAGCTCCAGGCGTTCATGGTTTGAGAAGAGGCAGGCTATCTGATTACGGTGTTCAGCTTCGTGAAAAGCAAAAAGTTAGAAGAATGTATGGAGTTCTTGAAAAGCAGTTTAGAAATTACTATAAAAAAGCATCAAAATCTAAAGGGAATACAGGTGAAAATCTTTTAAGTTTCCTTGAGCAAAGATTAGATAATGTTGTCTATCGTATGGGCTTTGCTGCAACAAGAGCTGAAGCACGACAATTGGTATCTCATAAAGCTTTTCATCTAAATGGAGCAACAGTTAATATTCCATCATATCAGGTTCAGCCAGGTGATGAATTAGAGGTAAGAGAAAAATCTAAAGCACAATTAAGAATTAAAAGCGCATTAGATCTTGCCAACCAAAGAGAAGCATGTGAGTGGCTTGAAGTAGATTCTAAAACTCTCAAGGGTGTATTCAAATCTGTGCCTGACAGAACAGATTTAAGTGCTGAAATTAATGAAAATCTCATTGTTGAGCTTTATTCAAAATAATACTTAAAAACGGAAGGAAATTATGGAAACATCAGTAATAGATCTTTTAGTCCCAACTGACATTCAGGTTGATGACATAGATAAAAATACATCTAAAATTATATTAGAACCAATGGAGAGAGGCTTTGGCCACACCCTGGGGAATGCATTGAGAAGAATTCTTTTATCTTCTATGCCAGGCGCAGCAATAACCGACGTAACGATTGACGGCATTTCTCATGAATACTCAACAATTGAAGGTGTGAGAGAGGATGTTATTGATATATTATTAAATCTTAAAGATATGCCTATCAGCTTAATTGAGGGAACTAGCGCTGTAATTAAATTAGATGTCTCAGGCCCCTGTGAGATTACATCTAACTCTTTTGAAGTACCGGGAAATGTTGAGTTGCCTGATGCAGAACATCATGTTGCGTCATTGGTCGATAAGGTAAGTTTGTCTCTAACTGCAACTGTTAAGACTGGAAGAGGTTATGAACCAGCGGATTCAAGAGTCGAAGAAGAGGTTGCTGTTGGAGCTTTAAAAGTTGACACTTCTTTTAGTCCAGTTCGAAGAGTTGCATATACAGTTGAAAATGCAAGATTTGAGAAAAGAACTGACCTGGATAGATTGATAGTTGAGCTAGAAACTGATGGCACGCTGGATCCAAAGAAAGCTATAGAGCATGCCGCAACTATTATGCAACAGCAATTAGCTGCATTTGTTGATTTAGACGCTATAGCAGAACAAGAGGCCAAGAAAGATCAGAATGACTTTGATCCATTCTTAATGAGATCTATTGAAGAGTTAGAACTTACAGTTAGATCTACAAACTGCTTGAAAGCTGAGAGCATCTTTTTAATCGGTGACCTGCTTCAAAGAACAGAGTTTGATTTATTAAAAACTCCTAATTTAGGTAAAAAATCTTTAAATGAAATTAAGGATGTTCTTGCATCCAAAGGTTTTTCTCTAGGTACAACACTAGAGAACTGGCCGCCAATGGGTTAATTAAAATGAGACATAGAAAATCAGGCAGAAAATTAAATAGGAACTCTTCTCATCGCAAATCCTTGATGAAGAATCTTGCCATTGCATTCATTGAGAGAGAGCTAATAAAAACAACAGTTCCAAAGGCCAAGGAATTGAGGTCTTTTATTGAGCCTATGATCACAATGGCCAAAGTTGACTCTGTTGCAAATAGAAGAAGAGCCTTTAATAAGCTTAGGCTTGATTCGGCTGTCAATAAACTTTTTACCGAAATTGCTATTAAGTCAAAAGATAGACCGGGTGGTTATTTAAGAATCATTAAAGCGGGCTTTAGACCGGGTGATAAAGCTGATATGGCATATGTTGAGTGGGTTGATAGAGATTTAGATGGCTCCTCTGAAGTAGCAGAGCCTGAGCTGAAAGAGGGCTCCGCAGCTTAGTTCTTTAGAACCTCTTTTAAGTACTTTCCCGTATAAGACTTTTTAGATTGAGCAACCTTACTTGGAGGTCCCTCGGCTATTATTAGGCCTCCATCGCTTCCTCCCTCTGGACCAAGATCAATTATCCAATCGCTTGATTTGATTACATCTAGATTGTGTTCAATTACCACCACAGTATTACCTTGATCTGATAGCCTTTTTAAGACTCCTAGCAGTAATTCAATATCATAGAAGTGAAGGCCTGTAGTCGGCTCATCTAATATAAATAATGTTTTACCAGTGCTTCTTTTAGACAATTCTTTAGCAAGCTTAATTCTTTGTGCCTCTCCTCCTGATAAGGTAGTTGCAGATTGTCCAAGGGTTATATAAGTAAGACCTACATCTGCTAAAGTCTTAAGCTTGTTTTTGATTGCTGGGATTGCTTGAAAGAAATCAAGAGCTTCTTCAACCGTCATATTTAAAACCCCAGCAATATTTTTGCCTTTGTATTTAACTTCAAGGGTTTGCTCGTTATATCTTTTGCCATCACAGATATCACACTTAACATAGATATCTGCTAAAAAATGCATCTCTACTTTTATCATCCCATCACCGTGGCATGCCTCGCACCTTCCCCCCTTTACATTAAAGCTAAATCGACCCGGTTTATACCCCCTTGTTCTGGCTTCTTCAGATTGAGAAAATAAATCTCTGATATGGGAGAAGAGGCCTGTATAGGTTGCTGGGTTAGATCTAGGAGTTCGCCCAATAGGCGATTGATCTATCCCTATTACCTTATCTAGATGCTCCAAACCTTTAATTTGTTTGCATTTTATTTCTTTATTTAGATTAGCCTTGTTAAGTAAGAAACTACTCATAGGCATCAAAGTTTGATTAATGAGCGAGGATTTACCCGAGCCAGAAACTCCGGTAATACAGGTAAAAACACCCACAGGGATTTTTACAGTTACATGTTGTAAATTATTTTTATATGCTTCAACTATTTCAATAAATTTATCAGGCTTCTTAGCGCTCTTAGAAAAATCAATCTTTCTTTTTCCAGAAAGATAAGCTGCGGTCATTGATTCCTTGCATTTTAAGATATCTGATAGTTTCCCCTGAGCACAGATCTCACCCCCATGTTTGCCAGCACCTGGACCAATATCAATAATATGATCTGCGCATCTGATAGCTTCTTCATCGTGCTCAACAACTATTACGGTATTTCCAAGGCTTTTAAGGTGATAAAGGGTTTTAATAAGCTTTTCATTATCTCTTTGATGAAGTCCTATTGACGGTTCATCAAGAACATAAGTTACGCCAACAAGACCAGAGCCAATCTGACTAGCCAACCTAATTCTCTGAGCTTCTCCCCCAGAGAGAGTTCCCGCACCTCTATCCAGGGTTAGATAATTAAGCCCAACATCCTCAAGAAATGAAAGACGTTCTTTGATTTCTTTTAAGATTTTCTCAGCGATCGCTGCTTTAGCACCATCAAGCTCAATATTTTGAAAAAAAGATAGTGCATCTGAAATTTTATGATTTGTAATATCTTGAATCGGAGTTGAGTTAACAAAGATATTCCTAGATTCTTTTTTAAGCCTAGACCCTTCGCAAGCATTACAGTGACTATCTGAAAGCATCTTTGCTAACTCATTTCTAATAAATTCTGAATCTGTTTCTTTGAACCTTCTTTCAGTATTGGGAATAATTCCCTCAAAACGATGTTGCCGGACTATTTTGCTGCCACTCCTAAAACTTTTAGAGAAGTTGATCTTATCCTTAGACCCCCATAGAAGAATATTTCTTATTTCTTCAGAATAGGATGTCCAAGGAGTGTCTAAATCAAAATTGTAGTGATTAGCCAAACATTTTAATTGGTGAAAATAGAATCTATTTCTTCTATTCCACCCCTTTATGGCTCCTTCATTAATAGTTGCAGAATCATCTGAGATTAATTTTTTTTGGTCAAAGTACTGAATGACTCCCAAACCATCACATTTTTCACAGGCTCCAAAAGGATTATTAAAAGAGAACATTCTTGGTTCTAGCTCAGTAACAGAATAACCGCATTGAGAACAAGAAAAATTTGAAGAAAAAAGCAGTACTTCTGATTTATCATCTAGAACTTCTATTTGAATGAGACCTTCTGAAAGACCTAGGGCAGTATCAATTGATTCAGATAGCCTTGATCGGTTGTCATCATCTTTTTGTAATTTTAGTCTATCAACGATAGCTGAAATATCATGTTTCTGATTCTTATTTAATGATGGAAATTCATCTAGCGGATAAACCACACCATTAACCTTAACTCTAACAAAGCCTTCGGATTTTAGTTCTTCATATACACCAAGATGCTCTCCTTTTTTACCTCTTATTACGGGAGCCATTACCATGATTTTTTTATCATAGCCAAGAGCATATACCTCATCACATATTTCACTAACTGTTTTGGCTGAAAGTTCTTCGTTGTGATCAGGGCAAATTGGAATCCCGATTCGTGCATAAAGCAATCTTAGATAATCATATATTTCTGTAACAGTTCCTACGGTTGATCTTGGGTTGTGTGAAGTAGATTTTTGCTCAATAGATATTGCAGGGGAGAGCCCATCAATTTGATCTACATCTGGTTTTTCCATCATGGATAAAAATTGTCTTGCGTATGCCGAAAGAGATTCTACATATCGTCTCTGACCTTCAGCATAGATTGTGTCAAATGCTAGAGATGATTTTCCAGAGCCTGATAATCCAGTTATTACTATTAATTTCCCTCGAGGAATCTCTATAGAAATATTTTTAAGGTTATGGGTCCTAGCACCTTTTATTGAAATTTTTTCCATTTATTTGCAGAATTTTTATCCAGCTGATTTGTTTCGAGTTAAACTTAAGTAATTATAAGAGGTAATTATGGCTAGAGGAGTAAATAAAGTAATTTTGGTAGGTAATTTAGGGCAAAAACCTGAAATGAGATATACCCAAACAAATACAGCAGTCGCTACACTTTCAATTGCAACGTCAGAATCATGGAAGGATAAAGATTCTGGAGAGCAAAGAGAAAAAACAGAATGGCATAGAGTGGTATTTTTTGGAAAGTTAGCAGAAATTGCGGAGCAATATCTTGATAAAGGTTCACAACTGTATGTTGAAGGTAAATTGCAAACTAGAAAATGGCAAGATAAAGAGGGGAATGACAGATACACCACAGAAATACTTGGTAATGAGATGAATATGCTTGGCGGCAGACAATCATCTGGTGATGGGGGAGCTTATGACCAATCTCAGCCAGCCTCTCAACCAGCTCAGACTCAAGACTCTCAGATCTCAGAGGAAGATATACCTTTCTAGAGTTCAGTGGATTTCAAAACCATTATATTAGAGCGGCATGAGAATCTTGCCGTTCTTTTATTAAATAGGCCTGAAAAATTAAATGCTTTTACATTCTTAATGATGGAAGAGCTAATTAGTGCTTTAGATTCAATAGAGGAAGATGACACCTTAAAAGCAGTAATTATTTCTGGTAAAGGCCGTGCATTTTGTGCGGGCGCTGATTTAAGTAGTGGTAAAGATACATTCAATCCTGCTTTTGATAACTTTGCAGTAAAGGAGGGTGACTTTAGAAGAGATTCAGGCGGCATCCTAACATTGCGAATGTATAAATTTTTAAAGCCAATTATCTTTGCTTGTAATGGTCCTGCAGTTGGTATTGGAGCATCTATGCAACTTCCTGGCGATATTCGTATTGCATCCGAGTATGCTAGGTTCGGATTTGTATTTAACAATAGAGGGATTGTCCCTGATGCATGTAGCAGTTGGTTTCTTCCAAAAATTGTAGGAATTTCTAAAGCTTTAGATTTAACATTCTCTGGAAGAATCATAGAATCTCAGGAAGCTTTAGATATTTCATTAATTTCAAGCATTCACAAGTCAGAAGACCTAATGAATGATGCGATAAAAATCGCCCAGGAACTTGTAGAAAAATCTGCACCAATTTCTATAGCTATTACTAGACAAATGCTTTGGAGATCTTTTGGACAAACTGATCCTTATGATGCTCATGTCATTGAAAGTAAGGCTATTAACTCTAGAGGGGCATCAGATGATGCAAAAGAGGGAGTCAATTCATTTCTAGAGAAGCGTGCAGCAAAATTTAAAAATCTTATATCTTCAGATATGCCTGATTTTTTTCCGTGGTGGGAAGATAGAGATTAAATGAGGAATGATAATGAATGACTTAGCTTGGAAAGAATTTGAGAGAGTGGATATTCGTGTTGGAACTGTTATATCTGCTGAGGATTTTAAAGAAGCAATTAAACCCGCAATAAAAATGACGATAGATTTTGGAGAAGAAATAGGTATCAAAAAATCATCTGCACAAATTACAGATCATTATGATCCTAAATCCTTGATGGGTATTCAGGTTGCTGCAGTAATTAATTTTCCCAAAAAGCAGATAGGACCATTCATGTCAGAGTGTCTTGTGACAGGTTTTACTCAGCCTGATGGAAGTATTATTTTAGCCGTTCCTCAAAAAGGAGCTGCTAATGGGTCTCGATTAGCTTAATTTATTTGCTAAAAATTAAACTTGCATTGGTTCCACCAAAACCAAATGAGTTACTCATCACAGCATTTAATTTTTGTTCAGTCATTGATTGAGAGATTTTTAACCCCTCTGCCTCATCAACTAGGTTGTCTATGTTTATCGATGGAGCAATAAAATCATGTTGCATCATTAAAATAGAATAAATTGCCTCTTGGGCTCCTGTTGCGCCCAATGAGTGGCCCGTCATTGATTTTGTAGATCCAATTACGGGAGAATTTTTTCCAAATACTGCTTTGATTGCACCAAGTTCAGCAAGATCTCCAACAGGGGTGCTTGTTCCATGTGCATTAATGTAATCTACATCTGATCCATAAGTCTCTATTGCTTCACTCATGCA
>Ga0208639_1000327_pt1 | contig 37845 bp, 34 predicted proteins | sample ETNtaG_33_FD_185772 | JGI IMG/M metagenome (GOLD analysis project Ga0208639, IMG submission 185772) | Marine microbial and viral communities from oxygen minimum zone, Eastern Pacific Ocean - ETNP201310SV76 (SPAdes) (version 2) | ecosystem: Environmental > Aquatic > Marine > Oceanic ...
CGGCAGGGTCAATATAAAAACGGTTTTTCCCTCAGGATTGCTCTGAGCGATGATCGTGCCGGAATGATCTTCTGCAATTTTTCGGCAAATAGTCAAGCCCATTCCTGTTCCGTTGTGTCCATCTTTTGGATTGAGTTTTTCGAAAGGTTTGAAGGTTTTTTCTATGCCTATCCCATTGTCTTTAACAGAAATCTGCCATTGGTGATCCACGGTTCTTTGGCTGTTTATACTTATCCGGGGTGGGGTGTCATTTTTACAGAACTTTAATGCATTTGAAATCAGGTGATGGAAAAGTAAATGAATGTATTTGGGGTTCCCGTAAATTTCTGGAAGGCCACTTGATTTAATTTCTCCCTGAGTTTTATCAATCACATTTCGAAGCTCAGAAATCACATTCTGCACAAGATCTGAAAGATTGAAACTGTAGAAGGTTCATTCTCGCTGGTGATGGAGGCAAAGCTGGTGAAGTCATCAAGGAGTTGTAAGCCGCGTGCCGCCGCAAATCGAAGACGCTCCATAACACCTTTTTCTTTATCCGGAATATCCGAGAGATTGAATTCCAGCAGATCGCTCAGGGTTTGTACTTTACGCGGAGGCTCTTGTAAATCGTGAGTAGTGATCTTTAAGAAACTGGATAATTTCTGATGTTACTGCGGTATATTTTTTTTGCAAACCTTCAATTTTAATCACAGAGTCATCCCCACAGGAGGCGGAATTAAAAACATCTATTAAGTTTATTCAGTGAGCTTATCGAATTTGAAAGTCGTGCATCGTCTGTGGAGTAATCCAATCCAAATCGACCCGAGTCACTTTTGCCGATGGCGGACCCTGTCGGCACCACTCAATTAAAAGTTCCAGGTTTTCCTGGTCACCCTCCGCATGAATTTCCACCCAACTGTCCGGCAAATTGCGTACCCATCCGACCAGAGAAAGTTCCAAAGCCCGCGTTTGCGTCGATGCGCGGAAAAATACTCCCTGCACCCGCCCATGGACCATGATATGAACCGCTGAATCTGCCATAAATTGCTATGGTTACTCTTTAGGAGGCGCTTTGTGAAAAAGATGCTGTACTTCACGGTAAACCTCAAACTTCGACCCGGTTCCTATTCTGGAACCAAACTTGCCCAGGTCGCGCATGATCCGCTGAAATTCCGATGTGTTGCCAGAAAAATTTTCAATGAGCAGGCCGAAAGAGGCCTGCTCTTCTGGGTCCAGCCTTTCGTTTATCTTCCGCAAACGAAATTTTAGTGGCTCAAAATCCTTTTCCATAACCCGCATCATACCATATGAGGGCACCAACTTTCCCGGGATGCCAGTTAAAAAACTCTTCACTTAAGAAACCGGCTTGACCCACCGTTATGTTTTATGGTATATAGCGTAAGACACCGTCAATAATTTCCAGGTGAACATATGACAGCCAACAACTATATACGCAGGAATGCCGGGCTATTCGTTTTCCTGTCGATTTTTTTATTCTGGCCAGTGGCACTTTGGGCTGGAACTTCTGAGATCAAAGTAGCGGCGGCCTCAAGCATGAAACTGGTTTTTGAGGAAATCGCAAAAGAGTTTCATGACGAGAATCCCGGAATAAAAGTAAAACTTTCATTCGGTTCCTCGGGAAACTTTTTCAGTCAGATAGTGCATGGTGCGCCTTATGATGTTTTTTTCTCCGCTGATACAAATTACCCTAGGCAACTGGTTAAGGAAGGGAAGAGTCTGGGCGATACCCCAGTCGCCCTGTACGCGATAGGATGCATCGTTCTTTGGGTTCCTGACTCCGTGGGGTTGAACGTAAAAAAAGAAAAATCTGCTGCTCTCCTGAATTCGAAAATTATAAAAATAGCTATTGCCAATCCCAAACACGCGCCCTATGGCAGAGCCGCAATTGAATGGATGAACAAGACAGGGATTTATTCTCAGGTCAAATCCCGTTTTGTGCTGGGAGAAAATATCAGCCAGGCAACTCAATTTGTACATACGCAGGCGGCTCAGGCTGGCATCATCGCCCGTTCACTGGTTGTAAGTCCTGAAATGAAGTCCACCGGATCATTCTGGGAAATCCCTACAGACGAGCATAGCCCTATTGAGCAGGGATTCATTATTTTAAAGGGTACACGGAATCCGTTAGTAGCTGGTTCGTTTGCTGAATTCGTAACCGGCCCAAAGGGAAGCCGCATTCTTAAAAAATACGGCTTTAATATTCCCACTATCCGTGGCAGGGGATTGCTGTGACTCGTCTTTGCAATTCAATTTTTCTGGGCGCAATTTATGATCACTGACCCTCTACTTCTATCCATCAAGTTAGCCACAGTGGTATCGGCTTTGTTGTTTCTTATCGGGATTCCTTTGGCGGGATGGCTGAGCATCACCCGATTGCGATGGAAGTTTTTAATCGAAGCGATTGTCGCTCTCCCAATTGTCTTGCCCCCGACCGTCCTTGGTTATTATATTCTTGTATCCATTAGCCCCAACTCTTCTATAGGTTCCATATATCTCGATGTATTTGGAAGCGCGTTACCATTCAGTTTTCCTGGTCTGGTGGTCGCTTCTGTCCTTTACAGTCTTCCTTTTGCTGTGCAACCTTTTCTTGCTGGTTTTGAGTCTGTTGATAGGCGTCTGAGCGAAGCGGCATGGACACTTGGAGCTTCGCGTCTGAAAACGTTTTTAACCATTGTGCTTCCATCATCCATTCCGGGATTGATCACCGGGGGAGTACTTTCCTTCGCGCATACTCTGGGTGAGTTCGGAGTGGTACTTCTCGTGGGCGGCAATATTCCCGGATCGACTCAGGTTGTATCCATTTCAATTTACGATCAGGTTCAGGCACTCGAATACGAACAAGCCGGACAAACATCTTTAACACTTCTGGTCTTCTCATTTTTTGTACTCTCTCTGGTTTACGCGACCAACAGGAAGGTGTGGACGATATGGCCGAAAAACTCCTGATCGATATTCAAAAAGATTTTCCAGGTCGCCAGATTTCCATTCAAACGGCGTTGGAACTGACTCCTTCCTGGACCGTACTGTTTGGTCCTTCGGGCGCTGGAAAGTCCACGGTATTAAGATGCCTCGCCGGGTTGGAAACACCCGACGATGGTGAAATCTGCTTTGGCAATGAAATTTGGTTTAGTAAAAACCAGAAGACTTGCATTACGCCACAGCAACGCGGAACAGGATTTTTCTTTCAGGATTATGCTTTGTTCCCTCACCTCTCTGTAAAAAAAAATATAGGCTATAACCTGACAGAAATTTCCAAAGATGAAAAGAATAAGCGCATTGCCCGCATGGTCGACACCTTTGATCTATCAAAGCTCGAAAACAGAAATATACAATCCCTTTCAGGAGGAGAAAAACAACGAGTAGCCCTTGCGCGAACCTTATGTCGGTACCCCAGGCTTCTACTATTAGACGAACCTCTTTCGGCACTCGATAACCCATCCCGCATTCGCCTGCGAAAAGAACTCCGGGACTTGCTCCGACAGTTCAAAATTCCCGTGATTCTGGTCACCCATGACCGAACCGAAGCTCTTTCTCTAGGCGACAGGATGATTGTGATGAACCATGGAACTGTGTTGCAGGATGGACCCATTGCCGAGGTATTCAGCAAACCCAATCAGAAAACTACAGCGGGAATTGTCGGCATGGAAAATGTTTTTCCTGGCTCTATTAGGGAAAAGAAAGACGGGCTCGCAATAGTCGAAATTAACGATAATTTGCTTGAGGCGGCCAACTTCGGACTGGATACCGGCCCTGTGATGGTGGGGATCAGAGCTGAGGACATCGTTATCCGACTGGCCAGGGAAACAAACAGCAGCGCCAGAAATCAACTGAGAGGAACCATTGAAGCGGTGGTGCTGGAGGAGTCGCTGGTGAGGCTGACTGTAAATTGCGGATTCTCCATCGACGCGCTCATCACTCGTGAATCCAAAGAAGAAATGAAACTCGATGTTTCCAGAGAAGTGACGCTGTCTGTCAAAGCGACAGCAATTCATTTATTCCCGCATTAGGGGATGTAAGCGCGAAGAGCTGAGCAACCGATGTGGAGAAATCTTTAGAACGAGGACCAGAGAAGTTTTTCCATTTGGTACGGTCCTTCAAAATTTCAACATACGCCCGTACTGTCTTTCACTCCGTTTTTATCATGATGCGGTCGCTTTATTTGATATATTAAAGACAGTCCTTTAACACTCACCACTCAAGGCAATACAATGGCTCAATTCCCTATGGCACTGCTTTCGCGAATCCTGATGATTCTGCTCTTCTCATGGACTTTCTATCCTGCTCCAAACGGATTCACAGAGGAATACGCTGTGCCCCATTCCGGCTCGCCCTACCTTTCGCTGGATGAATTGGAAGATGATGAAATTCTTCACCTGCCCACGGGGATCAAGGTGAGTTTCGACCAGATGCAGTCTGCCATTTCATCCTCCAGGGTTATCTATATAGGGGAAACGCATGACAATCTTGAGGCGCACCGGGTACAACTTGAAATCATCAAGGATTTGACCCGCCGTTTTCCCGGAAAAATATCCGTTGGCATGGAAATGTTCCGTCGCTCGGCGCAACCGGATCTCGACCGCTGGAATCAAAATGAACTGTCTTTACGTGAATTTAAAAAACTGTTCGTAAATAACTGGGGGCACGGCTACGCCTCGTATCAACCGATCTTCGAATTTATGAAAAAAAATAACACTCCGTTGATCGGGTTGAAATCCGCCAAAGAAACTGAAGACCAGTTCCGGAAAGATGAACCCTCAGATGAAAACAACCTCCCGGAAATAGATTTCAACGACCGTTATCACCGCCCGTTTTCCATGTCTGTTTTCGGCGGACACCAGGCTATGGAGAAACCTTACCGCATGCTTCTGCTCTGGGAGGAGTCGATGGCTCTGACCGTTGCCGAGTTTTTGCAAAATCCGGATAACGCCGACTCAAAGCTTGTCGTTTTAGCTGGCGGGTTCCATGTCCAATACGGATTCGGCATCCCCAAGCGGGCCTTTCGCAGGGTTCCTCACGCATACTCCATAATTCTTCCCACGGTGACCCAACTACCACCTGAACTGAAGGATCGGGAAATGGAAGTTAAACACGTTTCTATTCCCCTCTACTCAGGCGACTATGTGTGGAAACTTCAATACAAAGTTTTGCCGGAAAATAAAATCAAACTCGGCGTACTGCTGGAAAGCAGACACAACGATGTGCGTGTAAAATCTGTTTCAGCCAACTCCAACGCGGAACGGGCGGGCCTGAAGGATGGCGATATTCTGTTAGCTGTGGATAGGGCTGAGCTTGTAGATGCTGAGGACTTGATTGATCGTCTGCGGGGAAAAAATATTGGCGACCGGGCAGAGTTGCGTGTTAAACGCGGGACGCAGGAAATGACCGTCGAAGTAGAGTTTCTTGAAACAAAATGACGACCTGAAATTCAGTCAAAATGTTTTTATTTTTCAGGCAACCTGTAGCAGAGGTTGCGAGACCTTAAAGCTCCAATGAACCGAAGGCCAGCAGGTGCCCAACGGGTGCTGGGAATTGAGCAACTACAATAACAAAATACCCTCGCCTGTGCCCGTACTGGTCGAGCAGACTTGACATGTTTAACGCAATAATCCAGAATGGGGGCAACCCAAGTCATTTATCTATCGGTGATTGTTTGATGTTGCTGATCTTTGTTTGGTGAGGGATCTATATTTTTGTGAAGGGAGGGGAGATTTTTTGGAAGTCACAGTTTATCAGAATCAGGTCGAGCGGGCGTTGAAGGTGTTGAAACGCCAATTGACAAAAGATGGTTTGCTGAAAGAGCTTAAGGCCAGACGGTTTTATGAAAAACCATCGGTCAAAAAGAAACGAAAGCAAAAAGAAGCAAAGAAAAAGCGTAAATCGGCGATGAAACGTTCGTCTTACAATTTTACGATGTAACGGATCAACATATGAAAATCCGGGGGGCTTGGTCCCCCCCCCCGGCTTTTTTATTTTTTGTTCTGCTTTAACTTTTGTCTAAGTGATTCGTAGAATACCACCGCCCCGGCCGCAGAGGCGTTCAGCGAACTCATTGAGCCTGCCATGGGAATCGATAATGTGAAGTCGCAGGCTTTTTTGAGAATAGGGCGAATGCCTTTTCCCTCACCGCCAATCAAAAGAGCGACGGGCATTTCAAATTTAAAATCGTAACAGGATGTTTCGCCTTCAGGATCAATTCCTACGATCCAGAATCCGGATTCTTTCAGTTTATCTATAGCCTGCGCCAGGTTGGTCACCCAGGTGACAGGAAGTTTTTCGATGGCTCCTGAAGAACACTTCGCTACTGTTTCGTTTAGTGGTGCGACCCGGTGTTTGGGAAGCACCATGCCTTGAACGCCCATGGCCTCCGCCGATCTAATGACGGCTCCCAGATTATGAGGGTCCTGAATGCCATCAAGAAGCGCCAGCACTGGCTGGGTGGATTCTTTCAAGGAGCGGGCAATTAAGTCGCCAAGACCCACCGTTTCTTTGAGAGAAAAATGTCCGACGATTCCCTGGTGGACATAAGATCGGTACCGTTTTTGAAATTCAGGTTTAGGAAGAGTTTCAACCATTATATTTTGCGATAGAACCAGTTTCATTAGAGATTTCAGCCGAGGGTTGGTTTTGCCTTCCTCCACGATGATCCGGAAGCATTTGCGTTTAGAGACTTTCAACGCTTCCGTGATGGGGTTGATCCCATAAAGAATATCAGTTTGAGAGTCGGTCATCTGCTTCTTGGGTAAAGATCGGTGTTAAAAATCAAATAATTCCGGGTTAGTGTACTTTTTGCGATTGGCGCTCGGATTTTACGGCATTGAAAATTCTATAACTTAATGTTATATATGAGCTTAGCCTGATCACGCCTTTTCCTGGTGACTCCTGAGACAAGGAAAAGTACCACATTCCTCCTGGATTGTATCTTCAAAATCGGAATTCATGTGTAATTTTTAAACACGGGCTGAAAAGTTTAATTCTCCGAATGGGTTTTTCGGGATTAATAGCAGTGCAAAACAATTTTTGATGAAAATTATATTTAATAAAAAGGTAGCGGTTTTTTTGTTCAGCGGACTTCTTGCTTGTTTTTTAGTCACCGCAGGTTTTATTTATGTCCAGTTGAAAGACCTGGATAATATCAAAGCCCTGGCGGTAGAAAAAATGGAGGAGCTGACAGGACTTAATGTGTCTATTGGCGCGGCGGATTTTGAATTTGTAAAAGGAATAAGTATTCGTTTGCACAATGTATTAGTCAATTCGTCCAATGGAGACAACCGCCAGTTTTCAGCAAAAAGTGCATGGTTCGTTGTTAAATTGTGGCCATTGCTGAATAAGAAAATTGAAATCCAGAAACTCATCGTTGAAGGGGCTTCCATAGAATTGGTCCGCAATGAAAAAGGACAATTTAATGTGGGAAATCCCTCGCGCTGGTTGGCTGAACCGACCCAGAGCAGATTGTTCAAGGTGTTGGCGGCCAGTTTCATGCACAGGCTTTCCCTGTCGGACAGCGAAGTGAAGTTTCTGGACTATTATAATATGCCTGGTCCCGACCCGCTTTCCATCTCAGTAAAAAATATTAATCTAACGGTCAATAAACATTTTTTAAAAAAACCATTTTCCTTCGACCTGAGTGGGGAAATTCCTAACGCTCACAAGCCTACCGCGTTTCAGTTGTCAGGAAGCTTTGACAATATTGGCGGAGAAAATGGAGGCCAGCCAATTCCAGTTAAAGGAAAGATGAAGGTCGACCAGCTTTATGTTTCCCAGTTTCGTCCATACCTTAAGAAAGTTCTATCTGCCGCGCCCGATGATAGCTGGCTTTCGTTGGAATCAGATTTTTCAGGAAACCTGGGTGGCAGCCTGCGGTCAGAGGGTAAGTTGAAATACTCAATCGCCGCAATGGAGAAGAGGTCTGTGTTAAGTAGCATGGACTCCCAAAAAAGAGGAGTCATGGACTACAGTTTTGTACTCGATGAGGATTCCATTGAGATCCAGGATCTCAAACTGCATTCCGGTTCCATGAATTTTTCTGCCAGAGGCAAGCTCGCCGGGTTCTTGTCGCAGGACCCGAAGGTTTCCTTCGCGATACAGACCGGTGAGTTTAAAATCAAAGAAACCCGACAGTATCTTCCGTTCATATTTTTTCCTGAGTCCGCTCACAAAGATCTGAGCCGAAGGTTTGATAACGGGACCCTAGAAGTTAAGTCCCTCAAATTTGATGGATCGCTCGCGCAATTGCAGAAGCTGGACTCTGAGGAAAATCGGAATCTTCTCGCCGCTGAAATTGTTCTTAAACAAGTTGACTGGCGTTCGCCTTTGCCTCCACTCACAAAAGTGACTGGGTCCCTGAAATATCACAATGGTGATGGCGTTTTTAAGATTTTGAAGGCTCGATATGAGGACTTCCCCATTGCCAACGTGAAGGGGACGGTTCTCAATATGATGAATAACCCCGTGGCCGATCTCTCTGTCGAAAATGATTTGGAACTTGAAAAATTAAATCTGGCTTTAAAAAAAGCTCTAGCCGGGGAGTCATTTGAAAATATTCTGGATGATTATCAGGATTTTTCAGGCAAAGGATTACTGAAGGTCAATATCCAGGGACCTCTGGAGGAACCAGATAAAATTTCCATCACTGGCGCTCTTACTATGAAGAACGCTTCTTTTTATGAAGCAGAATTGAAGTCGCGAGTCAGTAACTTTAATGGTGAGATTCTTTATCACCATGTTCCAAAGGAAAAGCTGGTCTTGGATCAGGTATCGGTTCCCATAGTTGCATTCAAAAATCTGTCAGGCGAATTCGGCAAAAGTTCGTTTTCCAATATGCAGGGAGAAATTCTGCGGCAGGGGGAAAGTACTGTCCGCAAAATGAACGCAGTGTACAGACTGAACGCGGCTGAGCTTCCCGGCGTGATCGCGGATATTGATTTTGGCGGTCCCCTGGTTACAGCGCTCAAGCAAGCGGAATTTGGAGCAGGGGATGTGGAAGTGAAGTACAGGAACTTTATCGATTTTAGTCAGCCGAGTCAGGAGAAGGACTGGGGGAGTATCGAATTGAAAAATGTTTCAGTGAAACACCCGTCAGGATTCCAGCCTTTGCTCAAACTGACGGGGGGCATTTCTTTTGGTGACGGGCGCATTGGCCTGACTAAAATTGGCGGGTGGTATGGCAATTCACCCATTCAAGTGGATGGGCAATTGGTTCCCAAGTCGGGGTTGCTGGTGGATTTCGATTTACGCGCGACATCGGCTGGTTGGACACAGGCCGACTTCAAAGACATTCCCTACTTGCGGGATTTAAAATTTTCCGGTCCGCTAAGTTCAGAAATCACTCTTACAGGAGACCGTAATTCCTTTAAGTTTGAAAATAAAATGGATTTAACACGGACAAGCTATAAGTTTCATGACGAGGTGGATAAAAAGGAAAATATTCCAAACCTAATGGAAATGGAAGGGGCTTATTCCCCAGAGGAAGGTATCGTTGTCGACTACTTGAAGTTCACTTTGGGTGACAACACGGTCACAGGCAAGGCAAAGATCAAAAGTTTAGTCGATCCCGTGTACTCAGTTAAAGTCAGCGCCTCGGGGCTTAGAACAAGTGCAATTGCATCCACGGTAGCTATTCTCAAGGACAACCGGGATGGGAAAATATATTTTGATATTTCAGGGCGAGGCAACCTGAACCAGATTGAAGATTCCTGGGTCGAGGGGTCGGTTGTTTTGAAGGACCTTGTTTTTAAGAGGGAGGACAGGGTAAACCCGGTGACCTTCAGTGCTGATGTTCGATTTTCTGGCAATACCTATGATGTGCGTGCGGGTCAACTGGCATCGGGAAATTCGCAACTTGAATTTAGTGGCGTGTGCAAGAATGGCGAACACCCTGAACTGGTACTGAAATTGACAGGAAAAACATTGGTGGTTGATGAATTGATTCCTCCTGACAAGGAGAATAATGGAGAAGAGATAAATTTTAGAGACCTCCTCGAAAAATCGCGCTTGATTGCAAAAGGGACGAGTGAGGTGAGTGTGAACCTTGGACAATTGAACTATAAGTGGATGACATTGAGCGATGTGTCCGGAAAAATTTCACTGAAAGATCGGGAAGTTGTCTTTGACGGACTCCAAGTCGGGTCCAAAAACCCGATCAAGGGAAGCGGTAAACTTTCGGTTAAAGATCCCGAGGCCACTCGCTTTGAAACATATTTGGAGGCCAGTGAGGTTGAGGCAGGTGAACTGCTGGCAATGTTCGGCGATCACTTTAAGGACGGGTTGACCGGGAAGGTTAAGAAACTGGATTTAAGTGTTAAAAGTCGTGGTAGAAACTTATCGGAAAGCATTCGCACTTTGAGTGGCAAAGTATCCATTCGTCTCGATAAGGGAACGATAGACAAAAGGAAATTAAAAGCAGGAACCTTCAGCCTATTTGGCCTGCAAGTGCCTGTTGAAGATAAAGAAAAAACAGAAGTAGATGAGGGCGTGTCTAATTATGTGGATATATCCGGTGACTTTGCTCACGTTGGTGGAATTGCGGAAACAGAAAACTTTGTATACGAAACCGATCAACGCAGGACCTCCATAGTCGGGAAATTCGATTTAAACCTGCGTGAGATGGATACAGTGGTTGGGGTCGCCCCTATGCCAGGCTTGGACAAATTTCTCACCAAAATTCCGCTTGTTGGCAAGATCCTTACTGCTGGCGATGAAGGTAGCTTGATAAAAACCTATTACAGTGTTAAAGGTCCGTTTGATGATCCTGAGGTAACTGCTATTCCTTTCACCTCGTTGGGGAAAAAGGTTACTGGGATTTTTCAGGGCATCCTGCAAACTCCCGAGGAGATTCTGACTTTACCTGAAAAAGTAGGCGCGGTAAAAGCTGATGATTGATCGGGCTACGCCCGAAAGATGTACTGGCGTTTCCCGATAAAGTTAGACGCGGCCTATCTTTCCGCTCCCATGTTCCCTCCGTTATGCGGACGGAGTAATATTTGAAAAAATTATTTAGGGTCGATTTGCGTGATGTGGAACTCCTGCGGAGATTTTCCCAGATGCGTTGCCATTGCCGCTGTGATAGCCGCGACCATAGTAGGGGAGGGGCCGCCACCTGTTGGCGAGGCTGGTTTAGCCTTTGCTTTGGGTACGGGTGGTTCTTCATAAGGTATCAGGTTTACCAGTATTTTTATTGTGTAAATAAGGATGGTCAGTACAATAAAAATCACCGTCATGGCGATGCAGGAAACGATCAGAGAGGTGTTAACTAATGAGCTCATAACGTGATTAGGGTAAAGAGACGATATTAGAGATTGCTTCCGTTACGACTTCCGCATGATCCGCCCCACCGCCCACCTCACCAAAAAGTGATATGAAGACACCTGCGGCGACCGCGCTTCCTATGACTCCTGCGACATTGGGGCCCATCGCGTGCATGAGCAGAAAGTTTGATCGGTCTTCTTCTGCTCCTACCTTCTGTGAAACTCGAGCGGCCATGGGAACAGCAGATACTCCCGCCGAACCAATCAACGGATTGACTTTGCCACCTGAAAGTTTGCATAAAATTTTTGCGAAAATAACTCCGCCTGCTGTTGCCATGCAAAAAGCGAGTAAACCGAGGACGATGATTTTAATTGTTTCAAGTTTCAGGAATGACTCGGCGGTCATGGAGGAGCCAACTGCAAGGGCAAGCATGATAGTGACGATATTGATCAAATGAGTTTCCGAAGTTTCGTGAAGCCTGGCGGTGACTCCCGATTCGCGAAAGAGATTTCCCAGCAACAGCATTCCAAGTAGCGGAGTGACCCCGGGAAGCATCAGACAGCACACTATGGTTACCACAACAGGGAAAATGATTTTCACTGTTTGCGATATGGGTTTCAACTGTTCCATCTTGATTTTTCTTTCCTCGGGCGTGGTCAACCAGCGCATGATCGGGGGTTGAATGAGTGGAACCAGTGACATGTAAGAATATGCCGCCACAGCTATTGGCGCCAGGAGATGAGGCGCCAGTTTACTGGCAATGAAAATAGATGTTGGCCCGTCAGCACCTCCAATAATTCCTATAGCGCTCGCCTCCTTGAGATCGAATCCTAAATAAACCGCTCCGACCAGCGTTGTATAAACACCTATTTGCGCGGCGGCACCCAGCAAGAGTGTTGACGGATTGGCCAGCAGGGGACCAAAATCTGTAAGCGCACCCACTCCCATGAAAATCAAGGGGGGTAGTATTTCGTGTTTAACGCCCTGGTAAAAGAAATTTAAAAGTCCGCCAGTATCCGTGTTCATCATCATGCTGTGTGGGAGGTTGGCGAGAAGGCAACCGAATCCTATGGGCAGTAAAAGAAGCGGCTCAAATTTTTTCCAGATGGCGAGATAAAGCAGGACACAGGCAACCAGAATCATTACCATGTGTCCAAGCGTGAGACTGGAGAATCCAGTCGATCCTATAATTTTAGATGCGGCATCGCCGAAAGTAAGTTCCATGAGTCGGTGGGGTTAGAGTCTAGCCGATAACCAGCAAAGGATCACCAGTTTTTACGTTTTGCCCTTCCTGGACCTGGATGGAGTTGATTGTACCGCTTGCTGTGGCATGAACTTCGGTTTCCATTTTCATGGACTCCATAATTAAAACAACATCCCCTTCATTGACCTGGTCCCCCACTGCCACTTTGAGCGAGAAAACCGACCCGGGAAGTGGTGATGTCACAGTCGCTCCACCTCCTCCCGCGGGAGCTGGAGCGGCAGGTGCTACGGGTGCGGCAGTCACAGCTAGTTGCGGAGCGCCGCCGATACTCACTTGCACAGAAAAGGCTTGTCCGTTGACATTGACCGTATACGTTGCGCTACCTCCTGCCGCAGGAGCTGGAGCGGCGGCTTGAGCCGCAGGGGCTGGAGCGGCAGGTGTCGGTTGAGCGGGCTTGACTCCTTTTTCGCGGTCATCGAAAAACTGCAAAGCGACTTTGGGAAATAGAGCGTAGGAAAGCATGTCTGATTCCGAACTGCACTTACCTTCGCATTCCTTGACGACCCGATCCCATTCGGGTTCCAAAAGGTCGGCTGGTCGGCAATCTATGACTTCTTCCTCTTTCGAAACCTTCGCTAATAAATCGGGATCAATCGGAGCGGGCAGTTTACCGTATTTACCCAGCACGCATTCGCGGGTTTCTTTGGTGATTAACTTATATCGTTCACCAGTCAGCACATTCAAAGTGGCTTGTGAGCCCACGATTTGGCTGGTAGGCGTCACCAATGGGGGGTAGCCCATATCTTTTCTTACGCATGGAACTTCTTCAAGGACTTCTTCAAGTTTGTCCAGGGAGTTTTGTTCCTTCAACTGATTTTCCATGTTGGAGATCATTCCCCCGGGAATCTGTGACTTGAGAATATTGATATCAACGCCTTTGAAATCACTTTCGAAAGCGGCATAATTTTTCCTCACTTCCTGAAAGTAATTTGAGATTTCTTCCAACAGGCCCAAATCCAATCCGGTATCTCTGGCCGTTCCTTTTTGCGCGGCGACAATACATTCAGTTGCATAGTGTGATGTTCCCATCGACAGGCTCGAGATCGCGGTATCGACCATATCGACTCCGGCATCTATAGCTTTTTGCATATTCATTCCCACAAGTCCCGTTGTGGCGTGGGTATGCAAATGAATTGGCAGATCAATTTCTTTTTTGATCTCCCGGATCAGCGTTTCCGTTGCATCAGGTGTGAGTAATCCGGCCATGTCCTTGATGCAGATGATGTCGGAACCCATATCACTCAAATCGCGGGCCATCTTTATGTAAAGCTCGATATTGTGGACAGGACTTACAGTATAGCTGATACAACCTTCAACCGTTTCACCACATTTTTTAACGGTTTTGACAGCGGTCTCAATATTTCTCAAATCGTTGAGGGCATCGAATATTCGGAAAATATTGATTCCCACATCGCAGGACTTCTTTACAAAACGCTCAACAACATCATCGGCATAATGCCTGTATCCAACACAGTTTTGTCCTCTCAGTAACATTTGGAAGGGTGTGTTGGGGGCGACTTTTTTTAGTTTGAGGGCTCGCTCCCAAGGGTCCTCATTGAGGAAACGCAGACAAGAATCAAACGTGGCTCCTCCCCACATTTCCAAAGAGAAAAAGCCGACCTGATCCATTTTTTCCGCGATGGGCAACATGTCCTCTGTTCGCATTCGAGTTGCCAGCAGGGACTGGTGGGCATCTCTGAGTGCAAGTTCGGTAACTTTTAGTGGAGTGCTGGATGTATCCATAATCTCAGAACCTTCATATCAAAAGTTCCTCAAGCGAAGAACTGGTAGATTAATTTTGTTAGGTCAACTGATCACATATGGATCAATTATCTTGGCAGAATTAGATTTAATACCCAGATTACTAAGTGACCTATACCGGGAACCCGGAAATACTAAAATAATATACATCTAAAATCAAATCTTATTTACGCCATGCCATAGGCAGAAAAAGTAGCATGATTCCAAATATTTCCAACCTGCCCATTAGCATGAAAGTGATAAGAACGCCTTTGCCCATAAATGGAATATCAGCATAAGTGCCTACGGGTCCCACCTGGCCCAATCCGGGGCCAATATTGAAAAGACAGGCTATTGATGCAGATATTGAAGTGGGAAGATCGACTCCCATCATTGATAAAAGGATACAGCCCAAGGTGGCGAATCCCATAAAAAAACAGGTGAGTGCGACCACATTAGTCAGATCATCGGGTTTGACAGATTTCCCTGCTACTTTTACATGAAAAATTGCTCTGGGATGGACCAGCTTTTTCAGTTCTCTGCGGATGATTTTAAACAGGATGATAAATCGAATTGCCTTTAACGAGCCACTGGTGGAGCCGGAACAGCCGCCGACCATCATGATCACCAGCATAAATATTCTTAGAAAATTGGGCCAGGCGTTGAAATCATCTGTGACGAAACCAGAAGTTGTGTTGATGGAAACAATATTGAATGCGGCTTTACGAAACGATTCATCCAAACTCAGATCGGGTCTGGATGAGTTGAGACCCCAGGTTGCCAGGGCGATGCCTATGACAATCATCGTGCAGTAAAAACGCAATTCAGGGTTTTTAAACACGGTCATAAAATTTCCATTGACCAGTTGATAGTGGAGAGCGAAGCTGATCCCGCCGAGAAACATGAATAGGATGGAGATGGATTCCACATAGCCACTATTAAAATAGCCAATACTCGAATTGTGCGTAGAAAATCCGCCAGTGGCGACTGTGGAAAGGCTGTGGCAAAGAGCATCGAAAAAATCCACTCCTCCCAGTTTAAGGAGAATTATTTCAAACGCAGTCAAGACGACATATGTTTTCCATAGAATCTTTGCTGTTTCCGCTAGTCGGGGTTGCATGCGTTCCACAGTGACTCCACCCGGAACTTCGGCCTTGAATAAATGGGCACTACCGATTCCAAGAGCGGGGAAAATCGCCATAGAAAGCAGGATGATTCCCATCCCTCCAAACCACTGGGTCAGGTTTCTCCAGAACAGAACACCACGCGGTAGCGAATCGATATCCGTAAGGATCGTTGCCCCTGTGGTGGTGAACCCACTCATACTTTCAAAGAAGGCATCTATAAAATCAGGGCAAGCCCCGGAGAGGTAATAAGGGAGAGAGCCCGCTAGGGCAACGAATACCCAGGATAACGCGACAATCGCAAATCCTTCCCGGTCCCTCAGTTTTTCAACGCCCGATGGAAGAATCTTCCACAAAGTCAGGCCGACCAGAAAGGACACTACAAGGGTCAGAGTAAAGGCTTGTGTTTCTGTCATGAATCCGGGCAGGGCCTGATAGTCGTAGTAAAACGAAATACCAATGGGCAGGACGAGTAGTCCTGAAAGGAGGAGGAGGAGAACCCCAACTACATTGAAAATAGCAAGGATATTCATCAGAAACGGAAAAAGTGTCTTTTGCGTCCGAAAAGTTTTTCGATTTTTTCGATGGCTGAACTCAAAGCAACGACAATGACTGAGTCACCTTCCAGAATTGTCAGTTCTTCATCGGGCACCATCATTTCGTCCTGACGCAGGACGGCCCCGATCATGGCATCTTTAGGAAACTTCAACTTGGAAATTTTGTTACCGGCGATAGTAGAATTGGCGTCCACAAGCAGTTCCATCACCTCCGCATTTTCGATTAGTTTGAATACAGAGATCACGCCCCCCTTGCGTAAATGTTTAAGAATTGCACTTACGGTGATCAATCGTGGATTGATCGTAATGTCCATGCCTATTGAATCCAGAATAGGCAGATACTCAGGATCATTGGTGATGACCAGCGCTCGTTTCGCGCCGTATTTTTTTGCCAGAAGAGCGGCCAGAATATTATTTTCATCATCATCAGAAAGTGCCATAAAAAAGTCGACATCCTTCATATTGATGTCATTGAACAGGTTCAGGTCTGTTCCTGTGCCGTGATGCACCAAGGTTTTTGAAAGTGTGTCAGCCGCTTTATGAGCGGCATCGCGCGATGGTTCTATAATGCACACGTCTTTCACGATTTCTTCCAGTGCCTTCGCGAGGTTGATCGATACGTGATTGGCAGCGAAGATGACTATTTTATTGACCGAGTCAACGGTTTTGTTCAACATCGGCAACAGAAATGGCAGAAACTCTTTATACACCATAGTGTAAATTCGATCACCTGTTTGCAGGACATCTTCCGGTTTGGGGATGAGGAGTTTTCCATCGCGCACGAGAGCAACTATGAGGATCAAGTCCAGATCTGAGATACTGGAGAGTTCCTCGATACTTTTCCCTGTCAGGGGAGCATTTTCAGGCAGGTCAAATTCGCGTAACAAAACCCTGCCCTGAGCAAATTCTGCCACATTCACTGCTCCCGGTGTTTCCAGAAGCTTGATGATCGTGTCGATAATGATTTCGCCAGGATTGATCGCGTGATCAATGAACAATTCTTCCGGCGGAAAGATCTGGTCAACTCCTGTGAATTCCATACTGCGGAGGCGGGCGAATCGTTTTTTGATTTTGAATTTGGCGGCGAGGAAGCAGACCATCAGGTTGATCTCGTCCTTATTGGTGACAGCGATCACCATTTGCATATTACGGATTCCGGCTTTCACCAGTACACTCGGCAGGCAGGCATTACCGCGGACGGACATCACATCCAGCGTATCTGAGATACGGCGGATTTTCTCGGTGTCTTCGTCAATGATAGCTATGTCATGGCCTTCTTGGGAAAGTTCCTGAGCCAGGTTAGTGCCAACGATGCCTGCTCCAACGATCAAAATTCTCATAAAAGAATAAAAACTGGGTAAAGGAGGGGGCCGGCTTGAACCCCCGGTTGATTATAGTAGCAAGGGCGCATAAGGACAGGGTCGTCCATTTATTGTGTTTACTGTTTATTCAGGAATCTCAAGAATTCAGAATCTTCAGACAAAAGGATGGTGGTATCTGCTTTTAAAGATTGTTTGTAGGCCTCCATGGAACGTATGAAGGAGTAAAACTTGGGATCTTTTTCAAACGCTTCAGCGTATATCTTTGTTGCTTGCCCATCACCTTCACCACGAACGGTTTGTTCCTGCTTGTAAGCCTGGGCGATAAGGATTGTTTTTTCCTTATCCGTTTCAGCGCGAATCTTGGTGGACTCTTCTTTTCCTTCCGAACGGTATTCCATCGCAATACGCTGACGCTCTGTGCGCATACGATTGAAGATTGAGTTGGCGATTTCCGGCGGCAGGTCAATCCGCTTAATTCGCACATCGGCCATTTCAATTCCATATTCGGCGGATTTTTTGTTTGCCTCTTTCGTCACCACTGCCATGATCTTTTCCCTGTTTTCCGTAACGATATCGTGGAGGTCGTGAGTACCTATCTCAACGCGAAGTTCAGAATAGACGATATCATCAAGTCGGGCGCGCGCGCCATTCTCGGTGCGCACTGTTTCCAGAAACTTCAACGGATCGGTGATGCGGTACAAGGAAAAATTATCAATCAGCAGGTTTTTTTTGTCCCGCGTGATAACCTCGGTAGGCGGCGAATCGTTATCCAGTAATTGCTTGGAAAAATAACGAACCTTTTGCATTATAGGAATTTTGAAATAAAGCCCGGGCTCGGTAATGATTTCTTTGGGTTTTTGCAGTTCGAGTAGAACTGCCGTTTGTGTCAGGTGGACGGTGAACATTGAGGTCGACATCAGTGAAGCGACCAGTACCAGCCCTAAAATAAGTCCATTTTGTTTCATAATCGATTATCGCCCGGTTACGTTGTCAAGTGCTCCCTTTTTCAAAGGAAGAATCGGCAGAACACCCTGTTTATTTTTTCCCATAATAAATTTCTGCATGGAAGGCAGGATTTCTTCCATGGTATCCAGGTAAAGTCGTTTTCGAGTAATACTCGGCGCCTTTTTATACTCATTATATTGCGACATGAATCGTTTGGCATCACCCTCCGCTTTACTGATTTTTTCTTCACGATAGGCTTCAGAAGCTCTTATGATTTGAGCGGCCTGCCCACGAGCTTCGGGAATCACCGCGTTACGGTATCCCTGCGCTTCATTGATCATTCGCTCTTTATCTTCGCGTGCGGACACAACGTCCTTAAACGCCGCCGCCACCTGTTCAGGCGGGTGAACATCCTGTAACTGGATGGTCACGATCTGGATACCCGAATCATGTTTGTCCAGAAGCTTCTGGATATACTCCTGAGCATTCAATTGAATTGTTGCTTTGCCCGTTGTCAACGCCTCGTCAATCTTTCTGCTGCCGACTATTCCGCGAATGACGGTTTCAGAAACATTCCGGACCAGCTTGTGTGCCCGCCTGACATTGAACAGGTAGGCCACAGAATCCATGACCTTGTACTGAACAACGAGGTTGATGTCGATTATATTCTGGTCGCCGGTGAGCATTAGCGATTCAGCAGGGACCTTTTGCAAAGACCCACCCTGTACCGTGCGGAATCCGATTTCCGCGCGACGGATTTTTTTCACTTTAGGAGTTCTCACATGTTCGATGGGAGAAGGAAATTTGAAATGCATTCCGGGTGAGGTGATACGGGAAAAATCTCCGAAGGTCACAACGACCCCTTCTTCATCCGGCTCAACAAAATAAAATGTTCCCGGAATAATCCAGACCAGTAACAGCAGTCCGACAATCATCCAGAACATGGAAGGTTTGAATTTGGGGACTTTGATCTGAGGGATGTCGAAGGGAGGTCTGTTAGCAGGTCCTCCGCCCTGACCTCCGCCGCCCCGATCACCAGGTCCTTTAGATTCGTGTAAGTCGTCCCAAGGCATCGTTTTTTCCTGTAGTTATTAATCTAGTATCAATTGCGCCACGCTAACAAACTGCATATGCAATGTCAATATACCTTACAAGGATAGGATTAAGATAAAAATCTTTGCTGATATTTGAAAGAATATTCAGTGTGCGATTTGCCAGAATTAAAGATTTTTCCGGGTTTTCGCAATGATCCTTAACTGACGGGATTGCAGGTATTTTAATGGAGCTGTAATTAATATGTGATTTTGACTTAAATTCGTTTTAACCCTCATAGTATACGTGGACCTATATTATGTAGACCTAAAAATGTTTCCGGAGGATTTCCATTTAGGGTCACCTGTAGGCACCTTTGGTTTTGATGAAGGGTGACACTGGGTAAGGATTGCGGAAATTAGAAAAGTTTCAGAGCGCCATCCTTCTCGAAGACCACTCCATTTGCGGACAGATATTGTAACGCCTCATTGAGTCCGGAAAGAACCTGCAACTGTTCAGATATCTGATCGAAATTTTTAAGAGATGAAATAGGGACCCGTCTCAGTTCCGGCGCTTTGATGATGCCTCCCATGAGTTTGTTTTTAAGCCATGCCTCCACGCTGAGGTTTCCGTTTTCGATCCGAATCAGAATACGGTGAGGTGATGCCAGCTTGAGTTTCAGTCGAGTCTCAAGAATAGCCGGCCTTCTTTGAAAAGAGGAGTCTATTGAAGCTCCCCCTTCTACGAAGGGGGTTGGGGGGGGGATTTGATTTTCCTACTCGCTTGATATCTAGTGATTGCCCGCTAAGAATACTTTTCAGTATCCTGGTATTTGTTCAAGTCAGATGACATTTCAGGAACCCGGTCACCGCCGCTGTGGTATCACGGATGAATTCCAGGTCGAGAGTGTCCAGTGTATCAGAGGCCTGATGGTAATTTGGGTTTCTGAAAAAAGCGGTGTCGGTGAGCATGACAGCAGGAATGTCGTGTTCCCAAAAAGGAGAGTGGTCGCTCAAGCGAACTTCAGTAAACTCATCGCCTCGTCCGGGTACGATAAGTTGTTCTATCGGCAAAGCGGGTTCAGCGTCACGCATCCCCTCGGTTACCAGATGGGTCAGTTTTGCCGAAGGCTCGTTACCGACCACCGCAATAAAATCCCCTGTTTCCGGATAGTGGGTCGGGTCCACATAAACCGGGTAACTTTGCGCGCCGGGTCTGCTATCCCGATAGCCTACCATTTCCAATGAGATCATTCCGCTGAATCCGTTTCCAAGTTTCTTCGTTTCGACAATATGGTGATGGCTTCCAATAAATCCGTATTCCTCCAACGTGAACGCGGCAAACACCAGAGGCGTTTTGAGAGAAACCGATTGCAGGCAATGAGCTGTTTCCAGCAGAGCGGCCACAGCGCTGGCGTTGTCATCGGCACCGGGCGACCCTTCGACTGTATCATAATGCGCGGCGAGGACAAATGGGTTGAGGTCATGGGCAGTTCCCTTTTTGTATCCCAGAATATTGTCTGATGCCCCGGCTTCAAAGGGAACCTGCTCTTCCCGGACGATCAGTTGAGAGTGTTGAAACTGATCCGCGATATAATCAGCGCAACACTTTAGGGAATCGGGAGAGCTGTGAGGATTTCTTTCTCCCACCAGAGTGTTGAGGTAATTTTTGATCCGTAAAAGGTCAGGTCTCAGCATGAGATTTCCGCGTGTTTCAGGTTTGGATTCGGATTAAGATAAGCTATGCTTTTAAAGGGTTTGACGATTGTATGGGGAAGCCTTTTGCCGCGTCAAATAATAGTTTACTTTTAACCGGTTAGAGCCTAATATTGGAACATGATCAAGGTTGAGTGTCGTTCAGGATATCAAATAAAAAAAAGGCCCGTCGCCTTCCAGCTTTGCAACCGCCAATACAAGGTGAAAGAGGTGGTGGACAGGTGGTATGGCGAAGGTGCGGTCTACTATAAAGTGGAAGCTGACGACCACAACATCTACCTCCTCAAGTATGAGAAAGGCCAAGGTTGCTGGGATCTTGTTTTCTATCAAAACCCTCATAAAGTGGAAGCCGCTTTAGAAAGTTATGAGGGGGAAAGCCCGATTGAGCGATTCGGATTCAAGACGTTCAGTGGGGGCACGAACAGGATGTCCCGCCATCTACATTGAGAATTCCCCGCCCTTTAAAAATACTTTTCCCGAATTGTCCTGACCGGTTGCAACACCCGGTTGAGTCTATAGGAGATCGTTCCAGATGGAATTGACGGAACAGGCCATACAGGCCAACGCCGGACAAAGGCGCAAAATGATAGAAGAGCAACTGTTGGGTCGGGGTATCAAAGATCTCGCAGTGATGGAGGCCATGAGCAGGGTGCCGCGCCACCTGTTCGTCAACACATCGCTTCAACACAGAGCCTATGGGGATTGTCCTTTACCCATCGGTGAGAACCAGACGATTTCGCAACCTTACATCGTTGCGTTGATGACGCAGGCTTTACAATTGAAGGGCGAAGAGCGGATTCTGGAAATCGGAACTGGATCGGGTTACCAGACAGCTATTTTAGCCGAGTTGGCTTCGCAGGTGTTTACGATTGAACGGATCAAGCCCCTCGCCAAAAAAACCAAGGGTTTGCTGGAAGGGTTGGGGTACGAGAACATTGTATACAAGGCATTCGATGGCACTTATGGCTGGCGGGACCAGTCCCCATTCGATGCAATTCTTATCTCGGCTTCCACGCCAGAGGTTCCTGCTGCATTGATTGAGCAGTTGGCCGATAAAGGACGGTTGGTCGCGCCGGTTGGCGGGAGAGAAACCCAAGACCTGGTTGTTATTGCCAAACATGGCGACCGGGTGATAAAGCGTAAAATGGGGAGTTGCAGGTTTGTGCCGCTCATAGGTAAATTTGCTTGGCCGGAAGAAGAATGATTTAATGGGCGATGATCGGTTGGATGTCGCCTGGATTCATTCTTTTAACGATATAGAAAACGTCGCCGCGTTCGTGGAAGTGTCCTGCTTTAGCTCCGGCACGGTCACCAATTCCAAAATAGAAGTCCGCCCTTCCTGTTCCACGGATTGCGTTGCCGGTGTCCTGGTCGATCATGAACCGCGAGAACTTTTCCCAGCGAACGATTTTGTTGTTTTTGTCGAGGACGGGTTTGCGCAGTTGCACGAAGGCGAGTCCTCCTGCCGGATAAATCTTTTTGTCGGTGGCGAATGACCGTCCGCCAACAAGCTCGCTTCCGCCAGATCCGCGTGGACTGCCCGACTCGGCAAGTTTGAAAAAGATATATCGTTTATTCTGGAATAAGTACTTCTCGATGTCTTCAGGGTGTTCCGTGAAATATTTTTTAATCCCCTGCATGGACCCTTGTGCCAGTTCAATCACCCCATCGGCTACCATGCGTTTGCCCAGTCCACCGAATTTATAATTGTTGACCCCAGCATAATGTGCGCCCATTGTCATTCCATCACGAAACATGAGTTGCCCTGATCCCTGAATGTGGAGGAAGAACCGATCAACATCATTTTTCAGCCAGGCGATCTCAAGTCCCTGGCCAGCAAGAACTCCTTCGCCATCGATTTGCCTGCGAGTGTAGTTACGCCATTCCCGTGCGCCAGGGTTGGATGATCCCCTGATGTTATAATTCGTGTCGTTTCCTACAAGCTTAAGGTGCGGGGATGATTCTGGGAGTTTATAAATGGGGTAGCGGTACTGTTTCGTTTTTACCCGGCTTGCTTCCATCGTTGGTGCGTAATATCCGGTAAAAAGAACCTGTTTGTGTTTTCCCTTGCCCACGCGGTGTATCACAAATTCCTTTTTAAGGCGTTGGCTGAACTCTTCCGGTGGTAGATTTTCTTCTATCAGATTCAAGAAGGAAGTGAGTGTTTCCTGTAGCCAGCCACGGGTTACCATCAAATCACCCATACGTTCGGTTTTTGATGGATCGGTGAATTCCATCGTTTGCAATTGATTGAGGATCGCTTTTTTCAGAGATGCCTGGTCCAGATCATCGGTGAAAATTTCAGGAAATGAGAAAGATTTCTCAGGCAGAGGAGTTGGGGTTTCAGTGGAAAGAGGTTCTGGTGATTCCGCTTCAGATGATAGCGTCCCCGGGTTCATGCGTCGCCCCCGGTACCAGAAAGGCGGATTCCCGTCAGGCGACTCATGAGCCGAGAGGCCCGGTCTTTTCGCGCGTTGCGATTTGTAAATTTGATCGGGATCTTTGGATGTCTTGCTGTCGGGTTGTGGTGTGAATATGGAGCAGGAACCGAAAATCAAGGGAACCGTAAGTATGACCACCATGAGGGCCTTCCGACCAACAACTCGTTTGACCAGATGACTTTGTAGCAAGTTAATACGGACCCGCATTTCCTTATACCTCACCTTAAAGATATCAACAGCCTGTGGGGCGACAATTATACTTAACTTATGCGTACACCAACTATTAGCCCCTTACTCAGTGGCGCCGAGTGGTTTTTTCAGACCCCGCGCCGAGTGGTCATTTCATCGATGGCCATATTTGCCAGCTGGTCGCACCGTTCATTTTCAGCATGTCCCGTGTGGCCCCGAACCCATAACCAGGTAATTTTATGAGTATTGTTCAACTGGTTGAGTTCGATCCATATGTCCTTATTTTTTACCGGCTGTTTACTGGCAGTGACCCAGCCTTTCCTGATCCATCCCTTGATCCACTCAGTCATTCCCTTGACCAGATACTGGGAGTCAGAGGTCAGCTCCACCTCGCTGGGTTCCTTCAGTTGTTTCAGGGCAACGACTGCCGCAGTGAGTTCCATGATGTTGTTGGTGGTATTCTTTGCCGATCCTCTTAATTCCTTGTCTTTGCCCTGGATTCTGATGATAGAACCGTAACCGCCTGGCCCCGGATTTCCTCTGCAGGCTCCATCGGTGAAAATTTTTATTTTTTGCATAAATTAAACAAAACAAACCGGGCGCAACCGGTTGATTATCTTCCCTGGGGAAAGTTGAATGAATAACTTTTACTGAGGCTAGAGCGTCCTGGGTGGATTGTTTTTCGGAGGTAAACCATTTGGCCCAAGTAGCTCCGCCTAACGACTTTGATACTATAACATATTCTTTTTATTGAAGGTAGGCGTTTTGAATCTTTTTCTTTCCGGGACATTTGTTACATGGGAAGTTCTGTTTATCCTGAGGATTAAGGTAGCCTTTGGGAAGTATGAAGGTAGAATAATAATCACTGATATTTCGAAATTTATTTTAGGGGCTTGCGTTTTTATGGAACCCACCGACAAAGAACATTCGAATTCATTTCAGTGTACTGATGCTTTGGAAGTGAGCTTGAGTATTGAGAGGCAGGGCTTTGTTTTTTACGATAAAGCGGCTAAGTCTGCTGTTGATCCTCGAGTTCGGGTTGTTTTTGAGCGTCTGGCGAATGAGGAAAAAGAACATATGCAATCTCTTCAGAACAAGGCTCGATTTCTTCAGCCTGCAGTGGCGAACAAATCAATCTCCCGGAAAAGCAGGGCCGAAGACTTCATCAATAGTGAACTTAAAGGGAAGGTGTTTCCATTTTCTGAGGAAGAGGCGGGAAAAGTTTTGAGTGATCTGGAGGCGATCAACATGGGGATTGAGGCAGAGAAGAGATCCATTCAAGTGTTGAGTCGATTGATTGCTGATGAAAAGAAAATGGATGTTCGCATGATTTTCAATCACCTTTTGGCGGAAGAGAGATTGCATCTGGCCGCCCTGGAGAAATTAAAGCAGGAGTGGGATGAGAAATGATTTGAGTGACAAGGTCCTAGGATGGAAATAGAGATTTGCACTCGGCAGTGATGACCAACTAATGCATTTTGGGGTGCAGTTATGGTGTTTTTGTTTTCGTGTGTGTAACGTCTGCTGTGTGCCATAACCTGAATTGATGATTGGTCAGAGCCTTTTAAAATGGGCTGATCGTAGATTCTTTGAGTAATCAGGAGGAGGGCCTGAGGTAAATTGAAACGCGGCCCGAAAACCAGCGAAAATTAAGATTTAAAGAAATTATTCTCTTGTGGTTTGATTTATGCTCTGAGGTAGGGTGGAATAGTGGAGTTCATATTTGGGCAAATACCTTTAATTAAAATGGTTTGACACCTTTTCGAGGGAAGTGGTATAGTTGCCCCTTTCCAGAAGGACAAAAGTATAATTTTTCACGTAATTAACACGTAATTAAAAGGATTAGAGGATGAGTCAATATCAGGTCAAGGCTGGTCCGGAGGCGTATCTTTCACCTGCGGCGGCATCTATGGGGATCGTATTGCCAGATCCGGGAGAAGCTCATATTGAGGGAAAGATTGTTTCTGAAGATGAGGCGTACGAGCATTGCGCTAAAAAACTGTTAGAAGCCAAGGTCCCGACCATTTTTCCGGGACCACTGGTCCTTTGGAAGTGGAATGAGAAAGCGGCGCAGAAAGCGGCGGCTGTAAGAAGGCTGGCTGAGATATTGCCAGCAAGGATCATTCCTATGGCGGACTACCGCCCGAAGTACCCCAAGATTGACCCCGAAGTGGAGATCAACCCCAATCATCCCAACCTCACCATCTGGCATAGCAATATTGATGTGGGTCTGTTTGTTGGAGTGCATTGCCATCAGGCTAATCTGGCGTTGAAGATTATTCGTGGAGGCACGAATTGTTACACTCTCGCAATGTGCGCGCAGGCAGGACACGAGGATGCGTGTTTGTCGTTTCGTGATGCAACGGTAGAGAAGATAGATAAATTGACTGCGACGATTGAGCGGCTTAAAAAAGAAGGTGTCAAAAGTCAGGCCGAGCCTTTTACTCAGTTTAAGATGGACAGAACCGGGCGTGTCGACTAGATACAACCGTTTTTATATTTGAGGTGTACCGTGATTTTCTTTAATAACGCTTTTTCAAAGCGAAATTTTGAGGGAGTGATTTTATGAATAAAACAGTTGATGGAAATAGAAGAATAATCGCTTCACAGCATGTAAAAATCGGTCAGAAAAACCGAAAAGATCAGACCTATACCGACCCGAACAAGTTTTTCTTTGAGACTGAAGGAAAGGCTCAGTTTCTGACGGGTAGTGAAGTCATCAAGGAAGCTATCAGGCTTGCCAGCGTAGGGACTTCGGTCGCTTATCCAATCACCCCGCAGAGTGAGGCGGCGGCTTTGATTGGTGAGCTTTTCGCTGAAGGTTATCTGGATGAGTATTTTCGTGGAGAGAGTGAGTTCGCGGTAATGGGGCAATGCGCGGGAGCGGCTTTTGGCGGGCATCGGGTATTTACCACTACTGCGGGGCCTGGAACTTTGCGGGCTATGGAAAACTTCCCCATGTGGGCGGGTGCTCGTTTACCAATCCAGGTTTGTGTGACCTGTCGCGGCATAAACTCACCGTTGAGTATTCAGCCGGATACGCTGGAGATGCATTACCTGCTGGAAACCGGAATGATGGTCTGGCACGCTGAAACGGCTCAGGATCTGTTCGACTATATCCTGAAAGGATTTATCGTCGCGGAACAACCGGATGTCCATCTGCCAATCGCGGTTTGTTGCGATGGATTTTTCGTAACGCACACCAAAGATACAGTCGTTCTGCCGCCGACCGATATTTGTCTGCCGCCGTACGACCCGTATAAATCACCTGTGCCAGCTATGGATATGGAGTGTCCGCCGGTTCGTATGATGCGTGATCCATTTGTTATGAAATCAAACTACATCAGCTATGCCACCCATGCGTCATGGCAACAGGAAGTCCGTGGCGCGATGGAGCGTTCACGTAAACACGCGATCGCGCTTCTGGATGGATTGGTTGATATTGAAAATGGTGACCGGGAGGTTTTGTTCGTTACTTCGGGTACGGCAGTTTCCCAGAGTCGTGAAGCTATTCGGCTTCTTGAGAAGGATGGGATCAAGGTGGGTTTGGTTAAGATTAAAACCGTTCGGCCGTTTCCGACCGAAGAAATTCGCGAAGCGACTAAACATGCCAAACATATTTTTGTACCTGAGTTCAATATGGCTGGTTGGATGGGCCGGGAGATTAAAGCGATCTTGTCGGATAACGAGCGAGTGGTCACGGCTCCTCATGTCGCGGGCGGAATGACGATGCCTTCGGAAGTAATTGCGGAGCAAGTTAAGACGACACTCGGTATTGCGTTTGAACCATTGGCTCAACGCGGGTAGTTTGCGGATTTGATTTTAACGATCAATAACCTCAATCGATTTTTCCAGTTTTGAGGAAGTCGAACATATAAAGGATAGAACTTATGAGTAAGGAAAAGATTTCCATTTGTGAAGACCTCGCGGACGTCATGCCGCCAGAGTATCATACGTTGGTAGAAGGCGCGACTTATGGTAATAGCGAGCGGGGCTGGAAAGATATTGGTTCCAGTAAGGAGCTGATCGAACAGCATTCCCTGTGCGCGGGTTGTCCCGAGGCACTTGCTTTTCGTTATGTCATGGCAAGTATTCCTAATCCTGAGGACACCGTATTCGTAGGGTCTACCGGCTGTACCAGTCTGGTATTTCCGCATGTCGCGATTCAAAATATCCACTCTCTGTTTGGCAACCAGAATGCAGTAGCGTCTGGTCTGGTCCGTACGTTGAGACGTCGTTTCCCCGACAAAAAGAAGGATGTTATCGTTCTCGCAGGTGACGGGGCTACGGTTGATATCGGACTCGACTGTACTATGCAGTCATTTTTCCGACAGGAAAATATTACAACGATTTGTTTTGATAACGAGTTGTATGCTAATACCGGTGGGCAGGAAAGTGGTCTCATGCAAAAAGGATTCGTTGCCAAGATGGCTCCGGTAGGCAAAACATTTGATAAAGTACGCTTGCCGGAAATCGCGCGCGAGGCGGGATGTCATTACGTTGCCTGTCTCACGGTGAGCAAGCCCAATCGTGTTGAAAAGGCAATCAAGAACGCAGTACTGGTTGCCCGTGAGATTGGGCCGACATATATTCAGTTATACACCCCATGCATATTGGAAATAGGTAAGCAAAGCATGGAAGGGTTGGACGAAATGAAGGATGCTGAGTCGATTGGCGGTCGTTTCGTGATGAAAGAATACATTTCCGATGAAGCCAAGAAACTGTTGGACAGTGTGGAAGCGGAAAGAAAAGCAAAGAAAAAAGCGGCCAAGGCGGCTAAAAAATAAACATTCCGCTGAATTGAGATTTTTAGAGGAGAAGTTATGAAAAGGTTGAATATCCGGCTTTCTGGATTAGGTGGTCAGGGGGCGGTAACCGCCGCTCATATTCTGGCAATGGCGGCGAACAATGCCGGGTTGCATTCGGTTTCGAATCCTTTCTTTGGTGCTGAAAAACGTATGGCACCGGCGGAAAGTTATGCCCGTATCGGTTCGGAGCGTATTTATGATCGTGGCGAGTTGGTATTTCCTGATGTCATTATGGTATTCCATCCGCAGGTTATCACAATGCAAAAAAGTTATACTGCGCCATTTTACTCAGGGATCACTGAGGGCGGAGTAGTTGTCATCAATACCAGCGGCGATTTGTTGACTGAGGATGATCACAAGCGCCTCGCAGACATTAATGTGTCGGTGTACAATGTTGACGCTACGCATATGGCCTTGAATATTGGTAAAACAGAGCTCTCCACAAACATGGCTATGATCGGTGCTTGCGCTGGTATAACGAAAGTCGTCAACCTGGAATCTCTCGACAAGGCGTTGCAGGATCGGTTTGGCAAGAAATATGTAGCCTCTGGTGGTACTGCTACTCTTGATGAAGCGATCAAAAAGAAATACGCAAAGAAGGAAATGCTTCTTAAGGCTAATATGGATACGATAACCCATTCCTATGAAAAAGCGGTTGCATGGGCTGAGCAGGAAAAGTACGCCGTAGTGGCTTGATTAGATAAAGCTTCACTTTAATTTTTAACAGGGGAGAATTACAGGGTGTATAACATAGCGTATGTTGACGATTCAAAATGTGTTGCGGAAAAGGGTTGCCGACTCTGTATTATGTATTGTCCCGAGTCCGATTGTATTATGCTGAATGCTGATAAAATGAAGGCAGAGGTTGCATTGACCCGTTGTAAGGGATGTGATTTATGCGTGGTCGTGTGTAGCACACATAAGGCGATAACCATGCACCCTGTGGATGATGTCACTGGAAAGATTAAGATCGAAGAAACAGAGGCTGTGGCGTAACGCTGGAGTTCTCTTTAGTGATTTTAACCCATGGCGGTAGCCATGGGTTTTTTTTTGCCTGTTTCCGACCACTCACCAGATTATTTTGCACTTAAAGCAGGATTCCGGCATCTAATACCCAAACCCGTTTTTTTAAACTAAACCCTGGAAAATCCCATGACAGAATTAACTCTCCGCGAAATAGATTGTGTGCTTTGTGAGGAAACTTACACTCCTGCCCAGGGTCCTGAGGAGAGGGAAAAAAGCTACCGGGTTTATTGTTCATCCTGTGTGAACTGGGTGGCTATCGGAAAATCCAATCCACTGCGTATGGCACTTGGCGAGGTGCTGGGGATTCGTGGTGAAGCGCTGGCGCTGGCTATGCAAACCTGCCTTGCTCCCTGTAGATGTGGTTCTGAGTTCAATCACGATGCAGGCGGACGTTGTCCCACGTGTATTGGAAAAATTGAAAGGGAAACCAAGGACGAACCGTTGGACAGTAAGGATTTCAAAAGCCCATGGAATCAGGGTGAAATGAACAAACTGGAGCCAAAGTTCCTTGAGTATATTCTGGGCAAGACAGACCGGGAAGATATCAACTTGAACCAGCTCATTGAAAAGTTTGAGGCGGGTGAAGTTGACGCGGAGGAATATATGGAGAAAATCGATTCACTCCGGTTCAGGGAAGCTAACCAGATTGCTGTCGTTCAGGCTTGGGCGATGACTCTGGATCCGGATGAAGTGTTTGCCGCTGTTGAGGAATACGACTTGGTGGAGCAGTATGGAACTCGTGTGCTGGTCAGCATCGCGTCAGCTCTGGAGAGTAATACCGGGCGACCTGTGATGGCTATCCTGAACAAGGAAATAAAGCATTTCGATGAGATTACCCAGAAGGAACTGAAAACGTTTATGGCTAAAATTGGTGGTGGGTTTTAGTGAATTATTGGAAAAAATAAATCTTTCGGAACGCTTTGTATATCTTATTGTTTAACAAAAGGCAACACAGTGTTTCTTCTCAAGTTTGTAAAAGGCACCCTTTAACGGGGTGCCTTTTTTTGTTCCAAAGCTCTCCAAGTCTACCTCCTCTTGCGGAGATGGGGGGGGGATTATTCACATCAACCCACAAAAGATCGCACCGTCTGGTCGGCGGATGAAAGGTATGAACCGCCAAACAGGTTGTAGTGGTTGAGCAGGTGGTACAGGTTGTAAATTTCCTTGCGTTGAGTGTAACCGGGGTTGAGCGGAAAAGCTTCGTGATAGGCGCTGTAAAATTCCTGCGGCAGTCGTCCGAACATTTCGGTCATGGCGAGGTCGGCTTCTCGGGGTCCAAAATAGACCGCCGGGTCGAATATGCAGGGCACCTGATCCTGACTGGAAAAGTAGTTTCCCGACCATAAATCGCCGTGGAGCAAAGCGGGTTTTTCATTCGTGAAGTCGAGCAAGGTTTCCAATTTGTTGCAGAGTCGGTCTAATCGACGATCCACATCTGTGGGCAGGCCCCGTGTTTTTCTTGCCAGCTCCTGCTGGAAACGGATGCGGTGGTCACGAAAGAAAATGATGCCGTCTGATTCGGCATCATTTTTCTGAACCGTGCTTCCTATGTAGTTGTCATGGTCGAGACCATATTGCCCTTGAGTTTCGCGATGCATTCCAGCAAGTGCCCGCGCAAAGCGGACTGGGAATTGGCTATCGGAGGATGAAGATTCTATATATTCAATCAGCAGGTATTTTGGGTTGGGCCCCGAAGAAACCCCCAGCGCACGCGGTGTTCGTGGACCGTTTTTGGCTTTTCCCAGCAAGTGGAGCCCCTTGGCTTCGGCAGTAAAGAAATTTTCGGGAGGAGAAGAGTTGTGTTTTAAGAATACACGTTCCCCATTGGACAGGGATAGAACTTGGGTTTGGTTGATGCATCCGCCGCCAGTGGATTTTGCTGTTTTGATTCGAACATTTGCGCCGTAAATGGGTTCTAATAATTGTTTCAGGCTTTTATTCATGAAGAGTCCAGGAGGTTCGCCTTGATATAGTCCAGAAGCGGGGGACAGGTTCGCTCCACCATTTGATAGACCGCCTCGAATCCTTTCGCCCCGCCGTAGTAGGGGTCGGGAACATTCAGGTCGTCGTTGCTCTCAGGGTCAAAGGACCGAAAGAGCATTAGCTTGCCCTCAGGGAGGTTTCTGGGAGCGATTTCTTCCAGGTTGGAGAGGTTACTTTCGTCCATCGCCAGCACCAGATCAAAGCGGCTAAAATCCTTACGTTGGAACTGTCGAGCCCGGCTTCTGAGTTGAATGCCTTTGGATTGGGCGGTCTGGCGCATCCGCTGATCGGGGAGATCGCCCACATGCCAGGCGCTGGTCCCGGCGGAGGATATGATGATTTTGTGGTCCAGTTTCTCACGTTTTACCAGATCTTGAAATAATCCCTGGGCCAGGGGGGACCGGCAGATGTTGCCCAGACACACAAAACTGATTTCAACGGTTTCACTCATCTCTGCGATTGATTTAGAGCTGGATTATGTTTAAGATAACCCCATTCAGATCGGCCTATTGGACTATTTTAGGTACAATTTGTCGGTCATTCAACTCAAATTAACCTGATTCAAAAAACAGGAGCTTCCGTTGATTCCTAGATATTCCCTTCCCGAACTGGCCAAAATCTGGGAGCCAGAGAACAAGTTCAACATCTGGCTTAAAATAGAAATTCTGGCCTGTGAGGCGTTGGCAAAAAGACGGGAAATTCCCGCATCGGCAGTCGCCGAAATAAAAAAGAAAGCAAAATTCGATATCGCTCGCATCGATGAAATCGAAAAAGAAGTCAAGCATGATGTCATAGCGTTCCTCACCTGCGTTGCGGAAAATGTGGGAGAAGCCAACCGCTACATGCACCTTGGGCTCACCTCCTCAGATGTTCTCGACACAACACTGGCGGTGCAGTTGAAGGAATCGGCCCGGTTGATTCTCAAGGAACTCACCGCTTTCAGAGACGCAGTCAAGGAACAGGCGATTCGTCATAAAGATGTACCGGCCATTGGGCGGTCGCATGGCATCCACGGCGAGCCGCTCACGTTCGGACTGAAACTCGCGGTCTGGTATGAGGAAACCTGCCGGAACATAGAAAGGTTGAAACGCGCGCGCGACCGGATCGCATACGGTCAGATTTCGGGAGCGGTGGGAACCTTTTCCAGTATTGACCCGGCGGTTGAGGAATATGTGTGCAAGAAACTCGGGCTCAAGCCCGCGCCTGTTTCAACGCAGATCATCCAGCGCGACCGACATGCGGAATTCTTCACAACACTGGCGATCATCGCGGGATCCATTGACAAGTTTGCCACCGAAGTACGGCACCTGCAACGAACGGAAGTGCTGGAGGCGGAAGAATTTTTTTCCAAAGGACAAAAGGGGTCTTCCGCCATGCCGCATAAACGGAACCCCATCATCTCCGAACAAATGTGCGGATTGGCCCGTGTGGTACGCGCTAACGCGATGGCGGCGATGGAAAACGTTCCCTTGTGGCACGAACGGGATATCAGCCACTCTTCGGTAGAAAGGGTGATCGGGCCCGACAGCACAATCCTCGTGCATTACATGTTGAGGCGGATGACCGGGCTGGTAAAAAAAATGCTCGTTTATCCAAAGAATATGAAAAAGAATATGGAACTCACCGGCGGACTTTACTATTCTCAGTCGGTTTTGCTGGCGCTGGTTCGCAAAGGGGTAACGCGGGAAGATGCTTACCGCCTGGTTCAGCGCAACGCGATGAAAACCTGGGAGGGGAAGGGCGATTTCGTCAAGCTTCTGAAGAAAGACGTCGAGATAAAAAAATATCTTTCAGCAAAAGAGGTGGAGAAAGTTTGTAGCATGAAAGATCAATTGAAAAATGTGGATAAAATTTTTAACCGAGTATTCAAAAATAAAAAATGAAAAGTGACTGAGTTTGCGATGAGCCGATCTTTTAACTTTAAGGGATGGGTAATAGCGGATTTGGAAAACTTTAAATATCAGAGGGTCTAAGGAAATGAAACGATTGGAGAAAGTTTACGAAGGTAAAGCAAAAATACTTTACGCGACTGAAGATCCGGATTTAATGATTCAGTATTTCAAGGATGATGCCAGCGCTTTTGACGGGGTTAAGAAGGGCACCATTGTCGATAAAGGAGTCATCAACAACCAGGTATCGAATCGTGTCTACCAATATCTGGAAGAGAAGGGAATCAAGACCCATTTAGTAGAGCCTGTCAACGACCGCGAAACCATCGTCAAGAAACTGGATATCATTCCGGTCGAAGTGGTTCTTCGCAACGTAGCCGCTGGAAGTTTGTGCAAACGTCTGGGAGTAGAAGAGGGAAGGGAATTTGATCCGCCGATCCTGGAGTTCTTCTATAAAAACGACGACCTGCATGATCCGCTGATCAACGATTGCCATGCTGTCACCTTTGGCTGGGCAACGCAGGAGGAACTCGATACGCTAAGGGAGTTGGGACGCAAGGTCAACACCCTGATGATGGAATTTTTTAAAGAGAGAAAAATCAGGCTGGTGGATTTCAAACTAGAGTTCGGCCGACACAAAGGTGAAATCCTGTTAGGTGATGAGATCAGCCCCGACGGATGCAGGCTATGGCACTGGGACACTGGTGAAAAAATGGATAAGGACCGCTTCCGTTTCAGCATGGGAAGCGTTGAAGAAAAATACCGCGAAGTCTACAACCTCGTCTGCTCTGACCCCGGCTAGACCTGGAGCAAAAAAGATTTTAGCCACGGATAACCGCTGACAGGGTTACAGGATACCTAGCCAGAGCGAAGTGCTGGGAACCACAGATAAACACAGGTGAGCACCGATAATGTGTCGGCCTGAGCTGGTGATATTTATCATTTGTCCTCCCGCCCCGAAGGGGTATGTCGAAGGCCCTACTCGTTAGACGAAGGGGGCATGCTTTACCGCTCAGTGCGGCACCGGCGTTCACCCCTCCCGCACAATCTTCCAAACAACCCACTCAAAAATATGCCAATTAAAAAAACATATCAGGAGGGGGACGGCTTCCCGGTCAAGGTGTGGGCGGAGGATTTGGATGCTATTGCGGTTAAGCAATTGCGTAATCTTTCTTCGTTGTCGTTTATCCACAATCATGTCGCGGTGATGGCGGATGCGCATGTTGGGATCGGGTGCACTATCGGTTCTGTCGTCCCGACGCATAAGGCGATCATTCCTGCGGCGGTGGGGGTGGACATTGGTTGTGGCATGATGGCTGTGCAAACTAATATGAATGCCAGGGACCTGCCGGAAAGTTTATCGGAAGTCCGCAATAGTATTGAAAGAACCATTCCGCTTGGGCCGGGTGCCTGCCACCAAAGGGAAAATGATCTTAATGAAATAAAAAATACGTTTGTCACTCAAGCGGAGGTTGAACAATTTCTAAAGAGTGATCCGGAAAACAGTTTTGGCGTTAAAACAAAAACCTGGCGCAAGCAAATGGGAACGCTTGGCGGCGGCAACCATTTCATTGAGGTTTGCCTGGATGAGGTGGGCTCGCTATGGGTTATGTTGCACAGCGGATCGCGTGGGATCGGTAACAGGATTGGTATGGAGTATATCAGCAGGGCGCGTGAGGATATGCGGGTTCACCAGGTGAATTTGCCTGACCGGGATCTTGCATATTTTTCCGAAGGGACTCAATGGTTCGACGATTATGTGCGAGCGGTGAGTTGGGCGCAGGAGTATGCGTCATTAAATCGCCGTGTGATGATGACGCTTATCATGGGTCAGTTGGAATATTATTTTCCGCAAATCTGTGTGGCAGTAGAGGAAGAAACTTCGCCCCTGCGAAAAGCAGTCAATTGTCATCACAATTATGTGGAGAAAGAGGATCATTACGGCGAGAGCGTATGGGTGACACGCAAGGGAGCGATTCGTGCCGGGGAGAATGATATGGGCATCATCCCTGGGTCTATGGGGACTCGATCCTACATTGTTCGAGGAAAGGGAAATGTGGAATCGTTTCACTCATGTTCCCACGGCGCGGGTCGAAGGATGAGCCGGAAACAGGCGTTCAAAAAATTTTCAATGGAAGATCTGGAAAATCAGACACGCGGGGTTGAAATGACAAGGCGTAGGGCGATCATTGATGAAATACCGGGGGCCTATAAGGATATCGACAGGGTCATGGAAAATCAGAAAGATTTAGTAGAAGTGGTCCACACACTCAAGCAAATCATAAATGTTAAGGGGGATTAAGCCACTGTCGCCTTGCTGGTTTTGCGATTTATCAAACGTTGTTGCACTGCATTTTGACGGGCGGAGTTTGGGAGCACTCGAGGGATTCTGTTCTGCCGTTAGTCACTGCGGCGCAGGCGGTGCTTTTACCGGTCATTATGGTATCTTGTTTTTCCATCCCTTCAACAGCCTGACAGGACTTCACACCTTTATACTCAACACAAATTTCGCACTGGTACTTACTGCCTGACCAGATCATGCTGAATGACAGGTAGCCGATAAACACTAGAAATAACAGGGTGACAATACTTCCTTTGCTCATGATTTCTTTTCCTGAATTGAAAAGATATTTGGATTGGTCAAGCCGTTGGAGGAGAAGTAGTGTTTTCGGTAAAAAATAAGTTCGGCCAGTGATTCACGAACATCGGTCATGGCCATATGGCTTTCACTTTTCCGGGGCAGTTTGGGCCCATCCGGGTACCAGCGTCGGACCAGTTCCTTAACGGAGGTCACATCGACACTTCGGTAATGCAGGTATTTGTGAAGTTCAGGCATGTATTTCCCAAGGAATTTGCGATCCTGCGTGATTGAATTGCCGCAAAGCGGAGCGATGTTTTCAGGGCAATACTGTTTGATGAAGTCAAGAGTTTGTCGTGCCGCTTCGTTAATGGTTATTTTGGATTTGCGCACACGTTCCACCAATCCGGATGCGTTATGGTGCTTTTGATTCCAGTCATCCATGCGGGCGAGTATTTCATCGCTTTGATGAATCGCAAGACACGGTCCTTCCGCCAGAATATTCAGGTCGTGATCGGTAACCAGGCTTGCGATTTCTATGATGACCTCAAGATCGGGGTCCAGTCCCGTCATCTCAAGATCCATCCACACCAGGTTGAGTTCAGATTGCTTATCCATAAAACTACAGAAGTTTACTTTTGTTGATGTTGTTTGATGATATTTTCAACAGCTTTACTGTTCATCAACGATTGGATTTTTGGGTCTTGCCCCACCTTGTTTAGATTTCCCTGTTCGATGGCTCGCATGAGTTCTTCATCCTGAAGAATACTTTTTATAGCTGGATCGTTTTGCAGGTCTGAAAGCAAACCCATCATTTGAGGGTCGGACATCAATTCCAGTTGTAACCTTTGCATCTGTTGTCCGACCAACGGGTCTGTCGCTTTAAATTGCACCGATTTATTCGGCTTGATGGACTGAATACGATTTTCTGCCAGGGAAAATGTTCCCAGGGATTCAGAACGTAATTTATACACACCGTTAGCAAACGATATTATTTCTGCCTGAATCAGGCTTCCATCAGAAAGCCTGATTTGATTCACATTTCCCGCATGACTTATCGCGGGAGTCATCCATAGCGATAATAAGAGAATTAAAATGCCCGGATATAATAGAGTGGGTTTGAGTTTCATTGGGGATCTTTTCTAAAACCCTATCCATACAAAGGCTTAATGGCCAAATTAATGAAAGGGTCTTTAAGTGGATACGTGGGAATTCTAACTCAGTTATCTCTAAAATTGCAATTTATTGTAACAGGAGGGGTTTCAATGAGGTAAAAAAGTCAAAAAAACAGGGAAACAGGCTACTTAAAGCATCCTGTTTCCCTTTTAAAGAGGAGGCGGGGAGAATAATAGCGGGAACTATAGGTTCCCCCCTGAAAGGAGGAGAAAATTACTGAGTGCATTATATGATATCGAATATTAAAACAGTATTAATGTGAGATTAATTTTTTTTAATATTCAGTGCTTTGCTGAAATCTTGAATTCTTGATGTTTTGGCGGGGCGGCGGATATGAGGTCTTATTATTTCTGTATGCTTCTGGCACTAAATTAATACTTACGACATACAGGGAAGGGAATTTTTTTGTGGATAGAGATCAGTGGAGATATTGTTTGGGGTTGAATACAGACTTTTCGTAGGTATCGCGAACCAATTTCAAAGTATTGGTGAGCCAGAGGTCGGAAAAGCTGGGGGGAAATTTTGCGAAATGCTTAATTTGCGCGACCATGACCCGGGTGTCCCGGTACCAGGAAATATTCTTTTTTTGTTTGAATAATTTATTAGCTTTTAAAAGCGCTTCGATGGCTTTTTTTGAGTCGCGGTTACCAAACAGGGACAGTCCCAGTCCCACATACCCCAGCCCCTCTTCCGACCGTAGTGCGGTGGTTTTTTCGAAAGCTGTTATAGCTTCGGGAAATTTTTTAAGTGCGTTTAAGGAATTAGCTAAATGAAAATGAGCATCGAAGTTATCTGGATGAGATTGTGCGATG
>Ga0208639_1000329_pt1 | contig 37760 bp, 49 predicted proteins | sample ETNtaG_33_FD_185772 | JGI IMG/M metagenome (GOLD analysis project Ga0208639, IMG submission 185772) | Marine microbial and viral communities from oxygen minimum zone, Eastern Pacific Ocean - ETNP201310SV76 (SPAdes) (version 2) | ecosystem: Environmental > Aquatic > Marine > Oceanic ...
TTATTGATAATTTAATAGCCCCACATTCGTGGGGTTCTTTGTTTCTGATATGAGTTGTAGATTTAACTGACATGAGTATGAATAGTTTTGCAATGAAGCTTAGTGACCTAAGATCAGCCTATCCGATCTTAATTGGTCTCATTCTCTGGTTCTTGGGCCCACCTATGGAACTGGATGGTAGTGCCTATTGTATGTTTGTCATCTTTATTTCCACGATCATTTCCCTATTAATACGAGTATTGCCCATGGCAACAAGCGTGCTGATCGGTCTATCCATCGCAATATTGACCGACCTCATTCCACTGAAGAAGGCCTTGATGGGATTTGGCGATTCAACCACATGGTTGGTGGTCATAGCCTTTTTGATCGCAGGTGTGATCATGGAGACAGGGCTTGGAAGGAGGATATCCTTGCTCTGTATAGATCTTCTTGGTCGATCGATCACTGGACTTGGTTATGCATTGTGTGCTTCAGAGTTGATACTTGGACCTTTGGTTCCATCCAATACAGCAAGAGGGGGTGGCATCATTGCCCCGATCGTTGATTCAATGTCCAGGGCACTGGGATCTGACCCTGACGACTATCCGGAGTCTGCAGGGCAATACCTACACCTTGTGGGTGCTCATGCAAATCTAATAACCGCTGCAATGTTCTTGACAGGGATGGCAGCAAACCCACTTGTATCTAGAGCGGCACAAGATGTATTCCAGATCGAGTTTGGTTGGACCACTTGGGCCTTAGGTGGAATCATTCCAGGGCTGGTTGGACTGGCGGGTCTACCTATCCTAATAAGATATCTATCACCTCCTACGGTTGGGTCGATCGAACCGATCCGGGATGAGGTTCGGGCAAAGCTCCATGACCTGGGACCATGGTCATTGAAAGAGAAGGGAACCGTGCTCATCCTGGTCTCAATGCTACTTCTATGGATCACCAAGGCTGTCCACGGAATGGGCACGACAACCGTTGCCCTTATGGGTTTGGTCAGTATCCTTGTACTAAAGGTCACATCATGGGATCAATTGGTCAAGAATCATAAGGCTTGGGACACTCTGATATGGCTGGGTGGACTTCTGACCCTTGCGACGGCACTAAAGGATCTAGGCTTCATCTCATGGTTTGCACAACTCATGGACAAAGGAATGGATGGACTTGCACCCTTGACCCTTCTATTTGTCTTGGCACTTGTCTATTTCTATTCAATGTACATATTCTCGATGCTAACAGCACATATTGTGGCCCTGGCTGGTGCCATTTTCATGATCGCATCCAATGTTGACCTCAGCCCCTACCTAGTTGTGGGTGTTATCGCCTATTTCTCGAGTCTCTGTGGTTGTTTGACGAATTATTCCACAGGTCCGATCATCATTTACTTTGGCAATGGATATTCAAGACCAACCACATGGTTCAGGATTGGGCTCTTGGTCTCGTTCTATCATTTGACCATATGGATCATTGTGGGTTCTCTTTGGTGGAAGGCCATTGGTTGGTGGTAATTTCCAATATGAAAAGAATTGAAATGCTGCTCATTATCGCCATGATGATGACCGGTTGTGGCAAGGAATCTCAAAATGACGATGCCTACCAAGAAGGTGAGACTCCTGAGGAGATGGTCACATTTGAAAAGGACATTGAAAACACAAAGACCGCAGTAAGGCAGACCAAGGACGGTGGCTATATAGTAGCAGGAGGCCAGGGAGGCCAGGCATGGCTCAAGAAGCTTGATCGATATGGTGATGAAGAGTGGCAAAATACATACACCCTTGGTGATTTTGGCTATACACGTTCAGTGGTTCAGACCAGTGATGGTGGGTATCTATATTCATCTTATGAGGGAATAGTCAAGGCAGACTCTAATGGCATTGAAGAGTGGAAGAACAAGAGTAAGACGGTTGGTGCATACCCATATTATGAGGATGCGATAGAACATAGTAGTGGGAATATTTATGCGGTTGGTGGCCCCAGCGGTGGTCAGGGTCATTTTGTCAAATTCAGCTCGACTGGTGAGGTCTTAAAAAGAAAATTCTATGGCAGCAAGTGCGAGGATGACATTTTCAGGTCCATCACGGAGTCACAGGATGGCATGCTGGTGGTAGCTGGTGAGAAGGCCCATGGCAATCAATCCTTTGATTGTGCCTTCAATTTTATGTACTACAAGGACTTTTGGATCTTGAAATTGAAGAAGAATGGCGGGGTGATATGGGAAAAGGCATATGGAGGTCCCTATATGGAAAAGGCTGATGATATTGTTGCACTTGATGATGGAGGATATGCATTGGTGGGTGACAAATGCGACCATGGGTATGATATTGGAACTTGTGGGTCAAAGGCAAAGGTTCTCTACATGAGGCTGAATGGCGATGGTGACCTTGTTGAAGAGCAATCGTGGTCAGGTCTGAATTTTCAAGAGAGGATCCCATGGTTTTCCATAACGACAACTGCCTTCGGAGGAATCGCATGGACAGCAGAGCATAAGAGAAAGGGGACCTGGGTCCATAAATGGGGCCCAAATGAGGAGACGGTGTCCATCTTTCCAGATGGCTATGGTGGATTTGACATCAATAGAACTACAGATGATGGTTTCATAATCGGTACATGGGGTGGTATAGTCATAAAGACGGACAGTGAGTTTGTTTATGACCTAGAAGTCGATGAATGACCAGACCTCATCAACACATTTGAAAGGAGTACACATGATCATAAGAATTTCATTGGCAATAGCGCCCATGGCAATTATTGGCTGCTATCCGGTATCACATATCATAGTAGGAGAGAGGGCTGCAGCGATCTCAGCATTTCAGGTCAAGATATATGCCGACTATCCAGCGGTATATGAGAAGATCGCGATCTTGGATGCAGGCAGCGGGTTTGCAATTAAAGATCCTGCATTTCCGTTTACTTGGCAAGCCAAGATGGACAAGGTGGTAGAGCGTTTGAAGAATGAGGCTGCTCTTTTGGGAGCAAATGGTATTGTCATGATGGGCACGGACAACAAGGTCATACAGACCATAGGTAGTAACAGTGAGGGCACCATTACCTCAAGCTCATATTTGCAAAAGATCGGTAAGGCTATGGCCATATATGTTCCATGATATGGTAATATATAAAACAAATATTAAAGTAATACATTAATACTGTTCAAATTAATATAGTGCATGGACATAGAATACATACATCCCAGCAATATCATGAGTGAACCCATCAACTACTATAGTCTAATTCATTTTATAGAATACTCACTGTTATCACTATTGGGTTTCATTAATATGGTACATGTGCTAATTATCTCTGTGCTTTGGGAGGTCATCGAACTATTTGTTGCACAAGATTGGGCAAGGGAGAGCTGGGCAAACAAGGGTTTTGACATCATATTCAATTTTTCTGGTTTTTTCTTTGGCAGAATTGTCTTTAGGTCGTATTTCACAAAAAATTCTATTTCAATATGATACATGTTAGGTATTACAATAATGATAAGTAAAAGGGAGAAAATCATGAAATACGTGATCATTATATCAACATTTTTATTGTCAATATTATTGGCAGAGGACAATACAACCCAGATCAAGGTTGATGGGATGCAATGCAGTTACTCATGTGCGGGAAAGGTCAGTTCGGTTGTGCAGAATCTCAAAGGTGTCAAAGAATGCTCTGTGGACTTTGAAAAGGGAATTGCCACAGTCGTCTATGATGATAAACAAACAATGGAGAAGAAAATTGTTGAGGGCTTAAGCAAAGAAACATCTTACACAGTCTCTCTGTTGGATAAAAAGAAAACTTCCTCTAAGGAAAACAAGATATAATCTTGATAACCTTTCGCAGTATCATTCCCCACACTACTAGGGGAATGATACTGTTGTCTCAGACTACCAATTAAATATAACGCCATTCTAAAATGGAAAGATGGTTCCATAGATTAAGCACAATGAATACGATCCTCTTATGTGTTGTGGTCAATATTATTGGTGCTGCATTCATCTATATGAGGTTCACTGGAGCGATACCCATTGGTGCTTTCGTGGGCATTGGCATATTTGCTGAGACAGCTATTTTGGTTTACAAAAAATATATCAAAAATGAATTTGGCGATGACAATGAGGATAAACGTCCTCAAATAAGTGATGAGGTTGCTGAGGCCATGGCAAATCAGATAGTCCGTGAGGCAGAGCAGCACCGAAAGGAAAGAGAGGAGGAAGAATGATCCTCTATAGATACTTGCGCATCTATATATTGTATCCATGATCAAGAGAGGGGTCATTTCAAACGGTCACGTTTGGTGATGAATATGGACAAAAGGATCATTATGTCGGTGATGGTCATGATAATTATTCCCAGTTGCAATAAGGATGGCATCATCAATGGCGGCGGATTCATTAGCGATGACCAGGACAGGGTCAGCGCGTTCTATCTATATGATTATGTATCAAGCGAAGATGTAGAATTCCATGCGTCATCATTGGACCACTCTCAAGGACAAATGACCGCAATCTATTATTTTTCTCATAATTCAAATATTCCTACACAGGCACTTCGGATGTCAAAGGATCTTCATGAGGCAAAGAGTATCATGGGGCAATACTCCTTCAATATCAAATATGCCTTTTTGAGAGATTCCAATGGGAATGAGAGATTCGTTGGATGTCTGGATGGACCAAAAGATGACCTGTGTGACCCCAATAACCTATGAATCGGAGTGAGTGACATAACAATCAATCAAGGAGGTGGAATATGATATCTAAAGTAAAATATAAGGGTGACCTTAGGACAGAGGCAGTACACCTAGGCTCTGGGAGTGCGATCGTTACAGATGCCCCTGTTGACAACCAAGGAAAGGGAGAGGCGTTTTCTCCTACAGATCTGGTCGCAACGGCGCTGGGGTCATGTATGTTGACGATCATGGGGATCGTTGCCAAAAGAGATGGGATTGATATTGAAGATGCTACAGCAGAGGTAGAAAAGATCATGTCCAAGAGCCCAAGAAGGATCGGTGAGATAAAGGTAAGATTAATATTCAAGGGTCCATTGAACGATATAGAACGGGGAAAATTAGAGCGTGCTGCAAGGACATGTCCCGTCAGCGGAAGTCTACATGATGAGCTCAAAGAGACCATTGAATTTGTATATGAATAGATGAGGAGTACTTAACTATCATATTGGAGGCATGTGTTGAGACTCTTGGCCAGGCGATATGTGCTGAGAAAATGAATGCAGACAGGGTAGAGGTATGTGGTAGACTGGACCTTGACGGAATCACCCCAGATCGATCTGTCATAGCCAGTGCAATCAAAGATCTGACCATACCAGTCAAGATAATGATCCGTCCAAGGGGTGGAGATTTTGTTTATTCAGATCCTGAGATCATTACGATGGAGTCTGACATTAAATATTGTAAGGACAGAGGCGTCACTGAAGTGGTACTTGGGTTACTTACTGAAGGTGGTGAGATAGATACCAAGCATACCAAAAGACTATCTGAATTGGCCTTCCCAATGAGGGTTACCTTCCACAAGGCCATTGACCATACAAATGATATCTTAAGATCAATAGAAGATCTTGCAGAGATAAGATGTGTGACAAGCATATTAACATCAGGCGGACAGAGAACCGCTGTGGATGGTCAAGATATGATCAAGAAGATCATTGAGCAATTCTCATCCGAATTGAATATCATTGTGGCAGGTTCGATCACAAAGGACAATCTATCAGAGGTCCATAACATTTTGGGTTCAAAAGAATACCATGGAAAAAATATTGTTGGGGATCTAACTTTATAAATAACAACAAGGAGAATGACAATGGTAATACAAGTCGTCAATTTTAATTTGGAGGGTATCACGCATGAACAGTATCTAGGTGCCGCATCTGAGGTGGCGCCAGCGTTCAAGGACCTGAAAGGACTAAGGTCAAAGGTTTGGCTGTCAGACCCAGACAATAACGTTTATGGCGGGGTATACACATGGGAAGATCGTCAGTCCATGGAAGACTACCTCAATAGCCAATTCTATGATGAGGTTTTGGGTAGTAACCCAAGTTTTGCGAATGTCACTTACAAGGCCTATGATGTCCTTGATGCACCGACATCGATCACCAATTAGCAGGTAAGTATAAAAAACAGATAAAAGTTCCCACTAGCGTGGGGTCTTTTATCTGTTAACATCCTAAAAATCTTATGAGAATTCTCATTACTTGTCTCTTGGCATTATTCCATTTCATTGACATTCCATATTGTCAAGAATATTTTGAAATGTCTCATGAAGGTCAAACCAGGGAATATTATCTATCCTATCCAGAGGATGTCACTGGTCCATGTCCCTTAATAATTAATATGCATGGGTTTGGAGGGACTGCCAACAATCAATCAATTTCAACTGAGATGGATGATTATGCACTCCCGCTTGGAGTGGCAGTTGTGTATCCACAGGGATTAGGCTACTCATGGAACGTCGGCACTTGGTGGGACAATAATCCTTTTGATGATATCGGTTTCATAGGTGCAATGATAGATGATATATCCAATGGCCATGAGATTGACCTTGATCGTGTCTATGCAACGGGCATGTCAAATGGAGGATACATGACATATGAACTTGCCTGTGAACTATCTCACAAGATAGCAGCATTTGGCTCTGTGACCGGCAATTTCATGTTGAACGATGGTCAAATGTGTAATAATCAAAGAGAGACACCAATCATCCATTTTCATGGAACATCAGACCTAGTGGTCGATTATTATCCTCCATCGTTTGATGGCGCGTTGACCGTATCTGAGTCAATGGATCATTGGAGAAATGTAAATCATTTGTATGATCTTGAAATTGACACGCTCTTTGGTGAGGAAAATGAACTATCTGCTGAGAGATTTGTTTATTCAAGAAATAGTACAAATGTGAAATTTGTTCATTATAAGATCATATATGGAGGTCATAGTTGGTTTGGGTCACCATATGTGAATCCCTCTGTTGTCAATGCATCAGAGTTATTGGTAGAATTTTTTTTGCAATATAGCCTTGATGAACTCGCTTGCCTGGAATCGGATGGCGATTTCAATCTCGATGGCAATATAACCATGGCAGATTATTTTATGATCTTGGGTGTGATAATTCAAGAGAATGATGAACTATCAGAGCAATTCTGTATGGATATGGATCAGGATGGAGATGTAGATGTGGTGGATCTCATCATGTCACTTGATCTTATCTTTTAATAAGTTGGCTATCATCCAATAATAACACCTTTAATTAGTATATGATCAAACATTGGACTCTCATTATTATTTTAGTTTCGTTGGTTCATTCTCAACCAACATATGAATTTGAGATAATATCACTTCCCAATATGGAGACCCCTCTGGGGATGAATACATTGGGTACAGAGATCGTGGGTACGAATTTTGGTGGACAAGCGGTGTATTGGTCAGACTCGACCGGGACCATCGTTCATGGTACTGGCGAATTATGGGGCATCTCAGATAATGGCAGGATATTCTCTGAACTGGCAAATTCTGATGGTAATTGGGAGGCTGCATTGATAGAGAACGGTGAAATCAATTTTCTGGGAAGTATAGATGGTAGCAATACATGTGATGCCTTTTATAGTCACGGACTAGGTATGAGTGCTGATGGTTCAACCGGAGTAGGAATGGGTTGGGTCAATTGTGGCACATCCGCATTCTATTGGACAGATTCTAGTGGAATAGTTGACCTAGGTCAGTTTCAAGGTAGTAGCACAAAGGCACAGGCTGTATCGGGTGATGGACAGATGATAGGTGGCTGGGCCCAAACAGACAATAGATCATCATGCATATGGGATCGTGAAGGTAACACCACTTTACTTGGGTCGCTCCAAGAGGGTAGTGACTATGGCGAGGTCCAGTTCATCAATGGTGATGGTTCTGTCATTGCAGGGTTCTGTGCAGGTAGCGCAGGAAATAATGTGGAGGGTTACATATGGAGCCAAGATAGTGGCATGGTCGGCCTAGGGGTCCCGGATAATTCTGCAGCTACGAATGTCAGTAGGGTTTTTGATGTATCAGAGAATTTGGTCGCTGTGGGTGAATATTTGAATGAAAGTCCCATATTCTATAAGGCATGTATCTACACTGCTGAGGTCGGACAATTCGTTAATCTCAGGTCATATCTTTTAGATCTTGGTATGTCACAGATCGAACAATGGGACCTGGTCAAGGCGCATTGCATATCTGATGATGGCAATACCATCGCTGGATACGGTAGGGATCCCGCTAATAATTGGACCGGTTGGGTCATTAGGATCGTGGTAGAAGAAAATTACGGTGATGTCAATGGAGATGGTGAGATTGACATTGCTGATGTGTTGATGGTCGTCACTTATCTACTTGGTGATGAGTTGACAGAATCACAACTTATCAGTGCCGATCTGGACATGAATCTTTTAGTCGATATATACGATCTTCTTGCCTTGATCGATATTGCAATTCAATAACGACTATCTTTAGATCAATAGTATAATTGATCAATTTTTACTGGACATATCCAGTGAGATCCCATGGCGATAGGATTAAATATCAATCTTTGCTATGTTACACATTCGATAAGGTATTATTAATCAACTAAATGAATTTTTATCATGATCTCAATTAGCAATTTCATAAAGCTCATGCTCTTTTTCTTGTTAGCGACCTCAGCATATGCAAAGACAAAATTTACTGACCGTCAAGTTGCTACAATGATACCAAAATATTTTTCAAGAGATCACAATGCTCCAAAGATCACACGAACAAGAGTATATGGAGAGAATGGCAAGAAGATTCTGCATTTGAATATTGAAGTGAATCGCAATAGATATGAGAATCAAATGGAGTATGCATTATCTGCAATGGCAAGTGTCAGCCAACATGCAGCAAGACCATTTGATTCTTTCGTTCTCATAATGGAACAGAGTTCAAGACAACTTGTAAATGAGAGAGTGGAGGCAAAGGCCAAATGCACCATTGATTATTTTGTGTTCAAAAGAGTGAAGAATGATCGATGGGTCAATAAATGCATAAAAATAGATGAGATATAGTTTAATTGATCATTTCAGCTTGATATGGTATGATAAAATATTAACCAGTCGAAAATGAGAACATCCATTACTCCATTATACTTATTGCTGTTCCTTTTTTATTCTATCTCGTGTGTGACCAGACCAAAGACCTACAAGATAGTAGAAGTGACATTGATCCAAGACAGAGATGGTAGAGAACACATGTTCGACAGAGAATTGGTTGAGGGCAAGGCCATGTGGTGTCACTCTCATGACCAATATGAGCTAGTAGAGGTCAAACGTTTACATAACCAGTCTAATCTTATTAAATCACACGCAAATGACTAATACATAGAAACTATGTCTGTTTGTTTTCAAATCCGACAAATAGGATGTAAACTTGATCTGTTAGAATTATCATGTATATTTAAAAAGATAGGAGTGATGAATGAAAAATAAAATGAAGTGGATTCTCTCTGCTGTTCTCTTATTCAGTGTCACTGCTCCAGTTTCAGCGATGGACATGGATGAAAGAGCTGGAATGGAAGAAGTGAAAAAGAAAAAATGGGGCAAGAAGAAGAAAAAGGGAACCACTAAGAATGGTGGTAAAAAATCCAAGAAGGGATTCTGGTCCTGGTTTGGAGGAAAATAATAAAAAAGGGGATTTTATCCCCTTTTTTTTATATCTGTGACCATCCTGTCATAAACGGAGGGTAAGGCTAAGTGACAAATGATCTGCGCCTGTTCCTAAACCTATATTGACCCTTTTCATTTCTTTTCTTTTATGCACCATTCGTGCAATAGAATATCCAACTAGTCCACCACATATGACATCTGACATGTAATGTTTATCTCCTGCGATTCGTAAATATCCTGTCGCAGCCGCCAGGGATAAGTTTCCGATCCATATGGGGATCCTTTTGTCTGGATATATTTCTGATAGCATGATCGCATTTGATGTTCCAATGGCAAATGTGGTACTTGTATGCCCACTGAAGAATGATCTAAAAGAGTCATCTTTGTCCTTTCTTGTCTCAAAAAATGAATCTGGTCTTTGTCGTTTAACGGACATCTTTACAAGGTCAGTGATGATTCCATTCAATGAGATGACATCAAGACTTGTTTTTAACATGGCAAGATATCCATTATCTGAAAAAAACGGAAGGATGGTCATGGTTAAAAAGATATCACCATACAGAAGGATGTCACTAGCAGATTCAGCATCATCCTTGGCCTCTACACCCCATCTTATCTTATCTCTAAAAAACCTATCTAATTTGTTGGGAGTGGATGTCTTATTATTGGTTGTATGGTGATCGATCCCATATTCAAGATATAAGAATGTGGCTAATTGGATGGAGGTTAAATATTTTTCAAGATCATCACTGAGATTGTTGATACTCGATGGTGCTGTACGGGACCATGCACCTGAATGGTCAAATTGGAGATCAAGCGTTTTCGTAGAGGTATTGTCAAGGATGATGTCCTGTGCATTTAAAGAATTTGTAAATGATAACGATAGAGCTATCAGAAGGATCCATATCATACGGTTATCGATCATTGGCATACTATGATTTTAGATCAATTACTTTAATTCTCAAAATGAGATGGTTGCACTAGTTTTTCTCATGAACGTGTTAGTAACATTTGTGTCAATTAGATGGTGAAATATTGAATCATATGGAAGCATGCCCTAACATAGGTGGTCGTGAGATAAGGCGTAGGACTGTCTTTGGTTATATAGGTCTATCACTGACCTTGGTGCTAATTTTATATGTGGTCCTTTTCAATGGGTCTACCTACCTCAAAGGTCTAATATTCATAACCTCCTTATCCACGATAATTCCTTTCATGGAAGCTAGGAGTGAGACCTGCATAGTCAACGCATACTTTGGTGTAAAGAACATGGGTACAAAATATCAAAAAGAGAAGGATATGAAGACATTGAAGGCCCAACAAAAGGATTCCATTTCGATCATGGTCAAGGGGACTCTGGTCTCCATAATTATAACAACTCTGATCTTCTATGTATGATATTGATCAGCTAGGCCCTGGAAAGATGAAAGACCTCATCATTAAGCGATTTCAAGATCCTGATGAGGTACGAGAATTTGAAAAAGGTAGATTTGAACTTCTGACTCTACCGGGGATGACCATTGGTAAGGCAACATACAGACCTGGATGGAAATGGTCAAAAGACGTATCTCCTCTATCAGATACAAGTTTTTGCAATGTAGAGCACCTTGGGATGGTATTGAACGGTTGTGCGACAGTTGTATTCAGTGATGATGATATTACGACCCTCATAGAAGGAGATGTGTTCTATGTTCCTCCCAAACCACATGATAGTTGGGTGGTGGGTGATGAAGATTACATTTCAATACACTTTCTTGGTGCAGACTCGTATGCCACCTAGTTTGAAGGACCGTATCATTTAATGGTAAATGGTCTTATCATGGTCATGCTACTCTTATTGGAAATTAGCAGTGCCCAAGATGTTGATAGCGCTACACTATCTGAACATTTAATAGCATTCAAACCATATTTGGGTAAGACCTATGAAGGAGACTTCATTAACTCTACGAAAGAACATCCGATGCGTGATGTGTTGACCTGGGAGAGGTCATTGAATGGCAATGCAATAAAGATGATCCATTCTGTCAATCATGGAGAGTATGGTGGTGAGACAATGATCATGTGGGACCCGATCACAAAAGGTCTACGTTCGTGGTACTTTACCACAGCAGGTTCCCTGACACTATCTACTGTTGAGATAAGAGGGGAGCAGTTTATAACTATTGAGGATGTTGCGGGAAATCAAAATGGGATCACAAAGGTTAAGACCGTTATTCAATTATTGTATGGAGAAAAACTACAGAAGAAGACCAAGTATCTAATGAATAATATGTGGGTAGATGGAAATGAGATGATCTATGAAAGGGCCTATGGAAAAGACCCATTATTTGAATGATCTGGTCATAGGCTCTCATTCAACTTTATTTTTATATCTAATTTGTCTTCAATGAGTCTCGCAATATCCATTTCAGAGGTCATGATGATTCCATCAGCCTCTATGAGATCGGAGATCTTTGGAGAAAGTTTTTTGATCTGCTCATCACTTAAAAGGGACCTTATACGTTGGAGTACATCTGAGATATGCTCCATACTCTCTGAATCGGTCTTTTGATTGAGAGTTGTCTGAGCTTCCACAAGAAATTTATCGGCCCTGTCTTCACTGAATTCTGGAAATAGTTCTTTAATGGCAATGATCCATGCTTCACGTTCCTCATGATCTGCCTGCCCATCTGCTAATTGTATAGCAGCGCATAGATGGGTCACTGCCTCAAGAGGAGACATGTTCCGTGGTTCATTGACAATAGGGTCCTTGTTGTTTTTAGAAAACCATCCCATATCCTATTTCTCCCATTCTTTTGGTGTTAGGGTCTTCATGCTCAGAGCATGTATCTCGTGTTTCATCAAACTTCCCATCGCCTCATAGACCATTTTATGCCTTTCAACCAAAGTTTTTTCATTGAACGCGTCTGACACGATCACTGTTTCAAGATGGAACCCGCCTTCATGAAGCTCATGATTGAGATGGCGTCCTGTAAAATCCTTTATCTCAAAATGAGCAAGGTCCATCATTTTTGATAATCTATTTTTTATTTCTTTTTCAATTTCCATTGTATTTATCTTTTACAAATAAGAATTTTAAAATATGAATGATCCTAAATTATTTCAGATAACGGCAGAAGATAAGGCACATTATCATGAATTGATCGAAAAGATAGACATTGAAAATAAGGATTCAATAATCAAATTCTTGGGCATAAAGATCCAGTCAATGCTAGACGATGGTAAACTGAATTCTGTAGAGACTGAGTTGATAGAGGACATGACAAAACTTGTCAAGATTCTTGAGCTATACAATGATCTGCCAGATTTGGTCATCAAAAAGGTCCTTTTCGCCATGTCTTACTTCATTGATGAGAATGATGAGATACCCGATATAATTCCAGACTACGGCTACCTGGATGACATCACGGTTGTCTCTTGGATCATGGTTGATATTCAAGGACAAGTTCCTGCCATGCCAAGGGCCTGAACTATTCTTCTTCTTTTGAGTCTATTTCCACCTGACTGAGATCTTCCTCAGAGAACTGCCATTGGCATGGAGCACACCACCAAGGTTTACCATAGTAAGACTCCTTATTCTCAACTAGCTCTAATTGATCGCCACATCGAGGACAATCTTGCTCAGATCCAGGCTCTGGCCATTTATAGTCAGGTCTATATTTAAATCCATCTTCCAGTGTATGATGATGATGCATAATTAAAATTACATAGAAAAAATTAATGTATATAGTAGAGTTTTATAAAATAGATAGTAACAGATATACCAAGATCCCAAACAGGGAAATTCCCACATAATTTTGAATTTCAATCTCTTCATGTAGGCTCTCCACCTGGGAAAGATAGTGATCGTAGAACAAGAATACCTTCAGGGTATCGTTCTCGGCCACATAGACACGTTTTATGCCTTCAGTGAGGTTGTCCCTCACTTTCTCATCTTGTATGTCTGGTGGTATATAGCTTACCTCGTGGAAGCCAGGTAGGACTGGCACAGGTGCTTTGAGTGGATGATTGCCTACGTAGTACCCATCAATGAAAAATGGGACATTCATACTGTCGGTCTTGATCTCAATGAAACCATATTCCTCGAGTTCTTCATTGTCCTGGGCCAATATTGGACCCAGTGATATAAGGATCACAAGAATGGTCATAATGCTTCTTTCCATGGTCATCAAATTATTTTTGACTTCACCTTAAATCAAATAAGTAAATTTCTACTAATAATACCATGTCTTTAGTGTCAAAAACCTATATTATCTTTACTATTACCGTTCTTTTTACCGGCTGCGCCTATTTCAATACATTTTATAATGCCCAGCAATATTATGAGGAAGCTGAAAAATTAAGATTGGAGAAGGATGGTCAATCAATTCCAATCACTGCAATGGATAAATATGGAAAGACCATCGTTAAATGCAAGAAGGTGATCGATGATTTTTCAGAGTCCAGGTATGTCAATGATGCACGACTGCTCATGGCCAAATCAAGGTACTACAGGTCTGATTATGATCTTGCCATCGATGATCTGAACGTGGTTATGGGTGAAGGGTCAAAAAAGATGGCAGAAGAGGCTAGATATTGGCGTGCACTATGTAAATGGAAAAAAGGTAGTGAGAGTGCCGGCCTTAATGAGCTTAATAACCTTTTAGAAGAAACAACCACAAAAAATATTAAGGCAAAGTGTTATCTTTCTTTGGCAGAGATCGCAAAGGAGTCAAAGGACATAGAACTTGCCTTGTCAAATTTGCAAAAAGCAGCCAAACTGACTGTGAATAGAAATGAAAAGGGTGTGATATATGGTAGATTATCTGAGATGGCCTTCAACAGGCAGGACTATGATATGGCAACTGAAGGATACAACAATGTCATATCATATTCTCTATCAAAAGATAAGATAGAAAGCTCACACTTGCAGATCTTGAAGATATTGAGAATACAAAAGAATTACAGAGCCGCACAGAAGAAGATCAAGGCCATGTTGTTGGATGAGAAGTTCACAAGAATTTCAGGTGAACTTGAATTGGAACTGGTACAACTTTATCGAGCGCAGGGTGATATGTCTGATATCGAGCCACGCCTTGAATCCATCGTGAACGACTATCAGAGAACCTCTGTCTCAGCCGAGGCATATTTTCAATTGGGACAGATATATACATCAGACAAATGGGACCTCATAAAAGCAAAGGAATATTTTAATATGGTATCAAAGGAGTCAAGTCGTTCACTCTTTTCCCCAATGGCGAAGAATTATGCTAATGCCATAGATGAATACCAAGAAGCCAATAGGGATCTTCATATACATGAGACCATGAATAAATCTGAATTGAATCCAGGTGAACCGGTCGAGCCAATTGATTCTACGCGGTCATTTGTATCAAGTAAGGTTAGACCTGATAGGACGGAGCCAGAACTCTATTACCAACTTGCAGATCTTGAGGCCTTTACATTTAATCGATTACAAGAATCAATAATCTACCTAGAAAAGGTCATAAACGACTACCCTGAGACGACCTTCAGATCAAAGTCCATGTTTGCGTTGGTCTTTGTATATGAATCATTGAATGATTCGATTTTATCATTGAATGCAAAGAATGATATCTTGAGTGCTTTCCCAGAGTCTGAGTATGCGGCCTATTTAAATGATGATAGTACAAAGTACGTTCCCAAAGGCCAAAAGAAGATTTTCATGCAGGCAGAGTCACAGTTGATGTACGATAAGGATAATGCGATTGATCTCTTTAAATCTGCAATAGCAATGAACAATGCTGGCGAATACTCAGCCTCTGCCGCCTACGCCATAGGTTATTATTATGATCAAGAGGCTGTGGTCGATAGTGCGCTTAAATATTACACATGGATCAAAGAGAATCACCCAAGATCTGAACAATCTATTCAGGCCAATTCAAGAATGATGTCTATCAATCTAGCCCTTTCTACGATCGAGGCCGATACTACTGAATCCGTCATTCAGGATTAAAATTGCGAGTTAAAATATTTTCCATCCTCTATCGATCAATTCGATCTATTGTAACCAATGTCATTTACCTCTATCAAAGGATCTTCTTTTTACCAAAGGACCTAGAACCTGCAGTGAAATTTGGTGATAAGGCGCTAGGGCACTTTTCATTGTTAAGAGGACTTTTCTATGAATTCCCCCTGCCTGTTGCATATTCTTTGGACATTCATGGTCTTATTTTTCGCTCACCTTTGATAGGAGCATCCTTTAAGTCAGATAAGATGGCCTTGGACACTTGGCTACATATGGGACTAGGTGGATTGATCTTCAAAACGATCATGAGAGATGTCCGTGAAGGAAATCCAAGACCACGGTTGCAGGATGTGGCATTGGATGGAGACCGTGGTCTGGTGAATGCCTTAGGTCTACCAGGGGAAGGTATTGAGGATTTCATAGGGTATTTACCTCGATCAGACCTATGGTCGCATGGTCGTCCTTTAGGTATAAGCATCGGAGGTGACCATATTGAAGATTATATATATTCAATAAGATCGATAGAATCTGTATTGAGTGATGAACGGTCCAATTATTTCTATGAATTGAATATCAGTTGTCCAAACACTGAGAATGGACTGACAATTGGTGACGATCCTGAGAAACTGAATGATCTATTGTCAAACATAAGAGAGGATATATCAAAGGTCATATCGGTTAAGATCTCCCCAGACACATCAAATAAGATCTTGAATGAGATAGGCGAAGTATGTTCATCGCATCAATGGATGATCATCAATACAGGAAATACTCAATTCAGGACCAGAGAAGAATTGGGTTTATCAAAAATTAATTTTTCAATAAATGGCGGTGGTCTTTCTGGGCCAGCGCTCTTTACAAGGACATTGGAAATGGTCAAGGCCTTGTCCGGCCTCGATATTCCTATCATGGCAACTGGTGGTGTCTCTAACCTCAGCCATGTCAATGCACTGCAAAATGCAGGAGCATCACTTTTTGGCATGGCCACCAGCCTGGTCTTGGATCCCTATTGTGTGCCAAGAATAAACAGACAGTTAAAAGAAAATGTTTACGATCGTACTAATTGAACCACAAATACCACCCAATACCGGGTCTACCGGTAGACTATGTGGAGCAACAAATACTCGGCTACATGTTGTAGGTAAATTAGGATTTGAGCTTTCAGATCGAACACTTAAGCGAGCAGGATTGGATTATTGGGACCATATAGATTGGGAATATTTTCCAGACACAGAACAATATCTGGAGAAGATGATAAATGAACATTCCTACCATCTATTGACAACCAAGTCAAACACTCCCTATACATCAAAAGAATTCAACAAAGATGATTTCATCGTCTTTGGAAGTGAGACCAAGGGGATAGACGAAACTTTCTTAAGGTCTCATTGGGAAAATACTTGTACTATTCCTATGGAAAATCCAAACATTAGGAGTCTTAACTTGGCAACCAGTGTCGGCATCGTTCTATATGAGGCCTTAAGGCAGAACCCCCATGATCAATGATCAATTTCTATTAAAAACACTATGCATTCTCTTGTTTCTACTATTTGGATGTAGTAGCTCACCTAGGTATGGAACTGGATCATCACCTAAAAAGACAAGAAGTAAAGTACGAAACACAAGTACGGGGTCAAAAAAGAACGGTGACTCAAAGGTCAAACATCGGAAGGTCATGAAAGGTGTAAGCTCATTTTATGCTGAGGATTTTCATGGAAAACTTACAGCAAACGGAGAGGTCTATGATATGTATGGCGTGACAGCGGCCCATAAGACCTTGCCGTTGAACACCGTATGCCGGGTCACAAATCTTTCAAATAATTTATCATTAATACTCAGGATCAATGACAGAGGGCCATATGTCAAGGGCCGAATCCTTGATTGCTCATATGGAGCTGCAAAGAAGCTAGATTTTCTTAATGAGGGCACGACAGAGGTCAAGGTCGAGGTCATCGAATGGGGGGATGGAAAATACATGCAACATCGATCAACGCCCAAATGAAGAAATATTATTTGATCGTGAATCCTGCTGGTGGCACCAAGAAGGGATTGGATATTCTTGAAAAGGTCAAGCCAATATTTCAAAAACATCAGGTAGAGATCACCATACTCCACACTGAGTATGCAGGTCATGCAAGACAGCTTGCAAAGGAATTGGATCTCGCAGGGTATGATGGCCTATGTGCTATTGGCGGTGATGGGACGATGTTTGAAATGGTCAATGGAATGTTAAAAAGAGATGATGGCAAGACCTTTCCATTGGGTCTTATAACCGGTGGCACTGGTAACGCTTTCATGCATGACCTGGATTGTTTGGACCCCATCGAGGCTGCCTCTAGGATAGTAAAAGGTCATTTACGTCCTGTTGATATAGCCAAGGTAGAAGCGCAAGATGTAATATATTATTCATTTAATATCGTAGGCTGGGGTCTTGTGGCAGATGCAGGGCATCTGGCTGAGAGTTTGCGTTGGCTAGGTGGTATTAGGTATGATGTTGCGTCAATACTAGAGGTTATCAAGGGTAGGAAACGCATCGCAAGATTATTGATAGAGGACGAGGAGGCAATAGAGGAAGACTTTATTTTCATTGTGGCCTGTAACACCATTCACACAGGAAAGGCAATGAGGATCGCACCTCACTCAAAATTTGATGATGGTAAGATCGACCTAGTCATAGTTCGTAGATGTTCTAGGATACAACTATTGAAATTATTTCCTAAATTATTTACTGGCGAACATATCAAAAGTCCTTTGGTTGAATACAGACAAGTGAAGGGATACTCAATCATTCCAAAGGAGGATAGCGCTCTGATCCTGGATGGCGAGCTGACAGGAAGCACACCAGTGAATGTCAGCATAGAACCAAAGAGGATCAATGTTCTTGTCTAAAAAGAAAAGGAATCTAAGCCCATGATGAAAGGTCGAAATACTATCAATGCGATCGGCGTACCACTGTGGATATTTCTCATATGGAAGGGGGGACTCTACTATAGCATCTTTATGTTGATGTGTACTGTGATCGCCCTTGGAGAATTTTATAGATTAATGGAGAAGAAGGGAGCCCAACCACTGCGATGGATGGGCATGGCATCCACAGTATTCATCGCAGACTATTACTACGTGCAGCCCCTCATAACTGCACATCAGTTGCTCGGTGGTGTTATTATGATCATCATCCTTACCAGCATATGGGAATTGTTCTCAATGAGAGAGAATCCAGGGCAGAATATCTCAGCAACATTGGCAGGTATATTATTTGTATCCGTACTACTTGGTACGGCAATTGATATTAGGCAATTTGATCATCTGATGAACACTCAATTGACCTTGGCATTGACCCTTGCAGTGTGGATATGTGATACTGCAGCATTCATATTTGGAACTCTATTCGGAAAGAAAAAGATATTTCCAAGTGTCAGTCCTAATAAATCATGGGCTGGATCAATAAGCGGTCTTATAGCAGCACAGGTCGTGATCTTGACATTTCATCACCAAGGCTGGCTAGGTGATTATTTTTCATTGAATGACGCGATCGCGTTTGGATTGATTTCAGGATTATTTGGACAATTGGGTGATTTTACTGAATCTTTGCTCAAAAGAGATGCAGGTGTAAAGGACAGTGGTACATTGTTGGCAGGTCATGGAGGAGTATTGGACCGCTTTGACTCATTGATATTCGCCATGCCTTTAGCTTATCTTTACATCCATTTTTTAATGCATATTTGATCTATAATTCCATATGATACTCAGATCCATTCTGGCAACAGACTGTGGTAGTACCACGACCAAGGCCATCCTCATAGAAAATATAAATGATGAATATCGACTCACTTTTAGAGGAGAGGCACCAACAACGGTCGAGGCTCCGTTTGAGGATGTTACAAGAGGTGTGTTGAATGCGGTGATGGAGATAGAGGAATTGTCTGGCAGGAGGATCATAGACAATGATAGGATCATTACCCCATCCAATGAATCAGATGGAGTTGATATCTACATTTCTACGAGCTCTGCTGGTGGGGGTTTACAGATGATGGTAGCGGGTGTGGTCAAGAGCATGTCTGGTGAGAGCGCTGAAAGAGCGGCATTGGGTGCAGGGTCAATTGTCATGGACATCATCGCATCCAATGATGGAAGACTTCCTCATGAAAAGATAAAGAGGATCAGGGAACTTAGGCCTGACATGATCCTTCTTTCTGGTGGAATTGACGGAGGTACCGTTTCACATGTTGTTGAACTGGCAGAGATCCTCGCAGCGGCCAATCCTCAACCAAGATTAGGTCAAGAATATAAGCTTCCTGTCATCTACGCAGGAAATAATAAGGCGCAAGATAAGATAGACGATACACTGGGTAAGAAGGTCGACCTTGATATTGTCGATAATATTAGACCTGTACTTGAGAGAGAGAATCTGGAACCATCAAGAGATAAGATACATGACCTTTTCATGGAACATGTGATGCAACAGGCACCCGGCTATAAAAAATTGATGTCATGGACGGATGCACCTATCATGCCAACACCTGGCGCAGTTGGCTCTCTAATAGAAATGATAGCTGAAAAGGAGGACATCACGGTTGTTGGAGTTGATATTGGGGGAGCCACCACCGATATCTTTTCAGTATTCCAAGGAAAGTTCAATAGGACCGTCAGCGCAAACCTTGGTATGAGCTACTCAATATGCAATGTGCTAGCCGAATCAGGACTCGATAATGTCCTACGCTGGGTTCCATTTGAGATAGATCGAAAGGAACTGACCAATAGAATTGGTAATAAGATGATACGTCCTACCACAGTCCCTCAATCATTGGAAGAATTATTCATTGAGCAATCAATAGCCAGAGAGGCACTTAGATTGTCATTCAGACAGCATAAGGAATTCGCTGTGGGGTTGAAGGGAATTCAAAAGGAAAGAACAATTTCAGATGCTTTTGAGCAAACTACGTCTGGAGAATCACTTGTCAATATGATGGACCTTGACCTATTGGTCGGTTCTGGTGGGGTATTGAGTCATGCTCCCAGACGAGAGCAATCTGCAAAGATGTTGATTGATTCCTTTATGCCAGAAGGTATAACCCAATTGGCCGTTGATTCAATATTCATGATGCCTCAACTAGGAGTTCTGGCCCATGTTGACAAGGAAGAATTCAGCGAGGAATCACGTAAGGCAGCATTGGAAGTATTTCATAAGGATTGTCTCATAAGACTGGGAACTTGTATCACGCCTGTAGGCAGATCAAAACCAGGCGAGGTCATCCTCTCTGCAACATTGACCATGAGTGATGGTTCCTCCATTGAACAGGAATTGACCAAGAATGAGATAGTGAGGGTCGAAGCACCCTATGAACCTATAAAGGCCGTTCTTACCCCATCAAAGAAAATGGATCTCGGAGCTGGTGCTGGTCAACAAATAAGGACCAAGATCTATGGTGGAACGGTGGGCCTGATATTTGATGGCAGAGACAGGCCAATAACCATTCCATCTGATCAGGAAAGAAGACTTGAATCTTTGAGGTCATGGTCAAGAGCGTTAAATGAATACCCAGAGAACTAAAATAGAACATTAATAATGGCACATGCATATACACCTGGATTAAAAGTACTAAAACATTCGAAAGTTCGGAAAGACCGTAGATTACCCATAAAGGGTGAGGTATGTAAAAAAGAGGGCGATATGGTGCAGGCTGATGACATTGTCGCAAGAACAAATCTTCCTGGTAATGTGCATATGGTAAAGGTTGCAAATAGATTGAATATCTCTCCTGCGGATATTCATGATGTCCTGACCGTCGAAGAAGGTGATAAAGTTAATAAGGGAGATAGGATAGCTCAGACCGATGGCCTATTCGGTTTTTTTAAATCTGACCTCATGTCACCAGTATCAGGTGAGATAGAATCCATATCAGATGTTACAGGTCAGATCGTCATGCGAGAGGCTCCCATTCCTGTAGAGGTGGATGCATATGTGAGTGGTGTCGTTTCTAATATCATCGAACAGGAGGGTGTGACAGTTGAATCCAATGCAGCCTATGTTCAGGGTATCTTTGGAATTGGTGGAGAGGCAAGAGGGTCGCTCTGTGTGATCTCTTCTGAAAGAGGAAATGAATTATCCTTGGAAGATATTAATGAGTCACATGAGGGAAAGATAATTGTTGGAGGATCATTCATTGGAATAGATGCTTATAAGAAGGCTTTGGAGCTTAATGTAGGAGGGATCGTAGTAGGTGGTTTTAATTACTATGACCTTGAAGAGGTCTTGGGATATACTCTAGGCGTTGCGATCACAGGGACAGAGGATCTGGTCACCTCATTGATCGTGACCGAAGGTTATGGAAATATTGAAATGAGTGAGCGCACATTTGATCTATTGAAAGAAAATAATGGTAAATTTGTCTCCATAAATGGAGCCACCCAAATTCGTGCCGGGGTCATTAGACCGGAAATTGTCATTCCATTGGAGGATGTTGAAAAAAATACTGATGGAGATCTTAGACCGGAACAACTAGGAATAAAAGAAGGATCTCTGGTAAGAGTTATCAGATCACCGTTCTTTGGCAAGATAGGTCGGGTCGATTCACTCCCTGCAGAATTACAGCAAATGGAGTCAGAGACAATGGTCAGAGTTGCCAAGGTAAGGGTAGATGATGAGGTTGTGGTGATCCCTCGATCAAATCTAGAGATGCTTGAGACTGACTGACTAAACAAATGAATATTAAAGAAATTTTTACGTTCAATTCTGAATCCGGTGAATTACCTTTGACCCCAGAGGATAAGGTATTTTTAGAGAAGATCGCAAAAAAGATACACCAATACGGACTCATTACACCTGCCGTATTCTTTCTTGAGATGACTAAACCACTATCACTTTTAGGAAGTCATTTTCTCGTATTTTTTGGTCCGATCATCAACTCCTTTATCCAGGCTGAAAATTATTATAGAACTGTACAAGTTTTTGAAGAACCAAAAAATGTTGAGATCCTATTGGAGATGATCGAAGAGTTAGATAGAGATGAATGATCGTGATTTCATGATCGGCAGCGGTATCTTTACATTGATATTCCTGGGGTATTGGTTTTTTGGTGCGCCCTATTTCATTGTTGAACGATTCGTGATGTTTTTGGCGATCATTGTTTTTAGTGGAATACTCATTTTCAATACTAGAAAGGCGCAAAGGGGCGAGGAAATCTTTCTTCGAACCATTCCCGGTCTGAAGGCCGTAGAGGAGGCAGTCGGGCGTTCCACTGAGATGGGAAAACCAGTACTGTTCGTTCCTGGGATCTCTGACATGGATCAGGTGGAGACCGTTGCGGGTGTGATCGTGCTTAGTCATGTGTCCAAGATGACAGCTCGTTATGAGACACCATTGAATGTACCGGTTTGTCGTGCCATCGTTATGAAGGCAGCAAGAGAGGCCTGCAAGGAGTCATACTTGGTAGAGGGTCGTCCAGATATGTTTCACGAGGATATGGTGCACTATGTGACCGATGAACAGTTCGCCTATGCAGCTGGGGTCAATGGGATCATGGTGCGTGAAAAACCTGCCGCCTGCATATATATGGGTAAATTTTATGCTGAGTCACTCATCCTTGCTGAAACTGGAAATTCGATCGGTGCGATTCAAATAGCGGGAACCGCCTCTCAATCCCAGATACCTTTTTTTGTGACCGCCTGTGACTATACCTTGATAGGTGAAGAGTTCTTTGCAGCAAGTGCCTACCTATCTGATAAACCTGAATTGGTTGGTGCTGTTAAGGGACAGGATTTGATAAAGGTGATCATACTAGCGTTGACGATCGGTGGCGTTTTTATGAGAATCCTATTTGATGCAGGAATCTTGGACTTGAATATCTTGAATATATTGACGGTGAGATAGCCCATGCTCTGGAAAAGACAAATACCCATCATGATCGTCTCCGGCATTGGTTTTGCAACCCTACTAGGTTGGTTCATTGATCAACCCACCTTCAAGTCCTTTGTAGATGATGATGCGACCCAGTGGTTCGATATTTTAGCTGCCTTTGCGATCTTCCTAGGCGGTCTAAATTTATTCAAATTGCAGATGCAAAAAATATTGAGGAAGAAAAAGGGATGGCAGTATAGCCTGTTTGCCATTGGAGGCCTAATATTTGCCTTGCTAGCGGGTTTTGTGATCAAGGGCAATCCTGAGGCTGCTTGGGGTTCTCATGTGACCGCCAAGGGCACATTATTCAAGTGGATGTTCAACTATATGGTGGCCCCGATGCAGGCAACTATGTTTGCGCTATTGGCCTTCTATGTTGCATCTGCATCCTATAGGGCATTCCGTATCAGAAATTTTGAGGCGACTCTTTTACTATCATCAGGGATCATCATCATGATAGGTCGCGTGCCATTGGGCAGTTACATCTCTAGCTGGTTCATTTTGTACTTACTCGTTCTCATTGGAGGAATCGTTGTCAATTCATTCTTCAAGAACAAACAGTACACGGCCATCTTTGTTGGAGCGGGAATTATCTTGGTCAGCGTGGCTGGGAATTCCATGGGCTGGCCATTAGATGAGCCTGGGATCTTCTATCTGCCATATCTACAGGAGTGGATCTACAGATATCCAAACAGTGCTGGTTCAAGATCCATCATGATAGGCATCGGGTTGGGAATATTTGGTACCTCCATACGTTACATTCTGGGAATAGAGAGATCATACATAGGCGAATGATGAACTATTTGATTGAGATGATATTGAAACTTGCCAAGGTCGATAGAAGATGGATCTTCTTGATCATTGGACTAGTGGTGTTGATCCCACTAATGTATCCGCTATCGTTGCCGGTCAGGGCTGGCAAGGACTCACAACAGGTATACGATTTTGTTGAGTCCCTAGAACCAAACTCGAAAATATTGTTATCAGTTGAGTATGGTCCAAGCACAAAACCAGAGATACACCCAATGGTGACATCCCTGCTGCGTCATTTGTTTGGTCTTAAAAGAGGTCATAAGGTCTATGTGACCTGTTTATGGGCTGATGGTCAGTTCATGGCAGAGGAGGCGCTTGATGAGGTTGCGGTCAATGAGTATGGACTTACCTATGGTGAGGACTTCGTCTTATTGGGCTTTAGACCCGGTGCTGAGGCCGTCGTGAAAGGAATAGTCAGTGATATCAGAAAGGTTTTTACCATAGACGCCAAAGGAACCAAACTGGCAGAGATTCCAATGATGGAGGGGGTCAATAGATTTGAAGACTTTGATTTCTTGTTCTCAGGATCAGCAGGTTACCCCGGTACGACAGAATGGGTACTCTTTGCATCTGATCCCACTGGTGTTCCAATGAGCACGGGAACGACATCGATCATTGTAAACGAGATGATGCCCTACGTATTGGGCGGACAGATACAAGGCATACTGGCTGGCATGCCTGGCGCTGCAGAGTATGAGAAATTAATAGGCGTCAAGGGCATTGGTACCAGCGGGATGGATGCACAATCTGCGGCTCATTTTGTGATCGTTATCTTCATATTTCTTGGCAATCTGGGATATTTCATTGAGCGGAAACGCTCTAAAAAGCATCAGGGCTATTGATCATGGATATTCTAGGCGCTTGGATCGCGGTCTTTCTCACACTGGCCATCTTCTCCTTTCTTTATAAGGATAATCCCTTCTATAAGATCGCAGAGCATCTTTTCGTAGGTATTTCTGCAGGATACTGGATGTCATTCAATTTCTGGACACAGATCCAGCCGAATCTATTTGGCAGGCTTTGGCCGTCCGAACACTATTCAGATTCGAGTCTATGGTATGGTATTTATGATATGCTAGGATTTGTTGCAAGACCCATATTCCCAGCAGGTGGAATAGATATGGGGCATGACCTGCATATGATCTATCTCTTCCCCATGGTATTGGGTATCATGATGTTGTTAAGTATTTACAAACCCCTGAACTGGATGGCAAGATGGGGAATAGCATACACTGTTGGCATGGCCGCGGGTCTACGGGCCTATGGGATCTTGAACTCAAATGTATTGGGACAGGTCAAGAACACCATTATTCCTGTCATCGGTACTGATCTGCCCTTCTTTAGCCTTACTGGTGATTCATATTTTAATAATTTGATCATTCTGGTCGGTACGGTAACAGGATTACTATATTTTTATTTTTCTAGGGAACAAACTGGGAACTTTGGTAAGGTCACCAAGGTTGGTATTTATTTTTTAATGATCTCGTTCGGTGCATCTTTTGGATTTGCTGTCATGGGTCGTATATCACTTCTCATTGGAAGACTATTAGACCTGATAAAATACTCAGGATCGGAATTTCATCATGCCAGCATTTGGGTCCTAGTTGCAATGATTGTGCTATTGGGGTACTCAGCCTATCAAGAAAGGGAAAGTAGCAGCTAATTTTAGATGAGAAATAATGATCAAAAAAAGGGCCTGTTAAATAACGGGCCCTTTTCAGTTTTGATAGAGTGTTAATATAGTTTAAAGGGAAGGCAAGCAATGAAAAAAATAACATTTATCATTTTGTTGATGCCAATGATCTTTGCGATCACACCTCCAAAGGATGGAACACTTCCAATTGGTGTATTGGATAGGTTTAAAGAGCAGGATATTGGTGAGAATTATGGTGATCCAGGATGGGTAAGAAAAATAGCTTCTCAGCGTAATACTGAGAATCGTGATGTTCAATCAGAATTCACTATCCCCGTCCTTCTAGGTAAATACTCTGGAGCAACCACCTATTTCAATTCTACAAACTTTGATGACCTTTTATTTGGAAATAATTCAACAGGTTCATTGAAGGATTACTACAATGAGATCTCATATGGACATTTTCAAATTGATGGTTCAGTGAGCGGATGGTATCAGTCTAGCCTCAATCAATCACAGGCAGTTGATGATGTGAGACAATATGTCGCTGAGGTTGCGTCCCTGGCAGATCCTGATTTTGATTATGGACAATTTGATAATGACGGTCCAGATAATATTCCAAATTCTGGTGATGATGATGGATATGTCGATGGTCTTGTCGTTGTATATCCAGGATGCCTGTCTGGAGAGGATAATCTATGGGCCCACCAAAGCTCGCTAGGGTCAAACCAGTATGTGTCCAATGACCAAACACCCAATGGCGATTACATTATTGTAAATAGCTATATGGTGTGTCCCGAATTACCCGGCAGTAGTAACTGCATAACGACAGATCTCTGCCCGATGGGGTTATTCGCACACGAATTTGGTCATATTCTGGGTCTGCCTGATCTTTACGACCGTGATCAATCAAATGGGGATTCCGAGGGCCTGGGTGAGTGGTGCTTGATGGCCTCTGGAAATTGGCTAGGTTGGTATGGAGATACTCCGTCCCACATGTCATCATGGTGCAAGATCGAGATGGGATGGATGGAGCCGACCATATCAAACAATGGTACGACTGACGTTCCGATCGCTCAATTGGCAACCTCACCGACCGCTATCAAGGTATGGGAGGACGACTACCGCTCCAATCGATACTTTTTGATCGAGAATCGTCAGGCTCATGGTTTTGATTCATATATCAATGGAACTGGACTCATGATCTACCATGTGAATGAGAACAGGCGAGCTGGTTTTGATAGTTTTGGACCGATCAATGACGATGAGAATGACAAGCTCATTGACCTAGAGGCTGCTGATGGTGGTCATGACCTGGATGATAATATGAATAGGGGTGACACAGGCGATCCATTCCCAGGTTCAACTGATAACCAGAATTTTAATGGCTCTACCAATCCCTCATCTGATAGAAACGATGGTTTCCAGACAGGAATATCAGTGAACAACATCAGTGAACCAGATTCAGTAATGTATGCCGAAATCACTCCCATGCCAAATTCTGGTTATGCCATAGCATATGATGAGTATGGTATAGCATCCACAGCACTTACCATTGGAACTGATGAACAATGGGTGGGAGTTCTTTTTACAGCATTAAATGAAGGATATGTCACGGAAATAGATTTTGGTCTGGTATGGGAAGTGTTTTGGAATACTGATGAAATGAATTGGGAGGTGGGTATATATGATTCTTTTGACGGAGTATCTCCAGGAAACCTTTTTCAGAGTGTCTCTGGTAGCTCATTTGTTGGTGGATGGAATACGGTCCAGATAGATTCGATGGAGGTTGGATCGGGACAGGACTTTTTCATAGGGATCAGATTTTCAAATAATGGTTACGTCTATGCCTATGATAATATCGGGGATCTGTCAGGGCGATCCTATTTTTCTAGCAATGGCTCCAGCTATGATAATGGATTATCATTATATGGTGATGCCAATATTAGGGCCAAGTTGTCAACCGAGGTCTATGTCTCTGTAGAAGAAAAAATGACACTGCCAGAAATGGTCACCTTACAACAGAACTATCCCAATCCTTTCAATCCTAGGACCATGCTCTCTTTCAGTATTGCAAATGATGCTAATGTATTACTTGAAATATATGATATTAAAGGTAGAATAATAGAAACATTGGTAGATGGAAATCTTCAATATGGGGGCCATCAATACCATTGGGATGCTTCCGGCCACTCATCGGGAGTATACTTTGTGAGATTGATCACTGGAAATTTGCAGAAAGGTCAAAAGATAATGTTGATCAAATAATTGAACTATTAATAATTCCAAATGACTGATTCAACACGCAAACTTGCTGTAATAGTGTTTACTGACATAGTTGGTTTTACTGACCTATCGTCAAAGAACGAACCAGCCGCACTCGAGCTGTTGGATAGGCAGCGTAGCCTATTAAAACCAATTGTTGACTCATACAATGGTCAATGGTTGAAAGAGATAGGTGACGGTCTCCTATTGACCTTTGAGGGTACACTTGATGCTGTGAAGTGTTGTATCGACATTCAAACTGAGGTGGAGAAGATCGAGAATTTGAATTTACGGATCGGCATTCACCAGGGTGAGGTTGTCTTTAAGAATGATGATGTCATTGGAGACGATGTCAATATTGCTTCCAGAGCCGAGCCCTTTGCTGAATCTGGTGGCATTGTCGTCACGGACAGGGTCAATGTATCTCTAATGCGCGACCCAAGCTATAAGACAAAATTAATTGGAAGTCCAACGCTGAAGGGTGTGAGACAAGAAATATCTCTATATTGCATTGTCTCTCATGGGTTACCAGAAACGAATGAAAAAAGGATCTCAGGAACGTTTAATGATAAAGAGCTGCCTGAAAGTAAACCTTCTGGTGATATGGGTTCTAAAAGGACCATCGCCTATGCAGCCACGACCTTGGTCATTGGATTGGTCATGGGACTGTTGGTCTTTAGGTCTTTTTTTGAAAACGAACGACCATTAGAAATCTCCGAAAAGGAATCCATAGCGGTAATGCCATTTGTCAATATGAGTTCCGATAAGGAAAATGAATATTTTAGTGATGGAATAACTGAAGAGATCCTTAACTATCTCGCGAAGATCAAGGATCTGAGGGTCATCTCACGAACCTCAGTTTTTTCTTATAAGGGGCGGACAGACGTGGCCATTGCTGATATTGGTAGGCAATTGAATGTAACACATATCTTAGAAGGCAGTGTTAGAAAGGCAGGAGGCAAGGTAAGGATCACTGCCCAATTGATTCGCTCCAAGGATGATGCCAATCTATGGTCTGAAACGTATGACAGAGAATTGGAAGATATTTTTGCCGTACAGGATGAGATAGCACAGACAATAGTCGGTGCATTGAAAATGGATTACATCGGCCATGCAGATCAGGAGGACCTGTCAATATCTGAAACATCAATGGAGGCCTACAACCTTTATTTGCAGGGAATACACTTTCAAGACCGTAGAGATGAGGATGGGATGCGTAAAGGACTATCCTTCTTCAAGAGAACAGTGGAAAAAGACCCTGACTACGCACTGGCTTATGTTGGACTGGCAAATACATATCTTCTACTGGCTGATTATGGATATGACAATTTTGATGAGAATCTGACACTCGCTGAGATCAATGCGAGCAAGGCAATGAAATTGAATCCAATGTCTGCAGAGGTTCATGCAGCTAATGCGTTTGTAAGCCTGATACGTAAGGATGAGCCGAGTACGACAGAGGAATACTATCTGAAGGCGATTAAAATAAATCCAAACTATGCAACTGCACATCACTGGTACTCTGACTTTCTTCGACTCGTGCGTAAGGATTACCAGAAAGCATTGACCTATGGGCTGGCTGCAAAGAGTTTGGACCCACTATCAGGGATAATAAGCATCAATCTTGCCAATGTACAAATTGATCTCAGTCTCTATGATGACGCAGAGAGGACCTTGAAAGATCTCATTGAGATCAGGCCTGAATTCTTAAGGGCATACTTGACCCTTTCCTTCATATATAGAAATCAAGGAAGATGGGAAGACGCAGAATCAACTGTAGATAAAGGGATCTCAGTCAAGCCGGATGATGGTAACTCTTGGAAGACACTCGCTGAAATATACATAGCACAAGGAAAATTTGAGAAAAGCATAGCGGCATATGATCGATATGTTGAGTTGAATAAAAATTCGGTCATTGCGTTAGAACATCTGGCTAGTGGTCACTACTTTAGTAAGAACTATAGGGTGGCAAAGGAGACAATTGAAAAGATACATGGTATGACCACATTCTCTCCATTGGCAGACATGGTTCAAGGTTGGATATATTTTCATGAGGAAAATTATGATCGGGGACTTAGGTCACTGGAGAAAGCAAGGGAAAAGTTCGTGGGACTGTCAGGATTTTTTGAGTCACTTGCCCTTGCCAGCCAAGGCATGATATATGCCCATCAGGGAAAGAAAGATGACACAGAAAAAGTATTGGACGATCTGGATTCATTTGGCAGTGCAAATGGCATAGAGAGCATGAAAGGCATTATCGCATTATATGATGGTGAACTTGAGAAAGGCTTTGATCTAATTGAGCAAGGTGTCATTGAAAATAATCCATATGTTTTTATCAAGATCGACCCCAAACTCCAATCATTCAAACAACATGAACGATATAAAGAGATATTACGTCTTTATAATCTAAACTAGAGATTATGGACACCTTTTATCAGATAATTAAAAACATAATGATAGGTATATAGATGCCCACCGAAGATAGAAAATTGGTCGTGATGATAGGGTTTTTAACACATGATGCTGAATTTGCGAACAACTGAGAATATCCAGGACCATGAACTGGTCAATGATCATCGAGAAGTACAAGATATTTAAATTGATCTGGTTTTAATAATTGGGACCACATTCTTAGTAGAAGAGATAGCAATGAATTGGGGAAATCACAATATCACCTGTTTATTGAAAATTTCAATGATGGTCATGGTCTCTGTTTCAATTAGTTGTTCATCTATTATCACTGGAAATAAGGGTAATGAGGGCTCATCAAATAAATACTTCATAGGACGTGCAGATACAGAAAACTTCCAAGAAAGCGTTAAGCAGATCCTATTAGAATTTGATTATCATATTGAACAATATGATAATGGACCCATTTCGTCATATATCGTTACCCACTGGAAGGTCAGAGAACCATACCCTGATGAGATCGATGCAGGATTTGAGGATGCAAAGACAAGATTGGTCATAACAGGCATGATCGATAACTCATCGTTTAAAAGAAATAATGGATTCAGTTATGACTGTTTTCTTGAGGTTGAAAACCATGTCTTCGATGGTAAGGATTATGTCCACTATTATGAGGACGAACAATTTAAAAATGAGATCGGGGACATGGTCAGATCCTTCTCAGCCATTTTAATTAATGATGACTGATCACTATATTTCAAACAATGAGCAAGAATTGATCTTCCTTAGAATATTCTTGAATGTATTGGCAAATGACCAGCAACTTGCCTTGAAAATTCTTGATCAGCAAGAAGATCAATATGAGCTACCAAAGTATATCAATATTCATCCTATCTTTGATAAAATGTTGGATGATCAGACGTTCCTAGATCTAAAGATCAATATGGGATTCAAATAATATGGATTCATTTATGATAAACGATAGGTTTGAGTAATAGTTTTATCACCATTTGAACGAATCGTATTTTTCACAGGTGCAGGCATGTCTGCAGAGTCAGGTGTTCCTACGTACAGGGGACGTGGTGGTATATGGCATGAATATAAATGGGAAGAATATGCATGTGAAGATGCATTTGTCAATGACCCTGACCAGGTCTTGGATTTTCATGAGTTAAGACGCATTGAGGCTTTAAAATGCAAACCACATCATGGCCATAACCTTATTAAACTTGTCCAAGAAAGATTTCCAAATACAACCATAGTCACACAAAATATTGATGGCATGCATCAAAGAGCAGACACGATAAATGTCATAGAGTTGCATGGCAGTCTATGGGAAATGAGATGTCAGTCTGAAAATAGGGTCATTAGTGATTCCAAAAACGGAAAATATGCAAATCGCTACTGCGACTGTGGACTGAATTTGCGTCCTAATATAATTTGGTTTCAAGACATGTTAGAGGAAGTAACAGTGCAAAATGCCATCCAAGCCATAACCGACTGTGACCTATTTGTAAGCATTGGGACCAGCGCTATGGTTTGGCCGGCTGCTGGTTTTCCTAATTTAGCAAAAAATGCAGGCGCCTATTGCATAGAGATCAATCCAGAAGAGACGGAACTATCCTCGATCTATGATAGAAGGATAAGGGAAAAGGCGGGAGGCGGTCTAGATCTGTTATTAAAAGAGAATTTGTCGTTCTAGGCCAATACTCTGCCAAGATCATCTCTTATCAAGATAAGGATCGCAGATTGAGATACAATGAGGTAGTCCTTTTCCTCTATCTTTATCTCAATGCTGGCTTTTCCAAGAAAGAGAGCATAGTCACCAATATCGGCTTGAGTAGGAATATATTTTACGTCTGACCTTTTTTCCTTCCAAGGTTCTTCAAAGGACCCATCAGGACTTCCAAGAGGTATCCCTGGTCCAACCTCAACCACCATTCCACCCCTGATTTCTTGTTTTTCAATCACACTAGGGGGTAGGTATAGGCCTGCAGGTGATTTTGACTCACCCGTATCTGGTCTGATCAAGACCCTATCACCAACGACCAATATTTGTTTATTTGAACTTTTCATTTTCGTATCAAGCGATGAAGAAGTTCATCCAGAGACTGCATTGCCAGTTTGGAGGGTATAGGAGGGTAACCAGCAAATGCAGTTCTGAATTAATTTTCGTTGACCTTTTCAGGTTCTGGTATTTTTGGTTTTTCACCCCAATAGGTGGTACTGGTGTTCAACAAGAAATAAACATTGTCATTTGTCCTATAGACATTATTCGATCTGTTCTGTCTTATGTAATTATGCTGATAATCTTGCCCTGAATTTCCAAATATGTAGTGTAGAAGTTCATTGTTATTTTCATCGAAAACCTGAAGATGCCTACCCAGAGAGTCATCCACTCCAAACTTCTCCCATTTTTCACTTTTTGATGATATTAACATTTCTTGTTCTACGGTCAAGAGACGATCGAAGAATTTACCTATTTGAAGATCCTTCACCTTTAATGATCCAGCCTGAGTGATACTCCATGTCGTATCAGAGCGAACTAGCTCCAATGTGTCATCATTCTCACTGATCACAATTCTAGATATCTTTTCTTTTGAACCAGAATATATGGGTTCACCTTCTAGATCATAGGATTTCTGTGAACTCTGGTTACCGAAGAATAATATTAAAAGAAGTGCCAGTACACCGATACTGTATTTTATAGTATTAGTCATAGATCTGCCTTAGAACCTCCGCTTGATTCTTTTCTTTTCTAATTCGCAAAAATCCAAATCCAATGATCAAGAGTGAGGGAATGATCAAATTTGCCAATTTCCATCTCTTTTTGATTCGGTCTTTGTTTTTGTCTTTTTCATCCTGAGACATTGATAACTCTTCCTCATCATTAAGTTTCAAAATGTCCAGTGGACGACTTGTCACTTCTCTTGATCTTAATGATATTAGGTCCTCATCATCAGCCAAATAGTCAACAGCATTCATTAAAAAGACCATATTGTCGGGGATGGACATTCCGCCTTCATCGCTTAAAAATCTAGAGTCAGCAATGACCATTAACTCACCGCCGGTCTTGAGAGTGGACACAACTGACAGGATCTTCCCTCTTTGTCCAAGCATCTTTAGAAATGGATTTTGTTGAGGATCTGGACTCAGCATGAAATTTGAGGACATGAGCCCACTGTTATTTGAAGATGTGAATAGAGTTGTGACATTCGAGATGTCATCATTTTTAATGGTGTCGATCTGTATTTCACTTGGGAATAGAGGAAGAACCTGTTCAAGTTTATTGACAATGATCTTAGATATGGAATCAGAAATATTAAAGGAATCAACAATTGGGAAAAATGGATATTGAACCGCTCTATTCATGCGAAAGAGTCCAACAGATTGCTGAACCTGAACGTTCCCACATTTGGCATCTAGGACCAGGTTCTTTTGTATGTCAATATTATAATCATTCAAGAATGCAAATATGTTTGATTCTATTGGGAAGGCCTGCTGCATCTGGATGTCTGCGTTGACTCCACTTTGAGTAAATAGTACCTTCTTTCCGCTTTTCAAATAAGACCTAAGATTATCAATAGTGACCGTATCTACCGTATCTGACGCACCACTAACAAGAAGAACATCAATATTGCTTGGAATATCATTCTTAGGGTCTACAGGCCTAAAATTGTAGTGTTGATTAAGCTGAGATGTGAGATTATCAGTTTTTGGTTTGTTTTGGTCATCAAGAGCCATTAGACCGATCGTTTTCTTATTGATGTTGATCAGGGTCTTTATTTTGGTACTTATCATGTACTCCAGACCAGCCGTTGACTGGATAAGTGGAATGATCTCTTTCTTGTTCTCAAATAAAAGAACCATACCTAGGTAGACCTTTTTTACTACCATCTGATCATTCTCCAGTGCCTGCATCTGTACTGGCTGAATACCATCCTTTCGGGCTTGTTCTTCAAGCTCTGTATCAGATTCAGGAGCATGGAAGAAGAAGCTTACATCATTAGAAAGGGCCTGGTATTCCTCAAGAATATCCTGTAAGAATCGCCTGGTGTTTCCTAGTTCACTTGGAAGATCATCAGAAAAATATACCTTGATGGTAAGACGATCATCCAATTTTGAGACTATGGCCTCACTTGATGATGAAAGAGAGAATTTTTTATTATCTGTAAGGTCAAATCGGTGAAAATTATCTCTTGATATAAGATTGAGTAAAATGAGACCTAAGAGTAGACCTCCTACAAAAACGATGAATGAATTTTTATTCTTTATGAGCATTGATTCAGTTCCATTTACGAGATTCTAAGATTCTAGTAGTGATCGAGAGGAAGAATCCGATCACAGATCCAAAATAGATTAAGTTGCGTGTGTCCAACACTCCTCTGGACATATTTGACAGGTGGAAGTCAGTGCTCAGAAACTGCACAACTCCACTCAAAGATGATGGCATAAAAAAGAGGAGTTTGTCCATCATGAAAAATAATAACACAATGGCTATTCCAATGATAAATGCGATCACTTGATTATCAGTAAGACTGCTGGCGAAAAGACTGACAGCGGTATAGACACCACCTAGCAGCGCGAGGCCTATATACCCAGTGAATACTGCGCCATGGTCAATGGATGTACCAACGTAGCACAGTGTAAGGTAATGTATTAGGGTTGTTAGTAGTCCTAAAAGGATCAATACAAAACCAGCCAGATATTTTCCGATAACAATATCCCGTTCTAGAATGGGCATGGTCGATATGATCTCAATGGTACCCAGACTCTTTTCCCTTGAGATCAATCCCATGGAAATAGCAGGAATGAAGAATAGGTACACCAGCGGAACGATACCGAACAATACTCTCATGTCTGACTCATTGATCAGGAAGAATTGTATGTTGAAGAAATAACCATTGATCAGAGCAAAGACCACTAGAAAAATATAAGCCATTGGACTTGTAAAGAAGGCACGGAGCTCTTTTTTGAATATCGTCAATATGTTATTCATCATCAGCTCCTTCATTGACCTTACCCGTAAGGTTTCTAAAAATATCCTCCAAGTTCTTCTCTGTTACTCTCATTTCAGTTATCACCCAAGATTGAGCAACTGCATGGTTAAAGATGTCCTTCCTCGGATCTGACCCAGATGCATATTCAATGACAATATTAAAATTTTCACCACTTTTAGTCACATCCTTTATGTGTAGCTCTGGCATGGTGGCCTTCATCTCCTGTATTGCATTCTCCTCAGCATTGGATATCTCCAAGTGGAGTTGGGTCTTGCCTTGAGCGCCTGATATCAATTCATCACTTGTTCCATCAGCAACTATCTTGCCATTGTCAATGATGATGATCCTATCAACAGTGGCCTGTATCTCTTGCAATATGTGAGATGACATCAAAACGAGTTTCTCTTTTCCAAGTTTTTTGATCAGTCCACGTATCTCTACTATCTGATTAGGGTCAAGGCCTGTGACTGGTTCATCAAGTATGAGGATCTTTGGATCATGGATCATTGCGGCAGCAAGGCCGATCCTTTGTTTATATCCTTTTGAACAGTTACCTATGGTTCTATGAACGACACCCTGTAAGCCACACTCACTGACCACTCTTTTCAATGATTCTATGAATTCATTGCCAGTGATTCCACGTATTGATGCATGGAACTTCAGATACTCATGAACCTTCATCTCAGCATAGAGAGGATTTAGCTCTGGTAAATATCCAACCATCTTCTGTATGGCTATGCAATCGTCGATGATGTTCTTATCATCTATGGTGACATTGCCAGAGGTAGGCGTGATGTAACCAGTTATCATTTTTAATGTTGTACTCTTCCCAGCACCATTGGCACCTAAGAATCCAACGATCTCCCCATCATTGAGTGAGAATGATATTGAATCAACTGCCTGGACCGTACCGTAATTCTTAGATAGATTATCTATTTGAATCATTCATTTGCTCCTTGGTAAAATGCCTTGTATTGATAAATGATCATAAAGTTCCAAAAAATAAGCCCGGAATATTATAAAATATTTTATCCTTTGAAAACAATTGATATTAATTGAATGAATGTTGCGTGAACAATATTGTAAATATGGTCTTCACCTAATAGTCTTGACTCTTAATGGAATTGGCAGATACATTAGTCATGCCTGAACAAATCATTTTTGACATGTTAAGGTTAACCAAAAAGAAACAAGGAAAGGAGAGTGAATATGACTCGCTTATTCAAATCAATCGTTTCAACACTAGTAGCTTTGGCTCTTGTAGCCGTATTGCCAGCAGAAACTACCGTTAACGCTGACCAAGTAGAATTTGCTATAGAACAAGATAGCAATGATGCTGTCTTTGCTAGTGCGGCCGAGAAAAAGAAAAAGAAGAAAAAAGGTAAGAAGATCGTTAATAAAGGTAAAAAGAAAGGAAAAGCAGGCTTTTGGTCACATATATTTGGTTCTAAATGATCTTATCTCTTTTTCAATAAATAAAAAAGGGTGCGCCAGCGTACCCTTTTTTATTTATTTGATCTAATGTGCCATAAATCACAATACTCATATGATACTCCGATATGACTTGACTATTACTGGAAAGGGCGGATATATTCACTCTGACTGGTCAAAACAATTTTGACAGTTTATGGTTAACCAAAACGAAACAAGAAAAGGAGAGTTCATATGACTCGCTTATTCAAATCAATCGTTTCAACACTAGTAGCTTTGGCTCTTGTAGCCGTATTGCCAGCAGAAACTACCGTCAACGCTGACCAAGTAGAATTTGCTATAGAACAAGATAGCAACGATGCTGTCTTTGCTAGTGCAGACGTGAAAAAGAAAAAGAAGAAAGGAAAGAAGATTTCCGGTAAAGGTAAAAAGAAGAAGAAAGGCTTTTTCTCAAAGGTATTCGGTTCTAAGTAACCCTATCTCTTTTTCAAGTAAATCTAAAAGGGTACGTTATCGTACCCTTTTTTATTTGTCTAAATCCAATTATTATTAGTGTATTAAAACATAGGATAAAAACAATGCTTACATACCAAAAAACCAAAGGCATTATTCTTTCCATACTCTTACTCTCATTATCTTTTGCTCAGGATGCGGACACAACTGCGGTCGAAGAAGAGGGAAGTGGAA
>Ga0208639_1000337_pt1 | contig 37497 bp, 34 predicted proteins | sample ETNtaG_33_FD_185772 | JGI IMG/M metagenome (GOLD analysis project Ga0208639, IMG submission 185772) | Marine microbial and viral communities from oxygen minimum zone, Eastern Pacific Ocean - ETNP201310SV76 (SPAdes) (version 2) | ecosystem: Environmental > Aquatic > Marine > Oceanic ...
GCTTGAATCATCACGCCCCGAATTTGCAACGCCAAGCAAAACAGCTACAGCAATGACAAATATTGTTAATACACGATATTCAGCTTTGAGAAATGCCATGGCGCCATCGGCAATACTTGCGCCAATTTGTTTCATTCTTTCAGTCCCTTCATCCTGCTTATTAATCCAGCTTGTTTTCCAGAATGAAAACAGCATAGCTAATATGCCGGCACCTACAACAAAAATTAAATTTGAACTCATGGATACAATTGCTCCTCGCTTATGAATTAAATTGACTCATTGTTTTGTTTAATCCGTGGATTAAAATATTCTCTATGGCATCTGCGCCGGTTTGCACCATTTCAGAAGCAGTATCCTGATCGTCACTTCGAAATGGTTTTAAAACATAATTTTCTGCCGGGCGCATGTTTTCATCAGTTCCGATCCCAAGGCGGATACGGGGAAACTGGTCGGATTGCAATTGGTATATAATATTTTCCATACCACGATGACATCCATCTCCGCCTTTAGGCCGGATGCGAATACTGCCCAGAGGTAAATCCACATCATCCACCACAACAATAAGATCCTGCGGAAGAAGATTCCATGTTTGGGTAACTTCCTGCACTGCATTACCGCTACGATTCATCCCTGTTGTTGGTTTTACCAATATAAACTCCCTGCTGATTTGGCGGGCAAATACATAATGACCTTTTCCAGGTTTAAAAGACAATTTTTGTCTCCGTGCCACTTCATCCACAACCCAGAATCCTGCACTATGTTTTGTATCTGCATATTGATCACCGATATTGCCTAGGCCTATAAAGGCAATCATGATTCTTCGGTACTGTCTCCTGTTTTTTCCTTATCGTTTTCATCCTTGCTTTCCTCATCTGGAGTTTCTGTCCCTTCTTCACCTTCTATTTCCTCGCCTTCAATCATTTCTTCTTCCTCAACCAGCGGTTCCTCCTCTGCAGCAGGCGGATGAATAGAAACGACATTTAAATCTAACGCAGAGAGTATGGTAACTTCCTCATCCACAATTTTCACATCGGCTACGCTGTATGCACTGTTCATCTCCAGTTCAGTAATATCCAGTTCGATTGTTTCCGGAACATCCGTTGGAAAACATTCGATCTCGATCTGGGTCATGGCTTGGGAAAGGACTCCTCCTTCCTTTATTCCCGCTGCCTCTCCAGTTAGTACCAGGGGCACGGCAATTTTAATCTTTTCAGAACGGCGCACACGCATTAAGTCAATATGGATAACATCATCATTGACCGGATGGTATTGCAACTCTTTAACCATCACATATTGTGTGTCGCCTGCAATTTCTATTTCATAGATGCGTTGCCCAGAATGGATGGCCTGGTATAGGGCCAGTTTATTTATAGCAACATTAATCGTTTCATCTCCCTTATAATATAGTACGCCTGGAATTGTATCATTTCTTCTCAGGGCTTTCGCTCCCTTGGTGCGCGTCAGGGTGCGATTTTCAATATTTAATTTGTAATACGATGATGCCATCGTTATTTCTCCTTACTAAAATTCGAACAATGCGCTAACGGATTCATCATTATGAATTCGGTTAATTGCGGATCCAAAAACATCAGCAACTGTAACAATGTCCATATTGTCTAATACTTTTTTTTCTTTTGTTTCAATTGTATCCGTAATAATTATTTTTCGAATACTGGATTCACGGAGCCTGTCGAGAGCGGGGCCCGATAATACACCATGAGTTGCAATAGCAGTCACGGATTTTGCTCCCTGTTCCATAGCAGCTTCAGCTGCATTTACAGTCGTACCCGCAGTATCAATCATATCATCAATAATTAGAACGTTTTTATCCTTTAATTCCCCAATCAAGTGACTGATGGCGGCCTGATTCGGTGCATACCGTCTCTTATCAATTAGGGCAAAATGCATGCCAAGGCGTTTTGCATAGGCCTGACTGATGGCGGCGGAACCAATATCCGGTGCCAGCACAGCTGAATTTTCAGGATCGAAACCTTCTTTCTTTATTGCATCCAAGAGCACCATCCTGCTGTACAAATGATCAAAGGGAATCTTTGTAAAGCCTTGAATCTGCGTAGAATGCAGATCCATGGTAATAATTCGATTGATACCCATGGCCGTGACAATATCAATCATCACCCGGGATGAAATAGGAACTCTGGGCTGATCTTTCCTGTCCTGCCTGCCGTAGCCAAAATAAGGGATTACCGCTGTAACCCGGCCTGCGGAAGCGCGGACAGCCGCATCTGCCATCAGTGCCAATTCGATAATGTTTTCTGCGGGACTGTTTGTCGATTGAATTATAAATACATCATGCCCGCGAATATTTTCTTCAAACTTGATCCATAATTCTCCATCTGAGAAGGTCTTGATAGAAATTGCACCTAATTCACGACCCAGGGATGAGGCGATTCTTTCAGATAGTGCTGGATTGCTCCTGCCGCTGAATATTTTCATTTCATTTTTCTCATCTTATTTCTCATGTTATCTTCAAGCTGGGGCGCAGGGACTCGAACCCCGACTGCCGGGACCAAAACCCGGTGTCCTACCGTTAGACGACGCCCCAAATTATTAGTTGTTTTAACATATCATTATTATGTTGGGCGTGATACAGCGGTATGGTATTTAGATGAAAAATGTGACTCAGCCATTTTTGCAGCGGCGTCTTCATCAAAAATCCCAAACACAGTCGAGCCGGAGCCCGACAGACCGGCGTACCGGGCGCCAAAAGCCCGGAGCGTATTTTTTATGTACCCAATCTCTGGATATGCTGGAACAACGATTGCTTCGAAATCATTCTCAAAGTGCTCAAAATGAATAATATCACCTTGAACAAAGCCGGCAAAATTAATTGCCTCTCGGGGCTTGTCCAAAATCTTTTTGATTTTCCCGTATGCCCAGGCCGTATCAATATGGATATCCGGCATAACCAATAAATAGGTTCCCGGAACCGGGGCTTGAACGGTTGTCAGTAACTCGCCAATCCCATCTCCGATCTGTGTGCCGCCTTTTATAAAAAAGGGTACATCTGCTCCCAATTCCAGGCCTATGGATTCCAAATTTTCATTGGAAGCATTAAGATCATAAAGTTCTTGAATGCCTTTCAGCATTGCAGCCGCATTGGATGAACCGCCTCCCAGTCCTCTGCCTGCTGGAATTTTTTTCTCCAGTTTTATGGATAATCCGCCAATGTCATATAAGGTGCTCATTTTTTCCCAGGCATTTACACAGAGATTGGATGTATCATTTCTCAGCCAATTCACATTGGATGAAAATTGACAGCTTGAATCCCGTTTTTTTAAAATAATTGTGTCATGGAAATCCAGTTCCTGGAACAGCGTGTGAATGGTGTGATAACCATCCGGACGCTGGCTGACAATTTTCAAGCCAATATTTACTTTACAATTAGATTTAAGAACAACAGGAGCCATCTGCTTTACACAGGGTTGCTACAGCCTGCGCCGCCCATCCTTTTCCGGCACCGATAACCCCAAGTTGATCTGTGGTAGTGGCTTTTATTGATACTAAAGATTCATCGATTTGCATGGAATAAGCTATGTTATATTTCATTTGGGAAATAAATCCTGCGAGTTTTGGTTCCTGTAAAATAATGGTGGTATCCACATTGCATATTTCAAATCCTGCTTCCCGCACCCTCTTCACAGAATCAGCTAAGAAATGGTTGCTAGATGCCCCTTGCCATGTATCGTCTTCACTGGGAAAAAATTGTCCAATATCTCCTAGAGCTGCGGCACCAAGAAGTGCGTCCACCAGTGCGTGAATGAGTCCATCCCCATCGGAATGGCCCACTGAGCCGAAGGGAGCGGGAATTTCCACACCGCCAATAATGAGCGTTTTGCCCTCTGCCAGTTGATGCACATCATACCCTATTCCTGTTCTGATCATTTAATTTATTCTTTTCCTGTGCCCTGAGTTTTTCGAAGGAAAAGTTGTACTGCTCTTTCCCAGTCATCTTGGGTTGTGATTTTAAAATTATTTGGATGTCCCTCAACCAGTGCTATAGAAAACCCCATTGCTTCCATCAGCGCTGCTTCGTCTGTTGCAGTTATATTATTTCGATCTGCATTATCAAACGCCGCCATCAATTTATCCTTTTTAAAAGTCTGTGGTGTTTGTGCCAGCCAAATAAGACTACGGTCCAGTGTTTCTTTTATCTGATCATTTTCTGAAAGTTTGACTGTATCTCTGCTGGGCAAAGCCACCACGGCGCCATCGTGATTTTCACAAACAGAAATAGAATTCGCAATTATATTTTTTGTTACAAAGGGGCGGACTGCATCGTGAATGCAAACCAAAGTTGCTGAAGCAGCAGAAGCAGACACACCATTTTTTACAGAATCCTGCCTTCGTACTTCACCTGCAATAACTTTTACCGGTTTCCCGGCAGACATAGATATTAAATCGCGTTGGATAGATGCAGTCTGATTTTCCGGTACAACCACAATCACCTCTTGGATAATACTGGATGCTAAGAATGGTTTCAGAGAATGAAAAAGGAGGGGGCGGCCTGCAAGCAATTTAAATTGCTTTACTTCTCCAAACCTGGTTCCTGCTCCGGCAGCAGGTATAATTGCGGATACTTGGTTCATTGGTCCATGAGCACACTTTCAATGATAAAAACACCCGCTCACACAATCATCATAGCATCCCCGTAACTGAGGAACCCGTATTTATTATTTTTGGCTTCGCGGTATGCTTTAATGATCAGGTCTCGATCCGCAAAAGCACTGACCATCATCATCAAGGTTGATTTTGGAGCATGAAAATTAGTGATCATTTTGTCTACCATCTTGAACTCATAAGGCGGATAGATAAATTTGTCCGTCCAGCCCCGTTTTGGGGTCACCTGAAATCCCGAAATGGCAATCGTTTCCAATGCTCTGACGGTGGATGTACCCACTGCAATAATTTTACGGTATCGTTTCTTGGCTTGATTGATAGCCAGGGCTGTTTTTGGCGACACTTCGAAATATTCGGAATCCATCTGATGCCGGTTTAAGTCCTCTACCTGTACCGGACGAAAGGTACCAAGACCTATATGCAGTGTAATATATTCCAGTTTGATACCTTTTTGTTCAGCCTTTTTTATCAAGCCAGATGTAAAATGCAACCCCGCCGTGGGAGCCGCGACAGCTCCGCGTTCCGACGCATAAACAGTTTGATACCGTTTTTTATCATTTAGATCCGCCTCACGGTTTATATATGGGGGCAGGGGGCATGTTCCAATTCGATCGATGGCATCATGGAGATTATCACCGTCAAACTCAAAGCGCACTACTCGGCCTCCGGAGACAGTATTATCAATCACATCGCACATCAATTTTGATGTAAACATAAGTTTGTTGCCGATACGAACCTTGCGGGCCGGCCGCACCATTACTTCCCAGAGATCATTGGCCAGTTCACGGAGCAGAAAAACTTCCACCTTCGCCTCCGTGCGGTCTTTACTGGCAAACAACCGTGCTGGAAACACTCTGGTATTGTTCAGCACCAGAAGGTCATTCTTGCGCATATAATCGGTTATATCCAGAAATCGTTTGTGTTCTATCTTGCCTGTATCCCTGTGAACAACCAGCAGTTTTGCAAAATCCCTGCGAGGTTCTGGATATTGAGCAATGAACTTTTTGGGTAGCGGATAATCAAAATCGCCAAGTTTATATTTTTTCTTTTTTTCTATCATTCAAATAATCTTTCCTGATTTGATGTTATTTCTTTCCCTAACAGTTTAAAGGCCGATTCCTGGGCAACCCTTCCTCGAGGTGTCCGCTGCAGGAACCCCTCCTTGATCAGGAAAGGTTCATATACATCCTCTATGGTTGCTGAATCTTCACCTACGGCTACAGCAAGAGATTTAACGCCCACAGGACCGCCGGTGAATTTTTCAATCAGTGTATCAAGGATCTTGCGGTCCATATCGTCCAAACCAATTTCGTCAATACCCAGTTTTTCCAAGGAACCTTTGGCTACATGGATATCAATGCTGCCCTCTGCTTTTACCTGGGCAAAATCTCGGGATCGCCGAAGAATGCGATTGGCAATTCGCGGTGTCCCCCGGCTGCGCTTTGCCAGTTCCATAGCACCCTCGTCATCAATATTAACTTCAAGTATGTTTGCAGATCTGTTGATAATATGAAACAGGTCTTCTGCTTCGTAATAATCAACCCGAAGTACAACACCAAACCGGTCACGCAGTGGCGATGTCAGGTTCCCCAATCGAGTGGTGGCACCGATCAGGGTAAAGGGCTCAATATTAAGCTGCACGCTGCGGGCGCTGGGACCTTTATCGATCATAATATCAATGGTGAAATCTTCCATGGCAGAATAAAGGTATTCCTCTACCACGCTGTTCAACCGATGGATTTCATCAATGAAAAAAACATCTCGGTGGCCCAGGTTGGTGATCATACCGGCAAGGTCACCTGCGCGTTCAATCACTGGACCAGAAGCATGCTTAATATTTACATTTAATTCCTTGGCAATAATGTTGGCCAGAGTAGTTTTTCCAAGCCCTGGGGGACCGAATAAAAGCACATGGTCAAGAGCATCTCCGCGGCCATTGGAGGCTTCAATGTACAGTTTCAGGTTATCTACCAATTCCTTCTGGCCAATGAATTCATCGAACTGGGATGGACGAAGAGATTTTTCTACCACCAGATCCTCATCAAGAGGAGTAGGGTCAGCTATATGTATCTCTGTCATTCAATAAAATAGAAATAAATCGGTTTAAAACCGGCTATAAAGATACAATCTCAAACAGCCGACGTAAAGAGGCCGTGTATTTTATGTGGGGATTTCAGATCGCAATCGTGTCAATCTTTTCTCACGATCATTTGTAAAATGCATGATTCCATCCCATACGCTGTGTGGGTCCAGCCTAGATTCTTTTATAATTTGTTCCAAGCTGCCGCCGGTGCGCCATCTGTTGTCAAAATCCGGACTTAGGGAGTATTCTTCCACGATGCGGTTTGCTATCCATTTATGCATTAGCCGCAGGGCACCATTGGTAATCACCATGGCATCCTGCCATTCCTTTCCGGAGATAACGGAATATTGATAGTCTTCCAGTTGTCGTTGAAAGAGTTCCCAGCTGACAGCTGCCACAATTTTTACATTTGGCCCTTCTTCTGTAAGCCTGGGCAGAATTTCCACTAATGAATTTGTGGAACTGGTCCCCCGGATGATCACAACTCCTTTCTTATCTACATTGTGGTCATAATCTTTGATAATATAAGCACCTCTTGCCGCATCCATGTGGGAGGCCATACCCAAAGCCTGCCGATCGGGAATGGTTACCGACGGACGCGTGAGGTGCAGGACAATCAATGCCACATCTGTGGATAAAGCAGCAGCCAGACACGGGGCGACCTCATTGTGCTCCCATGGGTGAAGATTGATAATCTGTCCCTCTGGAAAAAGCTGCGTAACACCTGGAGCAAAAATACCAAAATGGGTGCGGCTGTCTTCAGCTGTCTCCGGACCAGAATGCCCTGCAACCCAGATCACTTTCCCAACTTTTAGATCAGAATCCTGTGCAATTTGACTAAACAATCGCAAAGGACCGTATTTCAAATAGCTGAAAGAACCGTAAGTACTCATGGCTCCATAAAAACCATTGAATTCTTTATAGGTATCTTCGCTGAAATTGACTGTTGCCAGGCCAGCCATCATACCGGCATTTGTAAATTCTGTGATGCCTTGGGGAATAAGCGGGCTGTTAGGTTTATTTTCCTTATCGTAAAATCCTTTGCTTTTTGTTCCGCCATATTCTTTTGCAAACCCGGAAATATTAGTTGAATCCGCCAGGTCAGCGCTCATGGCCACCACCAGCGGCCGGCCGTATTTTTGTTCTGCAATGGTATTGATATAACTGGCATATTTAGAAAACCCTATCCTGTTTGGTGTTTTCTCCCCAGGTTGAACAAAAAGATCATCGGGCAAACTATGCACATCAAACAAGGTTAGGTCCCTGGCTGGATTCTTGACTGTGATTTTACAACTTTCAATATGTTCCGGTACTGAATCACCAATTTCAACAAGAGTATCTGCGAGATAATTCACATATTTTTGGTTGTTTTCCATTACGGAGAAAACCGTTTTAAACATTGATGTTGCCTGCTCAACCTGGCCCTCCCAAGACTCCGCAGCAGATCCACCAAAGCCCTCAAAATCTATATTATAGATCTTGGAAAAATCTTCTTTCGTTTTCCAAAAAAGTTCAGAATTCCGTTTATGGGCTACACCATGGCTTTTATTATCATAAACATAGTAGCCGCGGCCTTTCCTAGTCCTGCTGTAAATCACTTTTGGAATTTTTTTTCCCGCATTTTTAACAAGAAGCCGGTGATAAGCGTGGGTTATCATTGCCCAATTCGCTCCATCTTCCACGCCTTCCACGTGCCAACCGTGAGAACCAAACCAGTCCTTTGGACCGCCATACATAATAGAACTGAATGGTCGATTATCTATTCCGTAATCATTCCAGTCCATGAAGTATACAAGGTTCCCGAGCCCCAATCCCCAGGCAGAATTGATTGTTTCATGGCTGGCACCAGTGGTGAATCCGCCCTCGCCTTCAAAAGCGAATACTTTCACTTCCGGTGTCCCCGCAAGTTTTAAGGCCAGAGCCTCCCCAGCCGCAGCTGGAGATCCATGGCCGCTAGGTCCAGTATTGAATTTAAAAAATAATGTTTTTCCCTCCATTTCGGCATGCCCCGGCAGACCGCCGTTTTTCCGAAGTGTTAATAGGTTTTCCCAGACAAGCTGGAAATTATTCCCTTTTATATTTTGATATTTCAGATCACCGGTTTGACGATGTTTAATTCTAAGTGCCTCATTCATCACCGCTAAGGTTGCATAAACAACAGGATTGCAATGCCCGGCCACCAGCACATAGCGATCAGCAAATCTCTTTCCCGCTTCGCGGATATCCCAGCGCATGGCCCCGGAAAGCAGAGTCGCAACCATGGCATGGACCTTGGAACGGGAACCCCCGGGATGACCGCTCTGGCTTAGATTCAGCATAATATCAATGCATTGATCTATTAGGTCCTTGGTAATCTCCCAATACTGAAAGTATTGTTTTAATTCATCAGGTTTTTTCATGCAGCCTGATCCTTTCTGTTATAACATCTGATGCAGAAAAGAACCTGTATATGAATTTTCTACAGTAGCAATATATTCCGGAGTACCTGACGCAATCACCTCTCCGCCTTCATCCCCTCCTTCAGGGCCAAGGTCTATGATCCAGTCAGCTGTCTTTATCACATCCAGGTTGTGTTCAATGACAATGACTGTATTGCCTCGCTCCACCAGGCGCTGGAGCACAGTTAGCAGCATTCTGATATCTTCAAAATGAAGACCTGTAGTGGGTTCATCCAGAATGTAAAGCGTCTTGGCTGAACTGACCTTGGAAAGTTCTGTTGCCAGTTTCACCCGCTGTGCTTCCCCTCCAGATAAAGTTGTAGCCTGCTGTCCGAGGTGAATATATCCCAGTCCAACATCAGAAAGGGTCTGTAATTTTTTCTTTACTGGCGGAATATTTTTAAAAAACTCCAAAGCATCTGTAACCGACATCTCCAACACTTCTGCAATTGTTTTGGAGCGATATTTGACCTCCAGTGTTTCCCGGTTATAGCGTTTTCCCTGGCACACTTCGCAGGTCACATATACATCCGGCAGAAAATTCATTTCGATCTTGATGATGCCATCCCCTTCACAGGATTCACAGCGGCCACCCTTTACATTAAATGAGAATCGACCAGGTTTATACCCCCGGATCCTTGATTCGGGAAGTTTGGCAAAAAGATCGCGAATATGAGTAAACACACCGGTATATGTTGCCGGATTGGAGCGCGGAGTGCGACCAATGGGTTTCTGATCAATATCCACCACCTTATCCAGGTATTTTATGCCCTCAATAGAATCGTGGCTCAGGGGATAAGCCCGGGCCTTGTTTAATTCTTTTGATAATGCGGGAAACAGCGTCTCGTTTACCAGGGTACTTTTCCCGCTGCCGGATACGCCGGTCACGGCAATAAACCGTCCCAGCGGGAAATTCACATTGACAGATTTAAGATTATTACCTGTGGCGTCGATTAGGGACAAATTATTTGTTTTACTATTTCTGCGAATCCGCGGGATTTTTATCTGTTTTTTCCCTGCAATATATTTTCCTGTTAAGGATCGCTTCGCGTCCGCCAATTCTTTTGGGGCTCCTGCAAATGTGATTTCTCCACCATGCTTCCCGGCACCCGGGCCTAGGTCAATAACATAATCAGCAGATTCAATAGTCTCTTTGTCATGTTCCACAACCAGGATCGAATTACCAATATCACGCAATGCTTTAAGCATATCCAACAATCGGTTGTTATCCCGCGGATGCAGACCAATCGACGGTTCGTCCAGGATATATAATACACCCATAAGCTGGGAACCGATCTGAGTGGCCAGACGAATTCGTTGGGCCTCCCCGCCGGATAGAGTTGCTGCTGAGCGGTCCATACTCAGGTAACCCAGGCCGACATTCACAAGAAAAGTAAGTCGTTGACGAATTTCTTTTAGAATCTGATCAGCGATATCCTGTTCCATATCAGTCAAGGTAAGATAATGAAAAAACTCCTGGATATCTTTGATGGACATGGCAGATATATCACCAATATTTAAATCATTTATTTTCACTGCCAGAGCCTCTTTCCTCAGTCGGGCACCTTTACAATCAAGGCAGGCGCGCATACTCATAAATTGTTCGATCCACTCACGAATTCCAGAGGACTTGGTCTGGGTATATCTGCGCATCAGGTTGGGTATGGCTCCTTCCCAGCCGCCGGTATAAGTGCCCGACCAGCGCTGGGAATTGTATTGCATTTTGAATTGCTTATTGCCGGTGCCAAAAAGAAGGATTTCACGAACCGCGGGATCCAGTTTCACCCAGGGTGTAGTAAAATTAAATTCAAGATGTCGAGCCAGACTTTTCAAAATGCTACCATACCAGTTCCCACGAGGCTGTTCTCCCAGAGGTGCAATCGCTCCTTGAATAAGACTTTTGGACTTATCCGGTATCACCAGATCCGGATCCACTTCCATATGTGAGCCCAAGCCGTCGCATTTCGGGCAGGCGCCGTATGGTGAATTAAAAGAAAACATCCTCGGGACTAATTCTTCCATACTGATCTCACAGTCGGGGCAGGCGAAATGTTCGCTGAATATGTGTTCCGAATCAGGCAAAACATGAACAACCAGCAGCCCGCCGCTGATCTTGAGAGCCAGCTCTACTGATTCTATCAGCCGTTCCAGGACTGCTTTTTTCATTATCAGTCGATCGATCACCACCTCAATGGTATGTTTTTTATTTTTATTCAATATAATCTTGTCATCCACAGAGAATATTTCACCATCCACACGTACCCGTAAAAAACCCTCTTTCCGAATTTCCTCTAATACTCCCTTGTGCTGGCCTTTTCGTCCGCGGATCAATGGGGCTAGAATATGCATTTTCGTACCGGATTTGAATTTATTGATGGTATCTACGATTTGCTGCACAGTTTGTCTCTGGATCGGTTTGTTACACTTCCAGCAGTGAGGTTTGCCAACATGAGTAAACAGCAGACGGAAATAATCATGGATCTCTGTAACAGTCCCCACAGTGGAACGGGGATTACGGGCCGCAGCTTTTTGTTCAATGGAGATGGCGGGAGATAATCCTTCGATAGCATCCATATCCGGTTTCTCCATCAAACCCAAAAACTGGCGGGCATAAGATGAGAGAGACTCTACATAGCGGCGCTGACCTTCCGCATAAATTGTATCAAAGGCCAGGGACGATTTCCCAGAACCGGATAACCCTGTAATGACCACTAGTTGATTCCTGGGAATCACTACATCAATATTTTTCAGATTATGCTGGCGGGCACCTTTAACAATAATTTTATCAGTGGGCTGTGACATAAATCTGATTTTCCCGGGAAAACGGTTTTATTTAGGACAAAACAGAATTTACAGACTTTTGTTATTTAACTTCAAAAACGATTTACTCTATAACGTTAACTCAAATATAAACCTGCAAATCCTTGACACCGGTTTTCTTTAGCATTAGTTTGAAGCATGGGAACGCTTCGAAACCAAATCCTTATCTCCATGCCTCATATGCAGGACCCGTTCTTTTCTTCTGCCGTTGTTTTTATCTGCGAACACAATAAGGACGGCGCCATGGGGCTGATAATCAATAAAAAATTCAAAGAACCAAACCTGAATGATTTATTCGAGCAACTTTACATTGGTGATGATGCCATTACATCCCTCGTGCCCGATATTCATTTTGGCGGACCTGTAATGCTTGAACGCGGCATTGTTCTGCATGGTGCAGGTTTTAATACTGAAGGTACCATCTCTATTTCAGATGAATTCTCCATGACAAGTCAAAAAACTGTTTTGCAGGAGTTAAAAGCCCAGGATATAATCCCTTACAAACTGATGCTGGGACACGCGGGATGGGCAGCGGAACAATTAGAACGTGAAATCGAAAATGGCGATTGGCTTATGCAATCCACTACTTTAGACTTCGTTTTCAATCTTAGCACCGATCAAATGTGGCGGCAGGCTGCCGGTAGTCTGGGGATGGACCTGGGATCTTTTGAAGGTGTGGGTGGCCAAGCCTGAGCATTAGACAATTTTTACCAATATTTTCTACCAATCGGATAATCTATTTTATTTTTGCTTACCATTTAATCGCCTTTCTCCTCATAACTGATATTTAGACATTTTAAATATTTATGGGGAAATCAATAGATAATTTAATTACATTTCTCGAGTCACATAAAAATGCTGATAATGCTCATCATATGGCCGTTTACATGAAAAACCAATTCCCTTTCTTCGGGATCAAAACACCGCGACGTAGAGCCATTACGCAACAATGGTGGCAATTACAATCTTTCCATTCAGAACATGATCTTAAAACAATAATGAACGATCTATGGCTGCGGGATGAACGGGAATTTCAGTATGTCGCCTGCGACACAGGAAAAAAATACAAAAGGTTATGGACTCCTGATTCGATTCCCTTTTTACAGCAATTGATTTGTATTAAATCCTGGTGGGATACAGTGGATGTGATTGCCTGCCATATGGTTGGAACGGTAGTGCGGCAATATCCTGAAATGGTAAAAACCATGGACTGTTGGATCGATCATCCAAATATGTGGATTCGACGATCAGCAATATTGCACCAACTGCACTTCAAGAAACTGACTAATGAAAAACGGCTGTTCTCTTATTGCATAAAACAAATGCATGAAACTGAATTTTTTATTCGCAAGGCCATTGGCTGGGCATTGCGTCAATATTCGTACACAGCGCCGCAAGTAGTAATTCAATTCGTTAAAAAACACAGGGACGGTCTCAGTTCCTTAAGTGTCAAAGAGGCGTTGAAAGCACTTCACCGGAATGGTTATATTTAAACAGACCTAACCGAATTGAAACAAAACTTTAGTTTATATATCAGTTCTATAAATGGATATGGAGAAAAACTTAGTTTAAAATGTTTGCTTATTTAGTATTGTTTCCATCGGATTGAAAGGCAGTATATAAGATTTATTTAATGTAAAGAAAATTACGTTTCATTGACACAACAAGTAAAAGAACACAAATACGATACAATCTATTTTTGGTCAATCCGATTCATTAGCTTAATTAATCGGTACGTGTTCCCTATCCGCCGGACTGAATTAACATATATGTTGAGTTTTATAGATGATAATAACCAAAAAATACTCGATTATGGCTGTGGTAGTGGTCATTTCACAAACAGAATAAAAAATTCAAAACCAAGTTGTACCGTAATTGGAGCCGATATAAATGCTTACGCAATTAATTATGCGAGGCAAAGATATAATAATATCATCTTTTTGAATCCTGACGACCATTTATTTGAACAGGAAGATTTTGATATTATCATTGTGTCTCATTTATTGGAGCATATTCACGATAGAAAAGAGTTTTTACAAAAAGTTTTATGCCTTTTAAAAAGGGGGGGCAAAATAATCATAGCGGTACCGCAGGAAAGAATAAGAGGGGATGGCACCTTATTTACAATTTTTATTAATGCTCTTCGAGGAGTTTTTATCAATCCTCACGTAGTGAAATTGGTATATGAGGATTTGTCAACTTTAATGGCCAAGGTGAATGTCAAGACCCAAAGTAAAATATATACAAATTATCTATATCCTTTTACGTCTAATAACAGAAAGTGGCATTCCTTTAGTTTGGTGATTATCGGAGAAAAAAGCTTATAATATTTTTCAGTTACTCTTTAACATTTAAATATTTATTACCCGTGACAAAACAAAACGGGAACCGGAGTAAGATTGAAAGAATTGGATTCCCATCTGAAAATATCACCCGGGGATTTTATTGATGTAATACGAAAAGAAGGAAAAGACATCTATTGTTTAACTTGTAAATTCCAAGATGAAAAAAATACTCCCGCCGCTTGCAGTTATCTTCGCAGCTATTCTTTGGAGTTTGGATGGTTTTCTAAGACAGGAATTATATTCCGTTTCCTCTTTCCTTGTGGTCACTTTAGAACACGCCTTTGGTGCATTGCTGTTTTTCCCCTTGCTGATCAAAGCTTGGCCGGATATAAAATCCCTGGGGCAAAGACAATGGATTTCTGTTCTCTGGATCTCAATTTTTGGCGGCATCCTGGGTACGTTCTTTTATACAAAGGCTCTGAGCTACATAAATTATATTGATTTGTCTGTTGTGGTGCTGCTGCAAAAACTGCAGCCTGTATTTGCCATTGCGCTGGCTGCAATTATTCTCAGGGAAAAACTATCCCAGCGATTTATTGGCTTGGCCATCACTGCCCTGACTGGCGGATATTTTGTAACCTTTGGCACCACATCTATAGCTGATTGGAACGACAAAACCATTATCGCTGCTCTCTTGGCTTTGCTGGCTGCATTCGCGTGGGGCAGTTCAACCGTTTTTGGAAAACATGTTCTGAAACATTTGCCGTTCTCTGCAGTGACCGCTCTGCGACTCGTTGTAACGGCAATTGTGGCGACAATTATATTGTTTGCCACCCAGGGGCACTTACAGGAAGTCTCACTTTCAGCCACACAATGGCGTAATCTGATACTCATTGTTTTTTCCACAGGCGCAGTAGCGTTATTTATTTATTATTATGGTTTAAATCATCTTCCCGCATCCCATGCAACATTATATGAACTGGCCTGGCCGTTATCGGCAATGATTCTGGACTGGTTCGTGCGCGGGCAAACTTTATCCCCGGCACAAATTCTTGGTGCTATTTTACTATTAGGCTCCATGATCCTGCTCTCACGGGAAAATTCGAATGTATGAGTTTACACTAAAAGACCATCATCATAATTTGAGATACAACCTGGTGCATGAATTCTTCTGGGGTTTCGGTATTGCTTTCCACACTATTTATGCCGTGGTTCCCCTTTTTTTAAGGACCCTTGGCGCACCGGAAAGTATTGCCATGTCTTCTGCAGGATTATTTAATATCCTCATTGCTTTGCCCATGCTGGCCATTGCCGCTTTAGGCAGGAACATTCATAATATCAAACGGGCAGTGATACTGGTACATTGTTTGATTTTAGTTGTTTTGTTTCTGATGGGGTTTACTTTTACCTGGGTCAATATCAGCAATCTGCAACCTGCCTGGATAATATATTTTGTCTATTTTTTACTCTATGGTTTATCTATTGGCATAGTTGTACCTATCTGGGCAGAGTTTTTAAATAAAACCACACTGATATCCGAGCGGGGAAGGTTTTTTGGGCTAGGATTTGCTTTTAACAGCATTGGCAGTTTTATTGGCGGCATCGCATTAAGAGTATTGCTGAATAGCGACATTCCATTCCCTAAAAATTTTGGGATTGGGTTTATAGTTCTTTTTGTAAGTATCACTCTCGGCACGTTGGTTTTCTGGTTTTACCGCGTAAAGCCCGCAACAAATATATACCGACACAGAACGATTAAAGATTTTATCATAGAAACCAAACAAATAGTGACCGGCCACAGAAATTTCCAAAAGTATCTATTATCCAGGATTTTTTTCTGTGCCTCTCTGCCCGGCATGGGGCTATATGCGGTTTACTGTCAGAACAAATTTAACTTTGATATCAGTGAGGTTGGTATTTTCACTGTTTTAAACGTAATCGCTTCTGGGACCACAAGTTATCTGGTTGGGAAACTGGGTGATCGATGGGGACATAAATCAGGGATGATGATCGCCTATGTCACTCATTTTTCAGCGGTCATACTGGCCATAAACGCTCAGAACATGTATTGGGTATATGGAATTTTTATGGCCATCGGCGCCGGACAGGGAGCATTCATGCCTTCAGCAATGAATCTGGTATATGATTTTGCAGAAGAACGGGACACCAAAACATATATGGCGATAATTGATTCATTCATGGCACCTTTCGTGGTATTGTTTCTGGCGGGCATCGGGTTTTTGGTACAGCAAAATAATTATTCCCTTGTATTAAATATTTTGGGGGGCTGTCTGTTATTTAGCATTATTCTGCTCCATTTTCTGGTGCAGGACCCACGGCACAGCAAGGAACCCGCTATTTACGTAGATGGATTTTCTTCTTGATTTTCCATTGATGAATCCTGAAAATTCTCGCTCTCATATGATGAATTTTACGCACCAACATATAAAATCTATCTTTATTCTCTGCTTAGTATTGGTTTTAGGTGCCTGTAAGGAAGATCCTGCAAGACATTTGAACCTGGGAAATTGGTATTTAAACAAAGGTTTAATTGACGAAGCCATTGTGGAATACCGTGAAGTGGCCCGAACGTATTCCGGGAATGAAAGCGAACTCACCAGAGAGGAATTTGGTATTTTGGGGAAAGCCCATTTTAAACTGGCGATCGCTTATACAAAAAAGGGCTGGTGGGAATATGCTTTAAATGAAGCAAGAACCAGTTTTGAAGTGCAGCCCAATAAAGACAGTCATGATCTGGTCCAGCTTATTGAACAGAAACTTGCTTTAAGGATAGATTCCTGATTCCCTTGGCTTGATTTTTTCTTATTTATTGATTGCTAAAGTGTTCCCGAGCGGTGTTCACCACCATCACAATAAATAATCGAACAATTGATAAAATCAGCTTCTGGCTGTAAAAGCATTGCGATGGTGCCAGCAACATCCTCCGGAGTGGTAGTTCTGCCCAAGGGATTTCGTTTTTTAGTTTTTTGAACCCATTCTTCCCAGCTCTCAGTGATTTTTGTTAGTGCCCGCGTAGGCGTTACACCAGCCTGGATTGCATTGGCAGTGATTCCAACCACTCCCAGTTCCCAGCCAATTTGACGAATGATTGCTTCCATGGCAACCTTGGCTACACTTACCGGGCCATAACCTTCCATGGCAACATAATTCCCTTCACTGGTTAAACCCATAATTCTAGAACCGGCTGCCAGGAGCTGGGCACCATACAGTTTTTGTGTCCAGTAAAGCAGGGAATTCCCCATAACATGCACGGTCATATCCATTTGGCGTTTTGTAACGGGTTTTTCACCAAAAAAATTTGTCGTGGTGCCAAATGCGATAGAATGTAATAAAAGTTTTAATGGTGCTCCGGCGGTGATTTCTTTTATTTCCGGGATATATTTTTCCATGGTTTCTTCCGCCGCCGCGTTGATATTCCAGTAAATAGCCCGGCCGCTACTAAGTTCCGTGATTTCAGAAATAGTTTTTTCTGCTTCTTTTTTTGTTTCGCCCCGGTCAAAATGAAAACCGATAATACCATAACCATCTTTTGCAAGACGTTTCGCAGTTGCACCGCCATGGCCCGTAGATGCACCAAGTATCAATACCCAATCCGACATTTTTGCTCCTTCTTTAAGAAAATAATTTACCGGAATTCAATTCAAGAATGGAGAACGAAAAGGCAGTTCTTTCTATCATATATTTTTTGTACTCTCACTATCTAATAATGCAGGAAACAATCGATTTTATATGAAACAAAAAAATTCATACACCCGGGAAGAGCTTTTACAATGTGCTGCCGGAGAGCTTTTTGGAATAAAGCATAGCAAGTTGCCTACAGATCCTCTGCTCATGGCAGACCGGATCACTACCATTACAATGGATGGAGGCAAATATGATAAGGGACTGGTCAATGCTGAACTTGATATCAATGAAAAGAATTGGTTTTTTCATTCACATTTCATAGGCGATCCCGTAATGCCCGGCTGTCTGGGTCTGGATGGCATGTGGCAACTAATTGGCTTTTTTCTTACCTGGAGTGGGTGCACAGGCAGAGGCCGGGCCCTGGGAGTGGGCAATGTAAAATTCAAGGGTCAGGTTCGTCCTTACCATGATGTGATTACTTACATAATCGACGTGAAAAAAATTATCAATAAACCCGTACCCATGATCTGGGGTGATGGTGAACTGCACGTCAATGATAAAATAATATATACCGCTAAGGGACTTCAAGTAGGCCTGTTTGATAATTTGATATACGATTTTGGCGGGGATCCAACTTCAGATACATTTTAATTTCATCATAAGTACACATGGCACTGCAATGCGGAATTGTTGGATTACCCAACGTAGGTAAATCCACTTTATTTAATGCTCTTACAAAATCCAGCGTTCCAGCTGAAAACTATCCGTTTTGTACCATCGATCCTCATCTGGGAATCGTGGAACTCCCGGACTCGCGCCTAGAAAAACTCGCAGAAATTTATAAACCAGACAAAGTAACCCCGGCAGTTGTTGAATTCATCGATATTGCCGGTTTAGTTTCCGGCGCCAGCAGGGGCGAAGGGTTGGGCAACCAGTTCTTAGGTCAGATTCGACAAGTAGCGGCAATTATTCATGTGGTGCGATGCTTCAAGGATAGTGATGTGATTCATGTAGAAGGAAACGTAAATCCTGTACGAGATGCAGAACTGATTGAAATGGAGCTGCTTCTGGCCGATATTGAAACAATAGTAAAACGGCGGTCAAAAGCCGATAAGGCTGCAAAATCAGGTGATAAGAATGCAAAAAAAGAATTGGATATTATAACGCGATTATTGGAGCACTGCAACAATGGACACCGTGCACGGACTTTTGAAACCCATGGGGAAGAATCTACTATTATTCGTTCATTACACTTACTTACCCAAAAACCAATTCTTTATGTCGCCAATGTGGACGACACAGAAATAACCCACAACAATCGCGGGGAAATGGAGCAGCAGCTAGTAGACTTCGCTGAAAAAGAAGGCAACCTGGCAATTCGTCTCTGCGGAAAACTGGAACAGGAAATAGCTGTTTTATCCAATGACGAGAAGGGGATGTTTTTGGAAGAATATAATTTATCTGAACCAGGTTTACATAAATTGATCCATATCGGTTTTCGTCTTTTGAACCTGAAAACATTTTTCACCGGCGGACCGATAGAAGTCCGTGCTTGGACCATCAAACAGGGATCCTCAGCTCTTGAAGCAGCCGGCCAGGTTCACACCGATTTTCAACGCGGTTTTATCAAAGCAGAAGTATTTAAATACAATGACCTTGTACGGCTGGGTTCTGAAAAAGCTGTGAAAGAAACTGGTCTGGCCAAATTACAGGGCTGTGACTATGCAGTAGACGAAGGCGATTGCATTTATTTTCATTTCAATGTGTAGTCGCTGAAATACGGTTTTTATAAGAGCAGCAACTTTCCTGGGAACGCGATCATTAGATATCTTGCAAGAAACCTTTCCATCAGGAACAAAAAAGGGCAGAAAATCTGCCCTTTTGACTTAGCTTTATTTAAATATTTTATTCCTCTTCATCATCATTTTCATCTTCCCAGTCTTCTTCATATTCATCGTCATATTCCTCTCCATAATAATAACCCGGCGGCGGATAAGCATAATAAGGATTATTCATCATCCCAGAGTGGTCCGGAGAGGCAGTTTCTGGTTTTTCTTCCTTTTTGTTTTCTTGAACCACTTCTTTTTCAGATATTTCCTGTTTGACAACAATTACCTTCGGTTCGGTTTTCCCATTTTCTGAGTCTACATTCTCCTCCAAAGCTTTTTTAACCCACTCACGATCCGAGTCTGTTAGCTCTGCTGCTGGTTGTGTAGTTGTTGGGCCACCAATGATCTGGTTGCGAAAAAGCATGCCCGTTAAAATTGAAAAGAAAAGGATTATAAGTGCAACAAGAGAACCTTCTGTTCGGAACTCAAAACCGCCAAACATATTCTGCGTCACACCGAAGGCCATAAAAATACCCAGGGTGAGCAAAACACCAAAAAAGATGATTAAATTGCCCAATTGAGATGGGGCTGGCAGCGGTGACTCCATGATCAACATATAGGTAAACCAGACCAGTATACCTGCCACAGCTATAACAATGCTTAGGATTGGTTCCCCTATAAGAAGCGATGTAAAAAAGCCGACGACGCCAGCCGCGGGGATAATATAGCCAATCCCAGATTTGATGTCGTGAGCCATATTGGCACTCCAAACTTATTTCGAATTACGGGTAAAATTGCCGGAAGTAAGCCGTAAATGCAAGATTTTAAATGCAACAGATTTCAATTTGTGAACGGTAATGCACATTTATGATTAAAGGGACTACCATTTTCTATCATTTACCCACGGATATCTGTTCCGTAACTTCGAAGTAAATAATGATAATTAATCCCATCAAAGTGGGTGTAGTTGGTGTGGGTCATTTAGGACAGCATCATGTAAAACACTACGCATCTATAAAGGAAGCTGATTTAATCGGTTTGTTTGACATTGATCCGTCTCAAGCAAAGAAAGTTGCAAAACAATACAATTCCTGTGCTTTTTCTTCATTGGCATCTCTGCTTAAACAAGTGGATGCTGTATCAATAGTAACTCCAACTGTTCACCATGCTGTCATTGCTGGAGAATGTATTCTGGCTGGAAAACATATTTTCATTGAAAAACCGATTACCAAAACGCTCTCAGAAGCGGATAAATTACTTGCTTTAGCCCGGAAACAGGGTGCATTGGTTCAAGTCGGTCATATTGAGCGCCTGAATCCTGCTCTGCGCGCACTGCAGCCCTATCAAATTCAGCCAAAATTCGTTGAAATCCAACGGCTGGCTCCGTATAGAACACGTGGAACTGACGTCCCGGTTGTTTTAGACCTGATGATTCATGATATTGATATAATACTTTCACTGATTGATTCACCAGTAAAAACAATTCGCGCCAGCGGTCTTTCCATTTTAACGGATTCTGTGGATATTGCTCATGCGCGCATACGATTTGAAAATGGGACTGTTGCCAGTATGGTATCCAGCCGGGTGGCAAAAGACAAGGTTAGAAAACTGAAATTATTCCAACGGGAGCTATATGCTACCATCGACTTGCTTCTGGGCCTAACAGAGATATATAAAATTGTAGACAAAGTGGAAGACCACCCCCAGGCGCTCGAGACCGCCCCTTTTGAGTATAACAGCCGCCAGCGTCACATTATCTACGATAAGCCTCCTATCAAAGGAGGGGATGCCTTGGAAATGGAATTGAAAAATTTCATTCGATCTGTGCAAGGTAAAGAATTACCAATCGTGAGCGGCCTTGCAGGGCGCGATGCGCTCGATATTGCTTTACAGATACAGGAAATAATTATTAGAGATATTGATTGATGGATTTAAGAAATTTCTTTTTTTCCTATAGAAGTTTTACCCCGGCCCCGATTGTATTCATTCTTCTTTATCTCGCAGAACCCCGGTTCCCTTTCCTGTGGATTGGTTTTGGATCAGTATTCATCGGGGAATATATCCGTTTTTTTGCTGTTCGCTATGCCGGCGGAATTACCCGTACCCGGAAAGTCGGCGCTCCTTCACTGTGTACATCTGGACCCTATGCCCACACCCGAAACCCACTTTACTTGGGTAATATGGTTATCTATATGGGCGTTACTTTTATTGCAGGAGGCGTTTTTATGTGGGAATTGTTCGGTCTTGTATTAATCTTTTTTGCCATTCAGTATGCCATGATAATTTCCCTTGAGGAAGAAACCCTTGCAGATTTGTTTGGTACAGAATATGATATATACAAAAACAATGTGCCCCGTTTTATTCCTCGAATTTCTCCCTGGAATGGTCCCGATAATCGCATACCCGCCTCACTGACCAACACAATCAACACCGAAAAACGTACTTTGCAAAACATTGTGTTCATCCTGAGCTTAATTTTTGTCAGAACTTACTTTGGTGATGCTATTTTATTATAATCAGCGCCTGCACTGAATGACTAAGGAAACTATAAAGTATTTTTTCGTCGCCGGGGAGACCTCCGGCGACATACACGGAGGAAAACTGATATCTGCCATAAAAACAATTGATCCCAATTCCTCATTTATGGGACATGGGGGTGAGAATATGAAAAATTCTGGTATGCAGATACTGGAGCATACGGACAATCTGGGAATTATGGGTTTCACCGAAATAATAAAACATTTGCCAAAAATGATGCAGATCATGGGCAAAACAGTGGATACCATTGCCCGCACTAAACCTGACCGTATTGTTTTAATTGATTATCCCGGATTTAATCTCAGACTGGCAAAAAATACTCAGCATTTAAACATCCCTATAACTTATTTTATTTTACCCCAGTCTTGGGCCTGGAAAGAAAAAAGGGTAGAAACAATGAAATCTACTCTTGATCAGGCTTTATCTATTTTCCCTTTTGAGCAGGAATGGTATGAATCACGGGGACTGCCGACAAATTATATCGGTCATCCTTTTGTGGAAACAATATATACTAATGAATCTCCCCAAGAATATTTCACTCGCCATGGTCTCAATGCTTCCTGTCCAATTCTTTTACTATTACCGGGAAGCCGCCGGCAGGAAATAGAACTGCACTGGCCGGTGTTCCTTAGAGCAGTGGATTTGCTGAAAAATAAAATAGACAATCTCCAGGTCGTGGTGGCCCCTGCTCCCGGAATTACTCTGAATCATATACCAGAAAATTTTAAAATTGAGCCCAATGCCCGTAAAGCAATGACCTCTGCTACTGCAGCAATTGTATCCTCTGGTACAGCAACGCTGGAATGCGCAGTGGAAGAAACGCCTATAGTTGTATGTTACAAGTTTTCTTTGTTATCCTGGCTCTTGACCAAATTTATGATCAACATTCACTATGCTTCAATAGTCAACCTGATCGCTGATGACGCTATTGTTCCAGAATATCTGCAAAATAAGATGACTCCAGAAAATCTAGCTGCTGCAGTTGAACCTTTACTGGACACTTCTAATGCCAAAAGAAAAAAAATGTTAACTGGATTTGATACTGTGCGGAGAACCCTTGGTATGCCCGGCGTTTACGGCCGGGCCGCAGAAGCCATTGTATCACGGAACAAAGAATAATGCGAAAATTTGATTCCAGTCTTATAACCTTTTTTTATGCTTGGATGGGAAACTGGGTATTAAGGCTGTTTTATTCGACCAACCGCTGGAACGTAAGAGGTGCGAATAACTACCAGGATATCTTAAAGACAGGAAAATCCGTTTTGATCTGCTGTTGGCATGGTCAACTTCTCCCGATAATAAAAAACTTGTCTGGATATAATTATCATGCTATAGCCGGCACACATAAAGACGCCGAAATTATTTCCCGGATTTGCATAAAATGGGGGTTGAATATGATACGAGGATCCAGCAAAGAAAAGGGCGCAGAGGCATACAAAGAAATCGTACAGGTGCTTAAGAGTCCGCCTGCCTTGGTTTTTATTACACCTGACGGTCCTTCAGGGCCGGCCCGAATTCCAAAACCAGGTATAATCCGGGCAGCCCAGATAACCGGCACTGCAATTGTTCCAGTGACAGCATTTTCTACAAAACGCTGGGGTTTTACCAACTGGGATACATTTTACGTAGAAAAACCATTTGGCAGAATTTTTATAGAATATGGGGAACCATTGTTTTTCGATAGATATATGAATCAGAAGGAATGCGCAGATCAATTGATTGCGGTGATGGACAAATTGGAATATAATAACTTGCAGCATACAAGTAATGAGGCTGAATAAAGAATATCTTATCTGGTTCTTGTTCCCCTTGGCTTTATTTTACTGGGGAGTCGTCTACTGGCGTAACTTTTTTTACAATTTTGGGTTCTTTGTTTCTAAGCGATTGCCCTGTATCGTGATCAGCGTGGGCAATATAACAGTGGGGGGAACAGGAAAAACACCCATGGTCATATTTTTAGCGCAGTTGCTAAAACGTCACGGGAAAAAAGTTGCAATTCTGAGCAGGGGGTATGGACGCAAATCCAAAGGTACTGTATTGGTTACAGACGGTCTATCGGGTCCAATATCAGATTTTGAAGAGTGTGGCGATGAGCCGTATTTATTGGCCAATATCCTGGATGGAATACCTCTGGTGGTGGACGATGATCGTTTTAGAGGTGGAATGTTTCTAACACAAAAGTTTCAACCCCAAATCATCATTCTAGATGACGGATTCCAGCACCGGGCACTGGAACGTGACTTTGATCTTGTTCTGGTGAATGCCCGTGACCGGATGATTGATCACAAATTAATACCCTATGGCATTTTAAGGGAACCGTGGGGAAATATTACCCGCGCGGATGCAATTATTGTAACCAAAACAAATCTGCAGAAGCCAAAGCCTTTTTTATCAAGAAAATTAAAGGAAACAGATTTAAGAATCTTTAATTCACAAATGGAGAGCACTGTTTCACCAATATGCTGTCATTCAAATTCAGAATCTGTAACCCTGAAAAATAAAAAGGTATTCATTTTTTCTGCAATAGGCGATCCTGCAAGTTTCAGGGCCAGTATAAATAACCTGGGAGCCATAATTTGCGGCATGAAGGAATTTGAGGATCATTACAGCTATTCTCAGCAAGACCTGGAAACCATCGATATACAAGCAAAAAAAACGAATGCAGAGTATCTAGTTACTACAGAAAAGGATTGGGTGAAGGTCCAGAATTTCACAAGTGGGTACCCCACTGTTGTGCTTGGCGCCCATATTAGGTTTTCCAAAGAGAAGGAATTAAAGCAGTTGTTGCAGCCGTTTATAAGCTAGACATTCCCCATGCAAAAACCACACCCACAAAAGTAAGCATCAGCGGCCAGCCTGTATTGACCAATTGCTTTGAACTGGGATCATGAAATACATGAACCTGAAATTCGTGAGCTGAAGTAGCCCCATGCTCATCAATGGCCATTAAAATAAAATCATTCATGCCTGTTTGGTTCTGGCGCGGAGTCCAATCAATTGTAGCTTTTTTCTTATCAAAGTCTGCATATTTTGGCAGACGGACAGCGCGGTAGGTTACGCGATCCTTATTCAAATCTTCCGTGGTCATTTTATAGCGCCAGGTATGACCGGTAAGCCCCACCGGCTTCGGGGCCGACATGAGGGTAGGGGGGTTGTTTACAAAAATTCTGCCCTGTTGTATATCCGTACCATAACCATCACTGACAGAAACTTCATAATTATTATAATTAATCTGGGCTGTTTTAGGGACCCATAAAATTTTACCGTAGCGATCCATTTGCATACCATGGGGGCCTTTTATCAGGTCGTATTCCAGATTTGCATTTTCATTTTTATCATCCACATTGATCTGGTATTTAAACAGGTCGCCAACCAAAGCCATTCTTGGCGGATTGGACACAATGGTGGGCATATGGTTAGCATACACTTCAAACGTTTGTTCATCCTTAGTGTACCCATCAGAGACAATCACAGTAATCCGCTGTGTATCCACTTGATCAATCTTTGGTATCCAGCGAATGGTTCCTGACCCTTCATCCACTACCATGCCTTCCGGAAAATCCAACAATGAATATTTGACTGGACTGATTCGTTCTACTACTACGCGCGGCGGTCGGCCCTTATCTTTACCAATAAAAAATTCCCACAGGAAATCTTTGATCTTGATGGTTCGACCGTCCACAGTCTGCAGGATCACCCACAGTCTGTTCTCTTCAAAAAACACAGAATGTGTATAGCGCTTCATGTTCAACCGTGAGACCAGGGAATCAGCAGGATGCTTGGGATCCACATAATAAACTGCATCAGCGTTATGCCAGTCGGCGAGATAACGATCGATGTTTTCAACAGCTACATCATCGGTGATGTTCACTGAATACATTCTAATGGCAGAAACATTTTCCACTTTAACGACCTTATTAAACGGTAAAAGCGAGCCTCTGTTTTTATCCACTGTCATTATCGAGTACGCGTATTCTGCACCTACCGTGGCGGCCATGGACGGAACTGAAACAATTTGAATTGGTGCATTGACAAAAAATTCTGATTCTATGAACCTGGATTCATGTCCATCGGACACCTCAATCCTGAGTTTATGAAAATCGATATTTTGCAGGCCAGGCTCCCACCGTAAACGGCCTGTATTTGGATCCATACGCATACCTTGGGGCAGGCTGTGGGCAGTATAGACAATCTGGTCTTTTATATTGGGATCCTCAATCTCCAACTGGTAATCCCAGACCCCGCCCACATTGACTTTATTCATGGGTGGAGGTGCTTTTTTGATAACGGGTGGATGATTTACAAACAAATCCACAAACTGTGTGTCTGTAGCCACGCCAAGCATGGCCACCAGAGCATATTTTACTGTATCGACTTGAACAGGGTTGGGTGTCCAAAGCAGATTCCCTTTCGGATCCACTTTCATCCCATCTGGTCCATAAAAGAGTTTATACTTTACAATTTCATCCTCGCCCTGTTTCCAGACTTTCACCGCATAGGTATAGTTTTCACCAACTCTCCCCGTGGTGGGCGCCATAGATAAAATCCGTACCCCTGCCCGGGCAAACAGCTTGAATTCCTGAGCGGTTCTGTCAAATCCATCGGACACCACCAAACGAACATCATATACTTCAACATGGCTGCTGTCTGTTACCCAAGTTATTACCCCGTTTTCCAAGGTCATGCCTTTCGGGGCTATCTCAAGATCAAATTGAAAATTTGCATCTTTATTGCGGTCCTGAACAATGGGCTCGTATCGAAAAGTCGTTCCGGCAACAAATTCTGTCTCTTCCGGCTGGGTTAAAAATCGCGGTGGATCGTTCACATAAATCCACATGCTTTCATCGCGGCTTTCCAGGACGGGCAATGCTTTATATTCCTGATTCTCTTCAGTAGAGGCCGAGGTGGGTTCCATAATTTCATCAACTTTCATCCTGACATGGTAGCTGATCTGGAAAGCATCAAGCTGCTTTTCTGTAGGCACCCAGTTTATTGCCTTCGATTCATAAAAAAAATACATCCCCTGGGGGGGCAACGATTCCCAACGAAAACTGTAAAATTCTTCTTCCTCATTCTTTGGCAGTTCGTATAGAAAAGGGTGACCGGGAGTTAATACATATTTGGGAAGAATATGCTTTGGCAAACGCATTCCTACTGTTTCTTTTGGTTTAGGCTGTTTTGGCTTTTCAAGAGTTCTTTCAATTTTTTTAGGGGGCGTTACCCGTGGCTGTTCTTTTAATACTTTCCCTTCCAAGATTCTAGGATCCAAAGTTCCGGGAATGAATGCTCGAGGCGATTCGCCAAGATCCGTAATGATCCGTTCTTGAGTCTGCGGTTGTAGTGTAGTGATTTCTTCTGGAGACACTTCAATGTACACTTCAGGCACTTCCGGTTTATCATCCTGAATATTTGACAAAAGATCCGGAAGTTTTTCTGATATAAAATCGGAGCTCAAAATGAACCCTTGATCAAAACGATCTGATTTTTTACCAAGATCCACCACATAAAGGGAATTCTCTTTTCCATCCCAGCCTGAGAGCAGGACACTGCCGGTATAAAGCCCAGACTTGGTAAGAGGCAGCATGGCAAAGATCTGGATATTTTGCGGAACGTTGCTCATCGCATTCTGCACACCTTCAACACCTCCATCCTTGCCCGATACTAAGGTCAAGGCATTGATGTCGGATGACAGCATAAGCATATCTTCGTAGGTGTCCTGATTAAAATCCTCAATAGAAATCTGGGTTAAGGGGCCTGGGTTCACAGGTACCTCCTCTACAACAAGCGTGGCTGGCGTTAGAGTGAAGCCAATCACATCACCAGAACCGAAACCTGCTAGGACATCAAAAAATCCATCAGCATCCCAATCTGTAAGTTCAAAAGATTGGGGAAGGATACCGTTGATGCCATCAATGGTTTTTCTTATCATATGGCCGGAATCGAAAACACCGCCAATGTTATAAAAGGGCTGCGCTTTCAGGGTTCTTCCTTCCTGACTCATTGCCAAAACATCCGCATATCCATCGCCGTCATAATCTACAACGCCGACATACAGGAGCGCTGATCCAATCAATAGTTCATCGGGTCTTACCTTTTTTGTCAAAACAAATCCCTGCTCCCGGTAATCAACAATGGCAAATCCCCGGAAAGGGCTGCCCAGGGAAAGGATTAATTCCTCATCGCCATCAGCATCCTGATCCAGTAATTGAAAATTATTACAGCGCAGCGACCGGTTCCCCTTGCCAATATCAAGAGTCGCAGACGGCAGTTCTGAAAACGATGCTCCATCCCAAGAATAAGTCGCTACAAACACATGAGGAGTAGCATTGTCCCCGAACCGAGAAAGATTCATAACAATAATCAGATTGGGGGAACCATTCCCGATCAGATCCCCTATCCGGGCATCCACAAAATATCCCTCCAGACCTGCTGGCGGAGAAAATTCCCAGATCAGATTCTGATAACCGTCCACATCCATTTCATAATAACGCACTGCGGTTGGGAAAACATCTGTGTCAGGGTCCAGTTCTAAAGAAATGAATTCCAGTCGTTTATCACCGTCCAAATCATAGGAACCATTCATATGAATAATTTTCTGCCCCAGCAATATGCTGCCACAAAACAATAATCCCAGAAAAAGACAGCGCTTAAATTTGATTCGGTACATAAATAAAGTTAATTATGATTAATTTTTATTGTCCATCGCCGTCCTTTGGATCAGGAACTGGTGATTCGGGTTGTGATTTTTCCGGGACCGGTAGTGAGGATTCGGCCGGATCGTTGTTTTTCTCATCTGTTTTTATCGGCAGTTCTTTCGCCTTCTCAAGCTTGAGCGAGTCATCAAGCGCAGATTTCATATTCGGAGCAATAACAGTTGTATCGGCGGTTTGTGCAACGGCCTCAGGCGCATATGGTGTTTCTTCGATTGGAGGTTTCTCTGTGGAAGTTGATTCGGCTTCCGGCACCATGCTTTGAATCGGCACAACTGGAATTTCCGGGTTGGTCTGATCAAACTGTGCATCCGGCAGACGCTGTTCCCGAACAATCTTAGGCAATTTATCCTTCGGCCCAAATAAGGGTTCCTTCAAGGAGCCATCCTGTAAAAGCTGCACTTTCAGGGAATCGGGAAAATATTCCTGGATAAGCCTGGAAAACATGACACTGGGTTCTACATAACCATCCAGATCAAATTCTGTTGTTACTTTTTTGGAACCGTTTTCGCGCACAATAATTTCACCCCGGATGGCCTGTAATTTCCCATCATCCATAAATACGGCCAGGGATTGGGCAGGAACCGACGGTGTTGTGGAAGAAAGATAGATGCCCTTATGTATTGTTGTATCGGAGTTTCCGGAAAAGGAAAAACGAATAAGTTTGTCTGTAAAATCCATCCCCAGTGATGTGGGAAAACCATCAAAGAAATAATCAGGGAATTCAAATAATGTGGGATCAAAAGCTTCTGGTTGATAGGATTGCGACAGGGAATCCCTTTCTGGCAGAATTGACATAAAAACCACATTGGTCTGCATATCGTGTACCATGATCAAGGTGGTCACACTATCGGTCTGGACGTTACGGAGCGAATAAGCAAAATCAAATGTTTCACCCGGACGCAAGCCATTCAAATTGGCCGAAATTCCGTGTTGAAAATGAGTCGGGTCACCAATCTGTGGTATCTGGTTTACCGACACGCCAAATGGTACCTCGCCATCAAACACATACCGGTCTTTGGTGTCGCTCACAGCAGGTGTTATGGCCAACACATAATATAAATCAATTTCACCTTCAACAGGTTCAAATTGGCTAAGGTCCTGAGTGACCGGTTTAAAAGCTATCACTTCCTGCACTGCGTTGGTAAATGTGATTACACCATCATCCAAACTTGGAACAACTGGCGTTTTGGAGGCATCCACCAGTTCTGGGATATATTCTCCCAGTTCTACCTGCTCAAACCCTGCTTCATCTGCCCACCGCTCACTATGCATCTCTTGAGTTGCTTCCGGCACACCAGTCCGTTCAATCTCAGCTTCTACGGGTTGAGCTTCTGCTGCCTTGACAGAAGCAAGATAATCACCCAAAGTGGGTGTCAGTGCTTCTATGTCTTTTTTAAACGGCGCAATAGGTCTTTTTTCTTTGAATTGGGCTTCTTTATAATCGTACGGCAGACTGGTGAGTTCCTTAAAACTCATCCTTTCATTTTCAATGGGCATGGGTGGTGGTGGAATCATGCTACTTTCACTTGTTTTATCAATGACTTTTTTCTGTATTTCGCCATGTTGATATTCTACTATTTGCGGTATAGCTTGTCCGGTCATATCCGTTTCCTTTAGTTGCAGCTCTGACCCTTCAACCTGCAATAGAAAAACATCATCTGTTCCATAGGGTACCACCAGACCATTGCCTGCAGCCTGCATTGTCTTAAATGGCTGGATACCGGCACCTATCAAGTGCCGGGCGTCACCTACAAGTAACAAATCAGATTTCAACAACCGGCCCTGGGAATTCATATCAAATACAGCGGTCTTTATTTTATTGCCTTCCGGGGACAAAATCGCCAGATAACTAACACCATTACTGATAAAGCCGCTTGCAAACAGATGTCCATAGCCATTTTCAACGATGGGGGCACTCAGCATCTTTGTATTTCCCAGTGTAATCTCTTTGTCTGAAAGCGATAAATTGAAAATCATTGCCTGTCGCACCGGGGTACCAAATGCTACAGCTAATTGATCATTGCTTTCCGGTATTTTGGATATATTTAACGGGCGGACCGTACCCAGATCCAATGATTGATAGTTCAGAGTCATGGGGGCAGCAGTAAAAATAGTTTTTGTACCCTTAAAGACATAGAGCCAGTCTTTTGTGACTGTTGATGGAGTGAGTTCCGCAACCGCCACCAGATCCAACAGGCCATCACTATCAACGTCTAGCAATTCAGCATCTGCAAATTTGCCTTTATATGGCAATGAATATTGCCACAGAACCTGGTCAACCTTAGTTCCGGACAGTTCAACCCAGCTGGCAGACATCTCCCCGGAATTAAGCAACAACGCTTCCTGAATTCCATCTTGGTCCAGGTCATAAACACCTTGAAAATATAGTGCGCCTTCTGCCAGAAGTGCAGAAAACAACAGGACTGTTGATACGATTATCCGCAAGGAGGTTGTTTTTCCCCCATTAGACGTACTTAACCTCATGATTCATACCAAATTTGAATGCAATTTATCGGGAGGCAAATCACGCTTGATCTCCCTTACCTCGTTTACTCGCTAAAATTAAGGTTAAAAACAGTTTTTTTACAAGGAAAAGCACCTGATCCGTTTTTCGAGTAATTTTTCAGTTATTTTCTATAATTTCTTCATAATTTATGTAATGCTCCACAAACCGGTCTTCATGCGGAAAACCCCATTATCATGAAAAATAACATTATAATCATTCTGCTTAATCTAACAATTGCTCTGGGCCAATTCGGCTACCCTGTTGAAGACTTTTTTGGCGGAGGGATCGGTTATAGCCCTATGTATATTTCCCTTGACTCAATTCCTGGGGCTTCAAGATTGGAAAGCCTTGGCTTGAAAACAAATGACTTCAAAGATCCTTTTGTTATCCATGGTGGGGAAGGATTTGCTCACATAACCGGTAAATGGCGAGTGGGTGGGTATGCTGGTGTGGGCGCTTCCAGTATAAGTACTATACCAAATATCATTTTATATGAAGATACAAATAATGATAATATTTTTTCTGTTGGAGATATAACTAAATCTTATGAAGGAGATTTTAGTCCAACAATTGATGCAAAATTTTCTATAGCTCTTGGAGCCGGATCTGTTGAGTATGTAATGCCTTTACTACAAGACCTAGAATTATCTGCAGGTGCATTGTTAGGGCTAGCCAGGGCGAATATTGCAATCGAACAACAAGCTGGTACACCGACTTGGGATAAAACATTCCAGAATGTCTATGGTACGTATGATGAAAATGGAGAAAATTTATTAATTTTAGTATCTGATGGTACTATAGATCAACAAGAAACTCTTAGACCTACAGCAGCGCCTAGTCTATTACGGGATGTTAGTGCTACATTTTTCAATTTTCAGCCTTACATAGCAATGAAATGGCAATTTTTAGAGCGTATGGGATTAAGAATAAGCGTTGGTTTTAACAAAGGGACCATTGGAAACGGTAGTTGGAAATTAAATGGGCGTACTGAGATTAGCGATTCACCTACCGCTGCAATCCAGGGAGTTGTATTTAGAACTATGCTTTATATTGGCTTGTAAATACTTTTAAGCTATTCTAAAAAATGATAAAGAATTTCCGGCGTATCTGGCCATTATGCCTGTCAGCGCTTTTTGGTTTTATAATAGGAGTTTTTCTCCTAACGCCAACACTGTATCCAAACAACGAAAATATATACCGAATCCTTCGTGATAAAACCAAGGTTCTGCAGCAAATAATTTCCTATGTGAATCATTTTTATTTTGGCACCGTCGATATGGAAAAGATCATGGATGGTGCTTTTCATGGACTTATGGAGGAACTGGATCCTCATTCTGTTTATATCCCGGCAAAGGAACAGAATAATATTGACGAACTTTTCCGGGGTAATTTTCAAGGAATAGGAATTGAATTTGATATTCTAAACGGCTATATCACCGTCATTTCACCGGTGCCGGACAGCCCCTCAGACATTGTAGGCCTGATGCCGGGAGATAAGATTATTGCTATCAATAGTGAGGATGCCTACAAGATCACCAAAGAAGAAGTATTTAAAAAATTAAGGGGCCGCAAGGGCACTGCTGTAGATGTCACTATTAGTCGCATTGGTTCAGGGAAGCCGTTTGATGTGACCATTATCCGTGATGATATTCCCATATACAGCGTTGGGGCAGCTACAATGATCGATGATATCACGGGTTATGTTTCCTTACGGCGGTTTTCGGCAACGACTGAAAAAGAAGTAAGCATGGCATTGGACAAGCTGAATACGGCAGGCATGAAACGTCTTATTTTTGATCTCAGAGGAAACAGTGGTGGATATCTTGAACAGGCAGCGGCCATCTCTAACCAGTTTATTACCACCAAGGACACCCTGGTCTTTACAAAAGGAAAAATACGGGAATCCAACCAAGTTTTTATTGCCAAGCCGGAAAAAGGCAGAGATGGCTTTTCATTGATCGTACTGATTAACCGAGGGTCCGCCAGCGCCAGTGAAATTGTATCCGGCGCGGTCCAGGATCTGGACCGTGGGCTTGTAGCGGGCGAAACCAGTTTTGGTAAAGGACTTGTGCAGCGGCAACTGCCCCTTGACAGCGGTGGTGCTGTTCGCGTAACCATTGCAAGGTATTACACACCCAGCGGCAGATTGATCCAGCGGCCATATGAGGATGGCAAAAACCTGGCCTATTACCGTGAATTATACGCGGTTGATCGTGAATCTAAGATTGACAGCCTGAAAGAGTTGCGACCAAAATACAAAACAAGGGCTGGTAGAACTATTTATGGAGGAGGGGGAATTACTCCAGATATTTATATTCCGTACAGGCAGCAGTTTACAAGCGAAACTGGAAATATATTGCGCAATCCCAAACGCCCCATTTTCAATTTTGCTTCGGAATATGTTTCAAAACATAAAAATGAATTCAATTCTTTTGATGTTTTCAGAGATTCGTGGACTGTTTCTGATCGGGTCTTTAAAGATTTCCTCCACCTTTTAGAACAGGATTCCATTGAATTTGTTGAGGATTCTCTACTTGCGGATCTGGCATTCATCCATAATCAAATTAAAGGAGAAATTGCAGGTGCTGCATGGGGAAAGGACAAATCAGCAAGTATAAGATTGCAAATGGATAATCAGGTTCAAGAATCAATAAAACACTTTCACGAAGCGGACGCATTCTTAGAAACCTTGAATTAATTAACGCCTTTAAAGCAAGAATTTGAACAATATATTCTTTCTTATTGTGTTCAACCCATTTGTTGTTATATTCAGGTTTGTACATTATATAAAATCAAATATGGAGAAATAAAATGGTACAATATTTTCATGATGGTGGAAATTTTATGTGGCCCATTCTGGTAGCCCTTGTTTTTGGCCTTGTATTTACGCTCGAGCGAATTTATTCGCTAATGATGTCTAGAATCGATTCTGAAACATTCTTCGATGATATTACAAAAGTAATTGATAACGATGGAGCTGAGGCAGCATTGGAACTTTGTGAGCAGACACAGGGTCCGGTTTCTGCAATATTTCACGCTGGCTTATCACGCCTTCACCGCGGCCTGGCTGATGTAGAAAAAGCGATTCAAAATGCTGGTGCCATTGAGATGGCCTTCCTGGAAAAGAATATGATTTGGCTAAATGCTGTAATCACTATTGCTCCCATGCTGGGTTTTACCGGCACTGTGATCGGTATGATCAGCGCATTCGATGCCATTAAAGCCGCCAACGATATTTCTCCGGCCGTTGTGGCCGGAGGCATTTCCCAGGCACTGCTTACAACTGCGTTCGGACTGGTTGTAGCCATGATTATTCAAACCTTCCAAAACCTTTTCGTATCCCGTATCGATAAACTGGTTTTGGATATGGAAGAACAGTCTGTGAAAATCATGGACCACCTATACGAAGCTGAAACGAAAAAATAGTTTAGTCGTAATGCCTCATGGCGAATAAAAAACGTAGGTTTAAGGGAGGAGAAATTCCTACCTCATCTATGGCAGATATTGCCTTTCTCTTACTGATATTTTTTCTTGTAACTACCACGATTGACACAGATAAAGGCCTTGGTATCGTTTTGCCACCTGCGGGAGATGTCGAGATCGAAATACGGAAAGAAAATATTTTAAATTGCCTGATTAACTCCCGAGGGAAAGTTTTACTGGATGAAGAACCTACACCTGCGGAACAAATCAGCAAGATCGTAGGCAGAAGGCTGCGGGAGAATGACAAATTGATTGTGTCTGTTAAAGCCCATCCCAAAACAGCTTATATGGATTATATACGTGTGATCGACCAGTTGAAAATGGCAGATGCCAAACGAATTTCCATTGCTAATAGCGAATAATGAAATTTTCACGTAAAACTCAAATCTCAAGCGAAATACCCACGGCTTCCATGCCCGATATTATTTTCATGCTGCTGATCTTTTTCATGGTCACAACGGTATTGCGTGAATATTCTGGGCTGCCTGTGAAACTCCCCAAAGCAAAACGGATAGAAAAACTAAAATCCAAAAGGCATACATCACACATCTGGGTTTCAAAGGATGGGCTTATATCCATTGATGACCGTCTTTTTACCATCGAAGATATATCCAAGATCATGTATGATAAACGAGTGGCTGACCCTCAAATCGTAGTCTCATTGAAAGCAGACGAGGAGGCAAAAATGGAGCAGGTGTCCGGCATTCATGAAAAACTCCGTGACGCTGATGCTCTGAAGCTTAATTACTCCACAAAAACACTGGTAAACTAATGGGAAAAATAAATCCGCTGAAGCATGCCTATCCGGTGAATGTACGATTGGCCGGTTTGGCGGGAATTGCTTTAGTCATTATTATATTTATTATATTCCCCCGTTTTCTGGCTTCAATGGAATTTGAAGATGTTGACCAGATTATAATAGAGAATATTGATATTCCTCAGACGCAGCAAATTGACAATACTCCGCCACCTGCCCGTCCATCTATCCCTGTCCCGTCTGACGATGAGGATATTGCGGATGATCTGACTCTAGACGAATTGGACTTCGACGACTTTTCAAGTCTAGATGCGCCGCCGCCGCCGCCATCAGGACCCCGGGTTGTCTTTATCCCCTACGATGATCCGCCTGTCGCTTTATCACCGATTCGCCCGACCTATCCGGAGATTGCCCAGGAAGCAGGAATAGAGGGTGTAGTGATTGTTCAGGCTTTCATTGATAAAAAAGGCCGTGTAAAGGAAACTTTAATTCTGAAAGGTGTGCCAAATACCGGCTTAGATGAAGCGGCCATGGAAGCAATTCGAAAAACAAGATTTCGTCCTGCAAAACAGCGTGAACGTGCCGTGGGTGTTTGGATTTCTATTCCTGTAAATTTCAAGTTGAAATAACTCCCACCAAAAGCATTTAAGCAAGAGCCTTGCAGTAGCGGGGTTTTTTGTTTGTGTGGGATGAGGGGTAGCTTTTGGTAATACAAATAAAGCAATCTTTAAAGAGCAGCGCCACGTGTTTACATTTTATGTTACTTATTTTTTAATGCAACCAACTTTCTTCTGATATAGGCAATTTTATGCTGGAGAGGAAGGTCTTTTGGGCAAACATCTTCACAGCCCATAAGCGACATGCAGCCAAATACTCCATTTTCATCGCCAATTAACTCATAAAAGTCATCATGGGTTCTGTTATCGCGTGGATCTACCTCAAAGCGGGCAATCTTATTGAGACCTACAGCTCCAACAAAATCTTCTTTCATCCTGATCGTACCGCAGCCAGCCACACAACAGCCACATTCAATACAGCGATCCAGCTCGTAAATCTCCTCCGCTTTATCAGGGTCCATTTTTTCTTCTATTTTAGAGAAATCAATTTCTTTTTCTTTATCATGGACCCATGTTTCCAATCTTTCGCTCATCCTACGCATCCATTTACCGGTATTTACAGATAAATCCCCAATCAGTTCAAAAACGGGAAGCGGTGTAAGTCTGATTTCAACAGGAAGGGATTTTGTACTCGTCCTGCAGGCCAAACTCGGACGGCCGTTAATTATCATGCCACAACTTCCGCAAATACCTGCCCGGCAAACAAAATCATACTGCAGGGATGGTTCTTGTTTTTCCCTGATTTCATTAAGGACGATAAACAGCGTCATACCGGGCGCTTCTTTTACCCTATAGGTTTTTACTTCCGGTATGCTACCTTTAACCTTTGGATCATACCGAAGTATTTTAATCTTTAATAATCGTCCCTTTTCTTCACTCATGACAATGGTTCAATTAATCTTTCGTTCTTGCCTTTATACTTATTAGGGAGCGGATAATCCAACAATGCTTTTTGTATCTCAAATCTATCAGCGTTGGGCATATTGGCTTTGATTCCTTCTATTTCTTTCTCCCGTTTTGCAGTATCAGGATGATGCCATATATTATCTTTACCATAGCCTCTGGAACCCGGAGGCATCTCCATTTTCATAATATCAAGCGGCTCGTAATCTAGTTTAGGCAGGGTTGCATCATCGCTATCCCAA